>Ga0209986_10002934_pt1 | contig 15213 bp, 15 predicted proteins | sample BlataG_FD_183168 | JGI IMG/M metagenome (GOLD analysis project Ga0209986, IMG submission 183168) | Deep subsurface microbial communities from Black Sea to uncover new lineages of life (NeLLi) - Black_00105 metaG (SPAdes) (version 2) | ecosystem: Environmental > Aquatic > Marine > Oceanic >...
GCTTCTCGGCTATATATGGAGCATGTTTCTTAATCTCATCAATTATGGTCTTTACCTTCCATACAAACATACCTGAATTCCACAAAAAGCTCTTTGCTTTAAGAAATTCCATTGCTCTCTTCTTTGTAGGTTTCTCTTTGAAACTTTTCACCCTGAAAACCCCATTTTCTATCTCCTCTCCTACTTCTATGTATCCATATCCTGTATCGGGACGGGTTGGAGTTATACCAAATGTAACAAGCCAGTTATCTTTTGCTACTGATACTGCCCTCTCTATAGATGCGGTAAACTTTTCCCTCTCCTTTATATAGTGGTCTGCTGGAAGACATATCATAATAGCATCAGGGTCTCTTCTATGGAGACAAGAGGCAGCATATGCTATTGCGGGGGCAGTATTTCTTCCAAAGGGTTCCAACAGAAGATTCGACTCCTTGATGCCCAAAAGGAGACTTCTCACCATATTACCCAGTTCAGATGTGGCCACAATTACCACATTTTCAGCCAGAACCACAGGAAGAATGCGGTCTACCGTCTCCTCCAGCATTGTCTTCTTTAATATAAGGGGCAAAAACTGCTTCGGCCGCCTCTCTCTTGACTTGGGCCAGAATCTTTCTCCTCTTCCTCCAGCAAGTATAACAGCATATATCATAGTATCCTCCCTTAAAAGGCACCCACCTTGCTCTTTCATTTGTACTCCTTTGCTTCTTCTTCTTTTCGCAACACCCTTAATGCGCCCCGAGCAAGTGCAAGCATCTCATTCTCCCCAGGATATATAATAACAGGTGCTATAAATTCAATTCTTCTCTTTATCCAATCAATTAAAAGATTCGAACCTGCCAGACCGCCTGTTAGAACTATATAGTCCACCTCTCCATTCAGCACTGTTGCCATCGCTCCGATCTCCTTTGATATCTGGTAAGCCATTGCCTCGTATATCTTTCTCGCATAATTATCTCCTTCCTTTATTCTTTGAACAACCTCATCAGCCAAGTTTGTTCCGAGGTACGCAACCAGTCCACCCTCACCAACAAGTCTCCTTAAAAGAAATGATTTCGTATACTTGCCGCATGTACACATTTCAAGAAACGCAGTCATAGGAAGAGAACCCGAACGCTCGGGAGAGAAAGGCCCCTCCTGTATTGCGTTGTTTGCATCTATCAATCTGCCTTCTTTTACAGGACATACAGATATACCCCCTCCAAGATGTGCAACAACAAGATTCATTTTCTCCATTTTTCTCTTTTTATCCTTCGCTATCTGTCTTATGCAAGCCTTTATGTTAAGTGTGTGTTGGAGGGCAACTCTCTCTATTTCTGGTATACCCGAAAATCTGGCAAGTTCCTCAAATTCATCAACCGATACAGGGTCGACAAAGAACGATGGAGTACCAAACTCTTCTGCAATGTCATATGCAAGGAGTGCACTGATGTTTGATATATGTTCCCCCTGCACTTTCCCATTTCTTATATCGGCAAGCACTCTTTCAGTTATTCTGTAGGTTCCGCTCTTAAGCGGTTTAAAAAGCCCTCCCCGTCCAACAACACCGTCAGGTTTTATCCCCCATTTTTCTATCTCTCTCTTAATATCGTTATTCCTCGTATCTACCTGCTCCAGTACCGATTTTTTATCTTTAAAGGAGTCTCTATCATATCTTATGACGGTCTTCTTAACCTCTTTCTCATCCTTGAACATAGAAATCTTTGTAGAGGTTGAACCTGGATTTATAGCCAGAATATACATAATGCCTCCCTATCTGTCCCTCTACTCTTGTATCTTTTTATCTTCTCCTCTCCCCTTAATACCCGCAGGGTGGATTCTACAATTGCCTCGAGTTCGATAGATCCCGGGTATACTACAATAGTGGTATAAGGGGATATGTATTCAGAGACAAGTGATACAAGAAGTTTTGATTTGCTTCCACCCCCTGTAAGTATCACAGAATCTATCTTCCCTCCACATACCATAAGCCCACCAATACACCTGGCAATACTGTATGCCATAGCCCTGAAGATACTATCTGCCTTTTTATCGCCTTGCTTTATCCTCTCCTCAATTTCCTTTATGGATGATGTGCCAAGCCATTTTCTAAGTCCTCCTTCTCCGTATGAAAATCTCAGCATCTCTTGTTCTGTATATCTGCCAGAAAAACAGAGTTTGGTATAATCGGGGGTTGAAAGACCGCCGCATGCCTCTGGTGAGAAAGGGCCATCCTGCCTTGCATCGGCCACATCACAGATTTTTCCCCTTTTTACAAGATTCACCGTAAGACCACCACCTATATGAACCACAATGAATGCAGTATCCCTGAGAGGCTTCTTCATCTCTTTTGCCCTTCTTCTTGCCTGTGCTCTAACATTCAGCGAATGTGTCCTTCCCGATCTCGGGATTTCCGGGAGCCCTGATACTCTTGCGGGTTCCCAGAGTTCATCTGTGGAAATAGGATCTACCATATATGCAGGGATTGAGAACTTCTCTTTTATATCATATGCAATAAGTATACCAAGATTTGCAGCATGCTGGGCATCTACCCTGCCATGTCTTATGTCATCAATCATACCCTTATTGATCTCGTATACGCCACCTTCCATTGGATATAGTATGCCACCCCTTGAGGAGACCACCTTTATTTTCTGGAGATAATCACTGGTGTGGTCTATAATACAATCCATTCTCATTTCAAATTGGTCAAGGATGGGAATTGCAAGTTCATCCCCTGAGTGTTCTATCTTTTTCCTTATTATTGGCTTTTTATCATCAAATACGCCAAATTCTGTAGATGTCGAACCGGGATTTACTGCAAGAATAAGCATAACCTGACTATTGACAAATGACTAATGACCAGTGACCAATGACTAATCCCCATTACCTCTTTATTGCCTTTATATGCCCGAACTTAAGGTCTACATAAAGAACGGAAGGGATCATATCACTGTTGTAATACAGGGTCAACCCCTGTCCTCCAAATACCTTCATGCCTTCCACAAAAGGAGTTATAACAAGATAGGTTTCATCGCCAATCTTCTCTTCACTCACAGGTACTGCTATCTCTCGGTTCCTTTTACCATCATGGAGCATCAGCACAAGGGTGTCCCCTGGAGATGGAGAAAGCGTTCTTATGTAATAGATGAGAGAGAATATCTCTCTTGCATCACTGGAGAGTTCAACCGTATCTCTATCATTATATATAGCAAATCCCCTGTAATGATAAAATGCTATCTTTCTGTGTCTTTTATACCTACCCTCTTCTATCCATGCCTCATAAAGAAGTGGTTTGTATGTGGTATCAATCCAGACCTCGTACCTGTCATTGACCCTGTATATATGTGATATTCCTTCGCTGGTTCTCTGTATACAGGTAATCTTATATATGCCATTCACCTCTTCAAACGAGAGTCTTATCACCCCTGCAGGGAAGGGTCCAAACCTGGCGTTATATACGAGTTCGGTACTGGAATAAGAAAGAACAATACACTTAAAAAAATCATAGGCGAAATCCATCTCCCACGAAGAACATGGAGAACACGAAATTCCTTATTATCTAAAAACTAACCGACTAACAAACTATCTGATTAACTCCTTATATAATCTGTGAATACCTGTGGTTAATATTTCGGGATTGCTTTTAACCGATAACGCCGTGTTTTTTCCCGATCCTTATAAACGCATCAATGGCACGGTCAAGATGTTCCTTTTTATGAGCGGCAGAGATCTGAACCCGTATTCTTGCCTGTCCCTTTGGAACGACCGGATATGAGAAACCTATCACATATATTCCTTCTTTAAGGAGGTCGTCTGCAAAATCGTGAGCAAGTTTCGCATCATTTTCATACTTACCGAACATTATAGGAACTATCGGGTGTATCCCGGGTTTTATATCAAATCCCGCTTCTGTCATTTTCCCTCTAAAGTATTTTGTATTCTCTTCAAGTCTATCCCGCAGCTCTGTGGTCTCTGAAAGCATGTCAATCACAGCAATGGTTGTCCCCGCAACAACTGGCGCAAGTGTATTTGAGAATAGATAAGGTCTTGAGCGCTGGCGTAACCACTCAATAAGTTCTTTCCTTCCTGAGGTACATCCACCAGACGCACCTCCGAGAGCCTTTCCAAATGTTGTGGTGATAAGGTCAACCCTGCCTATAGCACCTCTGTATTCGTGCGTCCCCCTTCCTCTTTTACCTATAAATCCTGTAGCATGTGAATCATCAACAAGTACAAGGGCATCATATTTATCCGCAAGATCGCATATCTCGTCAACTTTTGCAATATCACCATCCATAGAGAAAACACCATCTGTACATACCATCCTGTACTTTGCATTCTGCGACTCCTTCAGACGCCTCTCAAGATCAGCCATATCATTATGCTCATAGACAAACCTCTGTGCCTTTGTAAGCCTCACTCCGTCTATAATTGAGGCATGGTTCAGCTTATCAGATATTACTGCGCAAGTTGGGTCAAGAAATGGTTCAAAAACACCTCCGTTTGCGTCAAAACATGCAGCATAAAGTATAGTATCATCTGTTCCTAAAAACTTTGACATCTTCTCTTCCAGCTCCTTATGGATATCCAGTGTCCCGCATATAAACCTCACGGAGCTCATACCATACTTGTATCTATCCAGCACCCTCTTGCCTGCTTCAACAAGTCTCTCATCCGATGCAAGTCCCAGATAGTTATTCGCACAGAAATTCAATACTTTCTTTCCACCTTTTACCTCTATTTCTACTCCCTGGGGAGATGTAATAATTCTCTCCTCCTTATACAGTCCTTGCTCTTTTAAGGACTGGAGTTCCTTTATAAGGTCTTCCTTTATCTTACCATACATAAACCCTCCAGATAAAAGTGAAAGTATCGTAAAAAAATTGACTACAAAATCGTGAACTCAATCAACGTTTATATTTTCTGTTGTGTAACTCAAGGCTTTAGTCTTGACAGAACAGGTTCGGAAGATATCCCATATCATTTTTTCCCAGACCTTCGGATGCTATTTGCAATTTTCTGTAGATTGACAAGTATTTTTATTTTTTCCTCAAAGGGAAGTTTCGCTTGCTCTCTATGGAAATCTTCCTTTTTTTTAAACAAGTCACTTCGGGTTACTATCTTACCGTTTTTTATAATAATCTTCATATCTTCATCCTTCTTATTGGACATAATTATTCCTCCCCAAAATACGCTTGAATTTCTCACCCAAACCATAGTTATGCAAAATATCTTTAAGTTTTTTCATATCTATTTTTGTTTGCTCCAGAAGTCTTTCTATCTTGTCAATATCCTTCCTTCTACCTGCTCTTAATAGCAAAGAGATTAGGTATTCGGGTTTCATCACCTTTGTTTTAACCCCTTCGTATTCTATTTCTCTGGCATTCCTTACAGCCTCTTCTTCAAGTTTATCAACTGGAATAAATTGAACGGGCACTCCCTCTATGATAATGTGCTCTCCCTTCCATTTATAACCTTTATCTTCGAGGTAATCAAATACAGGAGAAAGTACTATTAGATTCTTCTCTTCTTTTTTTTCTGCTGGAATTATAAACACATCCAAATCATAAGTAAGAATAGGTTCAGTATAAAAAATAGTCGCAATACCACCACCTATTACATAATCCTTGATTAATCTCTCCCTCTTTAACTCATTTATAATTTCTATTGTCCTTCTCATCGTTTTCCTGTCATCAAGTTATTTGTAAACCAGGTAATTCCTTATATAAAACTAATTGGTTTCTCGTCAAATGTTTATTGGGGATGTTTTCTCCTTTCCTTTGCCCTTCCAAATTCATCTTTATCGGGAAACAGCACAATCTTTGCGGACTTTCTTGGTCTTTCCATCATCAAATCAAATCCCTTCTTGTAATCTTCGAGCGTAAATAGATGTGTTATTACAGGGCTTACATCCAGCCTGCCAGATGCAAGGAGATTTCTCACCCTGTACCAGGTATCAAATATCTTCCTTCCTGAGATCCCGTGAACCTGCGCACCCTTGAAGACTATGCCATCTGCATAGTCAATCATAAGAGGAGACTTTGCAGGTATGCCGAAGGCTGTAAATCTTCCTCCCCTTCTTAAGACCTTAAACCCTTCTTCAAGTGCTTGTGGAGAGCCTGCCATATCCAGAACTATATCTACGCCATATCCCCCTGTATGATCCCTTATATAACCCACTCTATCAAACTCCTTATTTGCATACAACTGGTGATCTGAGCCCATCTTTTCTCCTATCTCCATATTGAAGTCATACTTCCCTATATGGAATATTGGAGTAGCACCGCAGGTTCTTGCCACTCCTATAGCCAATAGTGCTATGGGTCCATCTCCTATTACTGCCATACTTCTGCCAGCAATATCGTTATCCTCACCCAGAACTGCGTATGTTGCATTACCCAATGGCTCCTGTATGGATGCTATCTCTGGCGGTATCGCTCTATCATTTATCCAGCATACAGCCTCAGGCACCTTTATATACTCTGCAAATGCACCATCTGTATCAACACCAAGAATTTTCATCCTTTCACCTATATGGAACTGTCCCAGAAGGGCTGTTAAATCTCTTGGGTCATAGATGTGCGTTTCTGCAGAGACATAGTCGCCAACCTTTACCATTCTCACATCACTTCCTACCTCACATACCTCTCCCGCAACCTCGTGTCCGAGCACCTGTGGAAGTTTATCTTTCCCAATCCTTTTCTGTGCCCACTCATTCCACTCGTATATGTGCACATCCGTTCCACATATAGAAGTTGCCTGAACTTTCACTATCGCATCCCTTTTGCCGGGTTTCGGGTTTTCTACATCCAGAAATTCTGCCCCAATGATAGGGTTTGTTTTTACAACTGCCTTCATGTCGCCCCCCCTCAATTTCTTGTTTTTAGACGCAGATTTTCAGTAAATATTTTGTCAACGGATTACTCGGATTATTATAAACTGACTTTGATTTAATTTACTTTTTGTGTTAATCCGTGCACTCTGTGGCTTTTTTAGACGCTGATTTACACTGATTATTTTAGATTGTAGATGACATTAGTCATTGGTCATTTGTCATTGGTCGCTTTATCCTTGTTTCTTGATTACTGATAACGGTTCGGCTGAGCGGCTCGGCAGTGAGCGGCTCGGCTGAGCCCCTCGGTATTGAGCCTCGGGACGAACTGCTCGGCAGTGAGCTCGCCGAACTGCTCGCCGAAGGCTCGCCGAACGGTTCAACTGAGCGGCTCGGCAGTGAGCTCGCCGAACTGTTCACCGAAGTCTGTTCACCGAAGACTGATAACCGATAACTACTTACTTCTTACTGTCTACTATAATCTGTGTCCATCTGTGAACATCTGTGGTTAATTATTAGATGCCTGCCTCTTTGATTTTTTTATCGCCAATCCTCTATCTTTAAGCCACCTCTGTCATCTATGGAGTAAGCAATATCAATCCTTTTATCAACTGCTACCGTTCCTCTGGCTGTAATCGAAATATCAGAAATATCCGCAAATCTGTACCCACTATTATCTTTCTGGAGTTTTACACCCATAGTAGCAAGAATTGGATTAGGATTACCTTCGCCATATGGAGACAAAAGCATAAGCTCCTCAAAGAGATCGGCAGAGAATTCATCTACATTCACAACTGCATCTATATCCAGTATATCCCCCTTATTAATCTCTTTTTTATATTCAACCTTAGATGCATTCTTAATAAAGGATTTTACATGCTCTTCTTTTATCGAAAATCCTGCAGCAGGTTTATGTCCCCCGAAACTTGTGAACAGTTCCTCGTTTTGAGCAAAAAATTCTACAAGATTGAAGTCAGAAGGTGCTCTCCCTTCTCCAATATAAATATCACCCAATTTATGACCTATAAGTATTGCGGGTCTTCCTGTTTCCTTTACCAACCTGGATGCGCAGCTACCTAAAAATTGAAACGGCACACCATCCAGAACGATTATCCCTTTATCATTTATCCTCCTCACACACTCCCTGTATACAACCTCAAATTCCTCCTCAAATACCTGCTGGGCGTTCAGAAGTCCTCCAAGAATCTCCTTTGCCTCATCAACACTATCGGTCAAGAAAAATCTCATGAGAGGATTCTCAGTTTCCAATCCTCTTCCGGCAGATAACACAGAAGTAATTTTCTCAAATATTTCCTCTACAACAGGTTCAGTAACCCCAATAACTTCCTCTATCGCTTGAATGAAGGGCTGATTGACATTTGGGAACGCCTCCAGACCAGTCTTAACAAGTATTCTATTTTCTCCTAAGAGAGATACACGATCCGATACAGTTCCAAGTAGCACAAGCGGAAACAGGTCCTTTCTTACACGGAAGAAGTCATCGGTTCTAATTCCAAGAATACTATCTACAAGTCCCAGTGTAAGTTTTAACGATACACCAACCCCTGCAAGGTTCTTGAATGGATATAAGGAGCCCTTTGGATTTAAAAATGCAAAGGAATTGGGCGGATGTCTCACCTCATGGTGGTCTGTGACTATAATATCTATCCCTTGTTCTTTGGCGAATTCGACAATATCTCCATCAGAACTGCCACAGTCTACCGTGATAATGAGCAGTTCTTCATTTTCAAGAGCTCTCTCCATACGCTCCTTAGAGAGCCCGATACCATGAGTAGCCCTTCTCGGTATCCAGTATGAGACATTTCCACCGAGATCCTCCAGCACCTTAAAAAGGACACTAGCGGCGGTCATTCCATCAACATCTTCATCCCCCCAGACAAGCATCTTTTTCCTCTTTTTAATTGCGTCTTTTATTCTATTAATCGCCTTTTCCATATCGGGAAAGAGAAAAGGAGAGTGAAGATGAGAGATTTGAGGTGAGAGAAATTGCTTTGCCTCTTCAATCTCTTTAATATTCCTCTGGTAAAGAATAGTCGCAAGAATAGATGAAATCCCAAGCTGCTTTTCAAGATGGGAGGTATTCGGTCGGTCTTTTATCTTCCACTTCTTCATTCCTTAAATATACTACAAAATTTCCATTTTGTCAAGGAAAAAGTAATCCTATCTATCTCACTTTTCCCTTGACAATCCCTTGTTTTTGTTGTATAATTACTAAATATACAATTTCTGTTACTTTTTATGGTAGCACTATTGCATAGTGCTCCATTTATCATAAACCCTATGGAGAAGATTATACCTGTTGCTATAGAAGACGAGATGAAACGCTCATATATAGATTATGCTATGAGCGTTATTGTATCAAGGGCAATCCCTGATGTAAGGGATGGTCTGAAACCTGTACATAGAAGGATTCTTTATGCAATGCACGAACTTGGGCTCACTCCTGACAAACACTTCAAAAAGTCTGCGACTGTGGTTGGTGAAACACTCGGTAAGTTTCATCCGCATGGTGACCTCGCTCTCTATGACGCAATCACGAGAATGGTACAGGACTTTTCCCTGCGTTATCCGCTTATAGATGGCCAGGGGAATTTTGGCTCAATAGATGGTGACGCTGCAGCAGCATACAGATATACGGAGATAAGGCTTTCGAAACTTGCACTATATCTTCTCAGGGATATAGAGAAAAACACCGTCGATTTCGTTCCCAACTTTGACGGAAGATTGAAAGAGCCCGTTACTCTACCCGCTTCTTTCCCCAATCTTTTGGTAAATGGGGCATCTGGTATTGCTGTTGGTATGGCAACCAATATCCCTCCCCATAACATGGGAGAAGTTATAGATGTCCTCATTGCGCTTATAGAAGATCCAGATACTGATCCATTTTCGCGTATCAAGGGACCTGATTTTCCAACAGGCGGGATAATAGTTGGAAAGAAAGGCATTGTTGACTATGCGCTCACAGGGAAGGGTAAAGTTGTGGTAAAGGCAAGGGCTACAGTTGAGAATACCAAAAAGGGCAAAGCAATATGTATAACCGAAATACCCTATCAGGTAAATAAATCCGTCCTCATAGAGAGAATAGCGGGCATCATAAAGGAGAAAAAGATAGAGGCGGTCACCGCCCTGCGAGATGAGTCCGACAGGAAAGGGATGAGGATCGTTATTGAACTTAAAAAGACGGCAAATGAAGACCTTATATTAAACAATCTCTATAAGCATACCCCAATGAGAGCCACATTCGGTGTAAATCTTCTTGTTCTCAAATCAGGTGTGCCTGTTACCCTTCCTCTAAAGGAGATGCTCACCTCGTTCCTTGAATACAGATACGACGTAGTGGAGCGGAAAACAAAATTTGAACTGGAAGGGGCAGAAAAGAAGGCACATATATTAGAAGGATTAAAGATCGCTGTAGATAACATTGATGAGGTCGTAAATATCATAAAAAAGTCAAAGACGACAAAAGATGCAAAAGACAACCTAATGACAAGGTTCAGCTTAACAGATGTACAGGCGCAGGCAATACTTGATATGAAACTATCAAGACTGGTAGGTCTTGAAAGGGAGAAACTGCAAAGTGATTATATGGAGATCATAAAAGAGATAGAGAGACTTCGTCTCATACTCTCATCAAAGAGGGGAATTTACGAGGTAATAACGAGAGAACTACTGGATGTGAAAGAGAAGTTTGCTGACAAAAGACGCACAGAGATTATAGAAGATGAAGAAGAGGAGTTTGTCCAGGAAGACCTTATACCCAATACAGATGTTGTGATTATGTTGACTAAAAGAGGGTATATAAAGCGGTGCCCGTTGGATACTTACAGAACACAGGCAAGAGGAGGACGTGGCACATCTGGAATAAAACTTACCTCAGAAGATGTTGTGTCACAGGTCGTTGCTACCACAAATCATGTAAAACTCATTCTATTTACGGAAAAAGGTAGGGCATTCAATCTCAAGGCATACGAGATACCTGAAATGAGCAGGACGTCACGTGGAAGGTCAATCAACAACCTGCTCGGTCTATCGGATGACGACAGGGTAATAAGTGTTATGTCTCCCAGTAGTAACATTCAGGCTGTCTTTATCGCAACGAAGTTTGGTATAACCAAGAAGGTAGATATAGAAAAACTTCGCAACATCAGGAGGAATGGTGTAATAGTGGTAAAATTGAAGAAAAATGATGTTATGATAGGGGTTGAGGGAGTATCCAAAAACAAAGAAATTCTTCTTGTTACAAAAAATGGTAGGGCATCCAGAATAAATGAAAATGAGGTGCGAATGATGGGCAGATCTGCCCAAGGTGTCATTGGGATGCGAATTAAAAAGAATGATTATATAGTGACCCTTGTCTCTCCAGGTAAAACGAGCTGCCTCTTTACTGTCACAGAGGACGGTCACGGAAAGAGGGTAAAAGTTCAGAAGATCAGAAAGACAAGGAGAGGAAGCAAGGGGGTGGTTCTGGTTAAAGGCACTGTGGCAGGTGTTGTGCCTGTTGATGATGATTCAGAAGTAATCTGTGTTACACAAAACGGACAGGTCATCAAGATAAAACTAAAGAGAGTGAGAATTATGGGGAGGGTTGCAAAAGGGGTAAAGGTCATATTTCTAAAAGAAGACGATAAGGTCGTAGCAGTGGATAGAGTGGATAAGGAATAGGAAGAGCAGCAGTGGGTCAGGTAATCAGTTATCGGTAATCAGGTCATTGTAGGGACAGGGTTTATCCCTGTCCGTAATCTTTGTGGTGAATTTTTTTCATGACTGGCTAGGCTTTTTCTGTGCACTTGCAGTATTGGTAGGTGTGTCAAGAAAGAGTCTATCACTTGGACTATTTCTGGGTGGGATAACACTCGGTTTTTTTACTCTCTCTCCTTTCCAACTGGGTACAGAGATTCTGGGAACACTGAAAGATCCCTCTATAGTTCTACTGGCAATTGCAGTGGGAATAATTCCGTTGATTGGCGGGGTTATGAAAGACGGGGGAGAGATAGATGGATTGATAAATAATTTCAGAGTTGGCAAAAAGGCATTTCTTGCACTTACGCCTGCCTTGATGGGTATGCTGCCAATGCCCGGAGGTGCCCTCCTTTCTGCCCCTATGGTCGAAGAGGCAGGAGTTGGCACAGATGAAAAGACAAAGGCCACAATAAATGTGTGGTTCAGACATCTCTTCATCCTTATATATCCTCTCGCCCCTGCTCTTATTGCATCAACAAAGATTGTAGGACTCACGGTTTATGATGTTATACCATGGCTGGTGCCCGAATTTCTTATTGCGTCTCTTGCAGGTTATGTATTCTTTCTACGACACATAAAGGGAAATATTAATTATATTTCCCCATTCTCACTCAAAAATCTGCTTATACCATTGTGCGTTGTTCTTGCTGCTCCCATCCTGGATTTTGCCTTGCGGTTTCTATTAAATTTCCCTATAAAGGAGATTGCCACTGTAATCGCGGTTCTCTTCTCTTTTGCATTATCCATCATCTTCAGTTCCAGAAAGCTTGATTTGAAGAGGATAGTGCTAAAAGCAAGGCCCTGGAATTTTACATTCATAATACTGGGGATGTTTATCTTTTTAAACATCTTTATTGCTTCGGATACGGCATCACGGGTAGCATCTCTCTCGCTCTCGGGCCCTGTTCTTTGTGTGATTGTTGGATTTCTCCTCGGATTGACCACGGGTAGAGTTCAATTACCGGCATCCATAATATTACCCGTTTATCTCGCTTCTTACGGTTCAATCTCCCCACTTGTGTTTTCTATAACCTATTTCAGCATATTCTGGGGATATATTATATCCCCTGTGCATCCCTGTATTGTTGTATCGCTTGAATATTTCAATACCCGAATGAAGGACTTCTATCTTTGCATACTTCCACCTGCCGCTATTATTTTCTTCTTAATACTCATAACATCAATCTTTCTAATTCAATAATAGAAACTACAGAGGTAATATCAAACATCAAAAATCAAACACCAAACGCTTTGGAATTTTGGATATTAGAATTTGAAATTTGACGTTTGTTATTTGTGATTTGAAATAAGTATTAGGAGGTGTTATGCAATTATTTCTGTTACCCTTAATATTCCTTGCATCGGAGATAAAACTCCCCAAAGTGGAAACAGGGGTTATGCCTCTTGAGGAGGCAATAAAGAAAAGAAGGTCGGTACGAAGTTATGAAAAAACCGAACTCACACTACAGCAAATCTCTCAACTCCTGTGGGCTTCACAGGGCATTACGGATTCTGTGAAGGGATTTCGTTCTGCTCCATCTGCAGGTGCCCTCTATCCACTCAAGATATATCTCATCAAGAGTGATGGTATCTTTGAATACATATCCTCTTCGCATTCAATAGTAAAAAAGGTGGATGGTGATAAAAGAGGAGAACTTTGTAAAGCAGCATTATGGCAAGGTTTTATAAAGGAGGCACCCGTAAGTTTTGTCATAACGGCGGTGTATGAACGCACAACTGTAAAATACAGGGAAAGGGGAATAAGGTATGTGCATATAGAAGTGGGCCACTCTGCCCAGAATATTCACCTTGAGGCAGTTGCTTTGGGACTTTCATCCGTTCCTGTCGGCGCATTCAAGGATGATGAAGTAAAAAAGGTGCTCTTGCTTCCTCTCTCTGAAGAACCACTGTATATAATCCCCGTGGGATATGCAAGGGGACAATGATCGTTTTTCCCCTTGACAGGTGAGAAAAAATGTCGTATAATATTATTTGATGATGAGAAATTGCAATCCATAGAAACCGGATTGTAATGGTAGTTATTTCTATTTTTCAGCCTGACCCCATTTCTTATTGCACAAAAGTTTTTTACATACTTTTAAATAAAATGTGCAAATATAAATAAACTCTGAAAGGGTATAGGAAAAATATGACAGGTTCTTTTTCAGTCAGTAAATCATCAGAAAATAAAATTATAGAATATATAAAAAACCAGGAAAAACATCATAAGCATAAATCATTTCAGGATGAAATTATTGAGAAAGCTATAACTTGAAATATAAATCACTTCTTAGGGTAAAAACCTATGCCAAAACACCGCTCATTCAAACTTGATAAATTCATCAAAGCAATTGATGACAAAAGAATGGGATCAGATCTTCAAATGACATGCCTGATTTGATTATGAAACAAGAAGAATCTAAAAAAGGAGTAAACTGGACGAAGTGGACGGCCATTGGAACACTACTCTATTTTGTAGCCACAGTTGTATTTGTTATAGTAATGATTATAAATTTAAGTCAAATCAAAGAGTCTAATGCCATTTCTCGTAAAACTCTTGAATTGTCTCGCCAGAGTTTTGAAACACAATATCGCCCAGCACTCTATCTTGATGATTTAAAGCCTGTCAAAAGCGAAATTCCAGATACAGGCAAATTGAGATTTTGGTTTAAAAACTTCGGTATAGTAGCTGCTAAAGGTTGTATATTTAACATTGATATAACTAAAAAAAGAAGCTACGTTTTAAATCTTATTTTACACACACATGCAGTAGAGGCTATTTCTCCTCCACAAGGTAAATTGTTTATCGAGGAAAAGTTTTCCAAAAAGGAGCTAAAAGAAGGCTTATTTGCACATATTTTTGTAAGTTATACTGGTGTGAGTAAATTATCTAAAACGCAGAGAAGTTATTATGTTTTAATAGGTACCATAAAAATTGAATCTCAAGGATATCGTAAAGATATTGATTGGGATGAGATAATTATAGAAGGTCCTTTACCTGACAGTGTGATACTCAATTATGAGGAAAAAGATTTGTGGATTGAAGTCTTTAAAGAAAATGGCAAGATAGAAAGATTATGAAAATTCAAGACCTCTTAAAATACGGCATAGAGCCTACTATTATATCCGCATGGGAGAAGGCGGAGGATATGGAACGGAACAGTGGATCAGAACAGGGTCAGGTCTTCAAATTACATTTTACTTGACAATCCAAAGTCAAAGAATACAGACACCAGATGGACGAATTGGTATATAAGCTCTATGGCTTAACGGATGAGGAGATAAAAATGGTAGATAAAGCAATATAAGTGTTACAATATTGGAGGTCTAACCATGCCACTAATAACAATCAACATATGGAAAGGAAAAACAACAGTTGAACAGAAACGAAGGATTGTTAAGGAAATTACTGATACTGTAGCAGATACTTTAGGCTGTCCACGAGAAGCTATTCATATAATTATCAACGAGCAGCCAAAGCAGAACTGGGGCATTGGTGGAATGCTTGCATCGGAGAAGTTTTCTAATAAGTAACGGCTCTAATCTAAAGTTGAGATGAAGCTGTTCAATGGCAAAAGCTCCAAGAAATGCAAAAAGAAATAGATGAAAAAGTAGAAGAAATTTACAATGGCTAATAACAT
>Ga0209986_10002936_pt1 | contig 15211 bp, 9 predicted proteins | sample BlataG_FD_183168 | JGI IMG/M metagenome (GOLD analysis project Ga0209986, IMG submission 183168) | Deep subsurface microbial communities from Black Sea to uncover new lineages of life (NeLLi) - Black_00105 metaG (SPAdes) (version 2) | ecosystem: Environmental > Aquatic > Marine > Oceanic >...
ACCAAGAATTATTTTACATGGTTGGAAGGAGGACTACACACGGAAATTTACTTACATAACATCCAGCTTGAGATCCATAATTATATGCCAAAACCAAGACGCGTAGTAGACTGGGGAAAATGATCCAAAAAAGGAACTATTTCCTCCTTCTCTCCCCTTGCAAGAGAGAGTTGAGGACCACACCGACACAAATTTAGAAAAAGCAGGTCAGCACATCTGCACATATAATTCTTAGTAAACCCAGTCTATATATGGAAATGCAGTTATTAAGCAGCAAGATCTAATTATGAAAAAGTATCCCACAAAAAGTCTGGGTCAGAATGTTGATTTATTTTTAACTATTTCTAGACAGCAAGTGGGACACGACATCGGCAACATTTGAAGTACATTTTCTCCATCTTTTCAAGTCTATGACAAATTAACTAACTTTATTATAGAAAGACTAAAATAATAATCTTCCGTTACCTTCATTTCATTTCTAATTCTATTTTGAGTTTGACCATAAAAGAGTTGTTTCCAGGCTGAATAAAACTACTGAAAACCTGGACTGACTGGGGTTTAATTTAAACATGCTTGTCAGAAGCAGCAGCAGCAGCATCAGCATCAGCAGCAGCATCTTCTGGGTTTTCCTCCTTCAAAGTATCTATCATAGTCTGAGATCCACTTCTCACGATGTTGATGGTATCCATATCAGTCTCAAAGAACAAGTGGAAAGCGGAAGCCACCAAAGCACCAGTGATTGGGCCGACCACATACACCCAAAACTTTCCACTATCAAAGTCTCCAGACACGATAGCTGGGCCAAGAGAACGAGCTGGGTTGATGGAGCAGCCGTCAACTGGGAGGAGGACTGCGTGCGCACTGTAGACAGCCAAGCCAATAGCAAGGGGAGCCATGCTCTTGATGGGGGAGTATTGATTGACAGCGGTGAAGAGCACAACCATCAACAAAACAAAAGTCATCACAGCTTCACCAATGAAGGCATTTCCAACACCAACGCCTTTAGCAATGTTGTTAGCGCCCAAGTTGGAGGTTACCTCGTCAGGGACCATTCCCTTGATGAAGGCAGCTGCCAAGATGGCACCAACAATCTGGGCGCAAATGTTGGCAATCGCCTGAATTGGTCCTTGGTTTCCGGTGACAAAAAGAGCAATGCTAACTGCTGGGTTGAGAGCTCCACCACTGATGTGGGCAACGGAGAAAATGCAGGCAGCAATGCCGAGACCGAAAGCAAGAGCAGTCGTAACACCCCAAGATCCAGTGACCTGAATGATACTGAGGATTCTCTCAGCGGGGTCATTAGTGGTAATGTAAGGATTGGAGAAGCCGGTGCCAAAAGTAACAGCAGTACCGCAACCGATGAAAACAAAAGCAGTCATAGCCTGGTGAGATGGAAGAAGGAGGTGGAGGGAGAATGGTTGAGAAAGAAGTCGTCCGGCTGCTGTTCGGTTGGACGAGTTGGACTTTCTCCCAGCTTTGCTTGGCGGCTAAATGGTATACAGCCGGCATATTTGCCATTGATAAAATAAATAAAATATCTTACCATGAATTCTGCGACAACAGCCTTCACGCTGACGGTCATATCATCATATTTCTTCATCTTGCCAGATCAATTGACTTTGGGTGGGTTTGAAAAGTAATCAGAATCGAAGTAAACAAGAGCTTATTGCTACTTGAAAGTCTTTGTATGAATGGATTGGTTAACTTTTAACCTTAATTGCTGCAGTTGGTATTTCAACGCAACTCATATGGAGGATGATTGAGGTTATATTAGTAGCAGTACAAATGAGCCATGTGGGTTTCACTTCTTTCCAACCATTGTCCAACAACAATGTTTCATCAACATCGGATATCATTCAAAAACACAATCTATTTTTTCTTACAAACATGCTTCAATAAGGCTAGGCCCATCCTTCTTCTTCAACGCCACCTTCAATTGCTCCTCAAACTCCTCGGCGGTTTTAGCCCTACTGGCCACCACTCCCATTCCCTCCGCCAACCCCACCCAGTCAATCCTGGGCTGACCCAGCTCAGTCAATGCTCTTGCTGCCTTACCACTCGCAGGAGTAATTCTCTGCTTTGCCATCTCTACTTTCAGAATGGCATACGTATGGTTGGCACATATGATGGTGATAACGTTCAGCCCCTCTCTGGCTTGAGTCCACAGAGCTTGGAGGGAGTACATGGCACTTCCATCTGCCTGGAGGTTGATGACCTGGCGATCAGGACATGCGACTGCTGCTCCTACAGCTAGCGGAGGTCCACAACCTATTGCTCCACCAGTAAGACACATGTGGCTGAAAGGAGGGCAACCTCGAGAACTCTCCCAATAGGCATTGCCAGAGGTCAAAGACTCGTCAACGACGATGGCGCCTTCAGGCTGGAGAGCTGCCACTATCTGACACATAGAGGTGGGGTTGAGTCGACCAGTTCTTAGAGAAGGAGGGGGGGTAGAAGGAGAGATGAAGGTTCCTCTACAGTTTTTAAATGGAACAATGGCATCCCCCCCGACAGCAGAGCACAGCGCTCTCAGCGCTGCTGGTACATCCACCTCAGTAGAATCAATCTCCCAAATGGAATCTTCACCCTGTTTGGTAATAATTTCACTTGGACCTCCCTCATATCCAAAATTAGCCACTGGACGTCTCACGTCAACCAGGACCAGCAGCTCATACTGAGCAAGAGCTGCCACAGCATCTTGAGGAAAGTAGGGCAGACGTGAAATATCAGGCAGTCCTCTCCCTCTATCCAGCCTGGCAAACGCATTCTCAGAGTAAATATTAGCACCAGTTGCAGCAGCAATCTTTCCAATGTATTCTAATGCTTTGTTCTCTGATAGTCCGCCTCTTCCTCCAATGTAGATGGCCTTCTTCCCTCGGCATTGTTTCATTGCTGCTCCACAATCTTGGATGAATTGTACTGCTCCCTCTGGTAACGATAATAAAGGAGAAGATGGTGGTGATGATGATGATTTACCATGAATACCACAATTATTAGTAGTAGTATTAAGAACTGAAGATGGATGGATCTCCCAAGACATATCATGAGGTACAATGAGAGTAGCAATTCTAGACCCTCCCACCACTCTAGGTCGGTGAGTGGCTGTGACTGCCTCTCTCATGACATCAGTGAGATTGTCTTTATGACTGGCAGATACAACTGTCTTGGATACGGTAGATGCCAAGGAGGGGATGTCCATGTTGAGGAGGGGGTCTTTATCTTTATGCCAAGTAGCCATGTCACCTGTGCATATAGGGGATGGAGGAGGAGAGTAAGAGAGGAAGAGAGGAGGAGAGGAAGATGGTGAATAATAACAATAAGTAGGGAAGGGAGGGGTGGGTATATAAACGTTGGATGTCTGTATCTATAGAATATGATATTATGTAAGTTAGATAGTAGATGTACCTATAAGGTTGACAATAGGAGTGGAAGCACGATGGGCATTGTGAAGGTTGGAGAGTCCATTGGCTAACCCTGGTCCAAGATGGAGGAGGGTGAGAGCGGGAGAGCCTGCCATGCGGCCATAGCCATCCGCTGCACCTGTACATACAGTTTCATGAAGACCAAGGATGGCTCTGACTCCTGAGACTTTGTCTAGAGCTGAGACGAAGTGCATTTCAGAGGTTCCTGAGAGAGAGTAGAAAGGAAAGGAAAGGTGTGTGAGGGCGAGGGGGTGGGGGGGGAATGAAGGATGAAGGGAAAGAAGGGCGTGGTTGGTATCTTACCCGGATTAGCAAAGCAGACCTTGATGCCGTTATCAACAGCACATTTTAGAAGAAGCTCTGCTCCAGTGGCGCTTACTGGAGAAGAGGAAGGCTGTTGAGCCATTGGTCAAGTCAGAGATGGAATGAAGTGTGGCCTTGGAACTCTGAAGAAGAGGCAGTATAGATGCGATATGATGGTATTAATTGATCTGCTATTTAGTTATGGGTGGTTGAAACTGTCCAGCGTATTTGCCTCGAGGGCACTCCTCTTTCAAACAACTACCTGCTGGCAAAGAGAGAGGAGATCGGAGCTCGAGATGGAGAGAGGAGAGATGTTGGGGAGACTGCTGTGGCCAAAAGACCGTGTTTAAAATAAGGAGCACCGTAATCACCACCCAAGCATAAACTGATCGTTTCTACTAAATTTCACATCAATCAACATCTAACTGAAGGTCATACCTGGTCTTTAACGCGTTAAGTTCGGGTAATTAAGCATTTTAACTTTAAAGTTTGGAGAACTTTCGTTGCTTAAAGCAGTAAAAGCGTGCTGTAGCCATGCATGCAAGTGAGAAGAGGGCGTGGTCACCAGAGGTAAGATAGTAGAATGCCCGCTAGTTGGTCTAAACTCGAGTTGAATTGAAATTAATTATTTATCAACTTTCCCAACGCAGGAGGATGCCATACTGCGTCGCTTGGTAGATGAGTATGGCGCTCAGAACTGGACATTGATTTCGAATGGTATTCCCGGACGGAATGGAAAGAGTTGTCGTCTTCGCTGGATCAACCAATTGGACCCCAAGTTGAAAAAGCTGCCTTTCAACGCTTGGGAAGACGCCGTTATCATTTCAGGAAGGCTTATTCTAGTCAATCAATGGGCCAAGATTGCTAAATTCCTCCCCGGCCGTACAGACAATGCTATCAAAAACAGATGGAATTCCACCCTCAAACACAAACGCATGGACGACTTGCGAGCCAAAAACCACTACATTGCCTTATTCGACCATATCAAAGGCGAAATTGAGTTTGCCAACGCCATCATGACCCTCCGTCCAGACGAGGAAGACGATCCTGAAGACTACACCCTCGACGTGGCTCAACAGGGCCCATCCCAACGCCGCACTACCATGGGAGGCAGTGGCCGTGGCCCTCGGTCCTCTACTCAACGCCGCCGTCGTAGCAGAGCCATCTGTGACAGCGACTATGACTCAGACCTCGACATTGACGCTGCTCTGATGGGAGCAGCAGAAGGCGCAGACTCCCCCACCAAGCCTCCTCGTTCCCAGCTCCAAGGCAACAAGGCCACCACCAACAACAATAAACGTGAAGCAGCAGCGGCAGCAGATACTGAAGATATATTAGCATCCCTACCTCCAGCTAAAAGATCCAAGCTGATGGAAGCCATCAGTGATTTCAACAGCCTTCCTGAAGCCACACAAGCGTGTCTGAGGAGCGCTGCATTGCTGGCAGGTCCATCCTACATCAAGAAGAAGACTGTGCCAACTCAACACATAGAAGGTCAGCGACCTAGCTATTGTATTCAAGTAGATGCTACAGGTGGTAATGGAAGTATGGCAATGATCTACTCTGCTACTGCTTCTGCTGTTAGAGAGACTGAAGACGTCTTACCACAACAGCAGCAGCAGCAGCAATTACCATTTGTAAAGGAGGAAGAACAACAACAGCAGCAGCAGCAGCAGCAGCAATTAGAAGTAGTAGTGAAGGAACACGACCACCACCACCACCACCAGCAGCAGCAGCAGCAAGGAGAGTTGGTCACCTCTACTTCCTTCACATTCGCTACACCAGCTCCATTACATGGTATGCCCCTCCCTCAACCACACCATCCAGGAGCAACAGCAGCAGCACATCAACCTCACTCTGTTGCAGCTGGCATGATGCCAGCTTCACTCATGGGTGGAGATGCGTCTAGGCTAACTCCATTGATGGCACTTCCTAATGATCTCCGAGGAATGTTTGGGGAAGATGATGGGGGACTGTTTAGTGGGATATTGCCCAGTAACTTTCATGCCAACAACAGGACAATGAATTGAGGATGGAGGAAGAGGACGTGTGGGGAAAGGGCGGTGACTGATGATGAGAGCCTGGATGGTGATTTGTGATCATTTGTAGTAAGTACTCTTAGTAAAAACTCGTTTTCTTTTATTGTAGACTAGTGTTGACATGTTTAATATTGATGAATAAAGGGAATAACACTCAACTGGCAAGTGAACATAGTTAATGGCTCACAGGGCCAGAGCGATCGCCGACGATGACATTCATCATCTGAATAGATTGCTTCTTCGACTAAATCAAATTGCATGCGGATCAAGCAACTTTAAATCACAATAATTTCCAAATTCTCTCTCGTACATCTATAGTTTTGAATTATATCGTAGCAATGGCGTCTTTGCCACTGCACGTGTGTGCATCTTTTGGATCAGTTGGCGAGGATACTAAAACGCGTCATAAACGCACTCTAGCACCCAAACAAACAATAGAACGACGTTTACACGCAGTATGCTTTGCATTAAACAAGAATAATACTCCACCAATAGCAACTCCCAACGCTATTCTTCCTCCATCTCCACCGCTCAACGGCAAGGCCCCTCGTAAACACTACAATGCCATTGCCCTCGCCTTCCTCGGCGATTCCATCTGGGAAACGTACGTCCGCAGACACTTCTTCTACCCTCCAACTCGAATTTCTACCTACTACTCCTCTGTCAAGACCAATGTCAGAGCAGAGACTCAACAGCAGTACTACCACCACCTCGTCGACCATGCCACCTTGTTGACTGAGGAGGAGAGAGACGTGTTGAGGTGGGGAACCAACGCTACAGGTACCATGCCAAAGAGAACCACCACTGGGGCTTTATCTAAGGAAGCATATAGGGAAGCTACAGCGTTAGAATGTTTAGTAGGGTATTTATATCTTACTCAACCAACACGGTTATATGAAATTATGTCTTTCCTCGGCCTGACTGGTGTAGAAGAAGAAGAAGGTATAGTGGGAGGAGAGGAAGTGACGGAATGATTGATTGACTGATTGACTGACTAACTGACTGGAAATATAATACTATGTTTTGGAAAGTGTGAATCCTGAAAAATGTAAAGAATGATGGGTGTGTATGTATGTTCAGAAGCAGCAGAATGGGCTGTGGTATATGAATTGAGAAAGAAGTTGGTGAGGTGAAATGGGTAGTTCATCAAGTGGAATTGAGTGCAGCAATTTAAACGATTGTGAACTAGATTTGTATAGATGAAGGTATAATTTTATGATCAATAGTTGATATGTACAAGCTGATTTGAATCTGTGGCTTTGGTCTTTGATATTGATTTGAAGGCTCAAGTTAGGTAGGCATACCATCGCTCGACCATCGACGTCGTGTCAGTTCTCGTCGTCGTTTCCTGAGATGACTGCAGTGATAAACTGTCCTCTACAAATTATGGCGTTGTTCAGTTTCTTATTCCATCGACCAGTGTTCAATGATGTGCGCTTCCAGCAAGGTTAATATAGAGTTGCTGTCAATCATAGAGTGGTGTGTTACAGGTTCTCCATTTCTAGGAGTGTCGACAGCCATGTGGCCCTCTTCTCTAAGACACCCCTCTTGTCTTTGACACAAAAGGCCAAGATCAGCTACATTACTTCATATACCGCTGTCATTGACAACAAATCACCTACCTTGTTTGATCTTTAATAATAATCGTCTATCATGCTGAGGATGTAACATCGCTCGTTTTGTCGAAAGCGTTTTCAAAAAGCATGTTTTGAAGGCTGAGCAGGAGTAACCTGACCATCCTGTATATTTGGGGTATTTTAAATGCGTTACATAGTTGTTTCTATATATACCATCGCATAAATTCGCCAGAATCGAGGAATAAAAGGAAAAAAGGGGGAAGTATTTGTTTCTCTCCTAGAATCCGGGAAATCATACACTTGCTAATTTGCCCTCTCTTTTGCTATTTTCTACAAGCCATCCTAGTTGCTACACGTTTTTCACCACCCATTCAGTCAGTCGGAGAACTCACCATCCGGCTTACAGCATTCAAAAGCGCCATTGCAGCTCTCGCCAATCCTGCCTCATCACTCACCGACTCAAACCAGCGACCTCGCAGCCCTTCTAGAATCAGAGCTCTCAGGCACCCCAGGCCCGTTTATTCGTATTCTTATCCGTATTAACTGACAATGGAGGGTGAAAGAGGACCTCTGTCCTCACTACAAGGATTTGATGGGTATACAAGATCTGAGAACTTTGATTCGATGTGAGTAACCGCGCTCAAGTTTACTTTCCTTTCACAATGTGATCGTCACTCCAACTTGTTTTCCCACTCTCCACACACACAGGGCTGTTTGGCAGGATGAGGTGACGCGGTTAAAGCACAAGAAACCTACATTCTGGATTATTTTAGCGTGTATATCTTTATTATTACTCTCAATGGCATTCCTATCTGGTAGATCCACCATCCAACCTTGCTCCAACAATGGTGTTGACCACCAAGGAGACGACAGTGCCACCGATACCACTGCTCCTGAAGGCAGACTCAAACTGGCCACATTTGCTGCTCTTCACGACTATAGAGCCCACCCCAGGTACCTTTCAACCTCAACTGCCATGGTAGCTGCCGACCATGGCCGCTGCTCCGACATCGGTCTCTACATTCTAGAGACACTACAAGGCAACGCTGTTGACGCTGCCATTGCCACTGTCTTGTGTCAGGGCATTTTCAATCCCATGGCTTCAGGACTAGGAGGAGGACATTTCATGCTGATCAGAAAATCTTCTTCTTCTTCCTCTTCTTCAGAGGCAGAGATGATCGATGCAAGAGAAATGGCGCCCTCTCTTGCCAATGAAACTATGTTTGTAGGGAGGCCTGAAGCTTCACTCCGGGGAGGGCTGGCAGTGGCGGTACCGCTTGAATTAAAAGGACTGCAATTGGCACATGATAGACATGGAAGGCTGCAGTGGAAGCAGTTGATAGAGCCTATTATTCCATTAGCTAGAGAGGGATTCCCTGCTCACCCGTATTTGATAGCTTCATTGGAAGGTGTGTTGGAGGGAAAGGGGGCAGATATGGAACTGTTGAAACAGACATTCCTCATCAAGGATAAAAATAATAAAAATAATACAGGTCTTGGTAGTGGCAGTAGAAAGGGAGTAGGTGTAGGAAGGAACATAGGATGGAGACTTCCAAATGTGAATGAAACATGCTGTGCACGACCAGCTCTGGCCACCCTGTTGGAACAAGTAGCCCAACATGGTGCTGATGTGCTATATCAAGGAGAGTATAGTCACAAACTGGTGGCAGACATACAGAAAGCTGGTGGTATTATTACTGTAGAAGATATAAAGAATTCGCAAGCAGTGGTAAGACAGGCACTGAGAACGAGAGCATTTGGAGTTGATTTCATTGGAGCTGCTCCGCCGAGCTCCTCTGTAGCGGTGTTGTTGGGGCTGAAAATTCTACAAGGTTTTGAGCTTCCTCTAGCTGGAGCTGCTTCCTTGGGGTACCATAGAGTAGTAGAGGCAATGAAACATGCGTTTGCATTAAGAATGAACTTGGGAGATCCAGGCACCCCTCCCTCAACGCCGGAATTTCTAGATTTTTTAGATGATTTGACCAAGGATGTGGTCTCTCCGACATCAAACTACCCCGATCAACTTCGTAACATGATCTCAGATGAAGGGGTCCTTGATAACTTAGAATCCTACGGTGGAGACAAGTGGAATGCTAAGAGGGGAGGTATGTCTCCTACAGACCACGGTACCAGTCATATTTGTGTAGTGGATAGAGAAAGAATGGCAGTATCAGTAACAACAACCATCAACACAGGTTTTGGTAGTAAAATAATATCTCCTTCGACTGGTCTGCTACTGAACAATCAAATGGATGATTTCTCTACCCCAAATCAAACAAATGTCTACGGCATTGCTCCTTCTCCTGCTAATTTCATCAGACCAGGGAAGAGGCCACTGAGCAGCATGAGCCCGTTGATTGCAGAGGTAGGAGGGCAGCTGAGAGCAGTACTGGGCGCATCAGGGGGTCCTCGAATAGTGAGCGCAGTCTTATTGACTGCAACAAGGATACTGGCAAGAGGAGAAGATCCCTATATGGCTGCTGCTGCTCCAAGGTTACATCATCAATTGTACCCCCCCACTGTTTATGCAGAAAACTGGAATGTGAGTGGGGTTAGTTTTCAATATCCAGAAGATTTGTTGGGAAAATTAAGAGGGAAGGGGCATGATGTGGCTTCTACCGATTGGGGGGCTGTGGTGCAGGCTATTGTTGTGGATGATTATATGGATGGAGGGGCCAAGTTGCATGGGGTTTCTGATCCTAGAAAAGATGGTGCTCCCGCTGGCTATTAATTGAGTTGGAGATATAGTGGAAAGCAGTACTGCGCAAAGTGTGTGTAGATGTGCAGTTAAATCGGTAGTAAGAACTATATATTTACTACAACAGAAGGGGGCCATGGATGTCCCTAGACACCTTAAAAAAAGAATAACATTTTGTAATGTATAAAACCACCTATATCACTTCTTCCACGGCTGCCTCGCAACAACACTTTATACTAGTTCCTACATCCTGATCCCCAGTAATAGCTCTTATAATATTCCCTGGCCTAGTCAAGTTGAAGACCACAATAGGGATATCATTCTCCTTGCACAGCGTAATTGCCGTCTCGTCCATCACACTCAAACCCTGATCAATAACCTGCTTAAATGTCAAATTTTTGTGTAGTATTGCATCTGGATTCTTCATTGGGTCCTTATCATATACACCATCTACCTTGGTAGCTTTGAAGAAAGCATCTGCACCTATTTCGGCTGCGCGTAGTGCCGCTGCAGTGTCAGTTGTGAAAAAAGGGTTTCCTGTTCCAGCTCCAAATATTACCACCCTTCCTCTTTCTAGATGCCTAATGGCTCTTCTTCTAATGTAAGGCTCTGCTATTTCTTGCATTTCAATGGCTGTCTGTACCCTAGTTGCAATACCACGGGCTTCTAATGCGCTTTGGAGGCAAATGGCATTCATGACGGTGGCCAGCATGCCGACATAGTCTGCAGTGGCACGTTCCATGCCGTCCCATCTGTCTACTCCTCTAAAGAAGTTGCCCCCCCCTACTACTACTGCAATTTGTACACCTTCAGAGGCTGCTGCTGCTACTTCATTGGCTATGGTTTGAAGGACCATGGGGTCTATGCCGTAGCCGAGAGATCCTTCTAATGCCTCCCCACTGACCTTGAGCATTACACGTCTGGTTTGTTTTTTGTTTAGGAAGGCGAGAGGTTAGTGATGGACATTTAAGTGGCACGTGCATAAGCGTGAAATCAGAAAGCATGTGGAAGTTCATTCTTATAACTATGCTGTTTAGGCACTTTTAGAGACGTCAGCTATTACTCACTTGTATTTGAGGCCCTTGTCGTCGAAAGACAGGGCGGCAGCGGAAGGAGACTTTGCTTGAGCTGCACACTGAGTGAGGCTAATAGTGGATCTATTGACATTGTGACATGTCTGGAATGTGTGCAGCGAGGTCTTTGCATGTAGCATGCAGCCAACAGAGCGTTGTTGCATCGCTGGAATGCAGTTTTGTTGGAAGTGCAATGAGGTCTGCATGGTGCTATATCTATACATCACTATGTTAGTACATGTAGATTCCAAGAATTAACCTTAAAATAGCTTAGGATCGTTCGGAAACATCAGAATTTGAGGGCCAAATTTCTTTCACCTTGGGTCGCGCGCCGACTTGAAAACACAGAAATAGGAGATGCATTCGGCTCAGTTGGCATTGATCAATGTTTCCTCCGGTTCTTATCGACTGTAGAAACAGAAACATTATTTTGTAAGCAAAAAGTAGAGCTCGCTTACTTTAAAGCTAAAACATCCTTTGTTTTCGATTGTTTTGAGGTGAAAGTCATTTATATTAAGTGAATATAGGTACAAGCTAGTATATAGATCACAAATTTTAAATTCTCACTGTCACAACTTGAAACAACAGCACAATGGGTGGTAAAAAGGAGAATGATCAAGAATCCAAATTGCCCCTTACTGGTTATCAGCTCGCTGCTTCTATAGATGAAGATGAAGAGCCTGACGAGCGTGAAACTGCTATCTCAAGGTACGTCTAAAACCCTGTACGCTTTCTCCCCCCCAAATCTCCCACCGACAATCACACTCACCACCTCCTTCCCTCCCAACTATTACAGGAAACTTGCTTCCTACACTGCACCCAAAGCCCTCTTAGATGATCTTCCAATAGATGAAGATGGAGCTCCAGAAGGCCCTACCTTCAAATCTAGACGCATCATTGACAGAGAAAGTGACTATTCCAAGAGACGTTTCAACAGAGCTCTGTCTCCTGAACGCACCGACCCATTTGCCAAGACATCATCATCAGAAGGAGCAGGCCGTGGATATGCAGAGGTCATGAAGGAAGTTCAATTAGCACAAGAAAGGGAAAACACAATGAGAAATATCGCTCAGAAGGCTAGAGCAGAGGAAGAAGGACAAGGACAACAACAGCAACAGCAAGGAGGTCCATCAGCAACCACTCAGCAACAACAACAACAGCTACGGGCAGTTGAGAAACCAAGGGTGAAACGCAGTCGATGGGATGCCACGGCTTCCACCACCACTGTCCCTACAGTCTCAGAATGGGAAGCCGCTGAACCTTCATCTGCAACTACAACTACTACAACTGGAGGTGTCAGTAGATGGGACGCTACCCCAGATGTAAGAGGAGGAGCTGGTGCCGGTGGTGGTGCTACAGGTAAACGCAGCAGATGGGATGCCACTCCAGCACACATGGGTGTAGGGGCCACTCCTCTCTATGGAGGGGCCACCCCAGCAGGCGCATACGGCATGGAGACCCCTCTATATGGTTCTGCAGCAGCACTAGGTGGTGGTACTAGTTTATTGCAGCCAGGATTAGAAATTACGCCAGAAATGTACCAAGCAATGAAGATAGACAAGGAAATAGCAGAGAGAAACCGCCCTTTCTCTGATGAAGAACTAGACTCCATTCTCCCCGGGGAAAAAGAGGGCTATAAAATTGTCGCTCCCCCAGCTAGCTATCAACCAATAAGAACACCAGCACGTAAACTGATGGCCACCCCGTCCCTAGGGGCAACACCAATGTATCAAATTCCAGAAGAAGATAGGACCCAGGCATTTGATGTCCCAATAAGCATAGGAGAAGGACTGCCAGAACTGAAACCAGAAGATCAGCAGTACTTTTCCGCACTGCTTAAAAAAGTAGATGAAACAGAGCTTAGTGTGGAGGAGCTGAAAGAGAGGAGAATCATGAAATTGTTGTTGAAAGTGAAAAATGGCACACCTCCACAGAGAAAGAGCTCCCTGAGACAACTGGCGGATAAAGCTAGAGATTTTGGAGCTGGGCCTCTGTTTAATCAGATTCTCCCTCTCTTGATGTCTCCCACACTGGAGGATCAGGAAAGGCATCTGTTGGTGAAGGTTATAGATAGAATTCTGTTCAGATTGGATGATCTCGTCAGGCCACATGTTCACAAGATATTGGTGGTTATAGAGCCGTTATTGATTGATGAAGATTATTATGCACGTGTAGAAGGCAGAGAGATTATTGCCAACCTGGCAAAAGCAGCAGGATTGGCGACTATGATTGCTGCCATGCGCCCAGATATTGATAATGTAGATGAATATGTCAGAAATACGACAGCAAGAGCGTTTAGCGTAGTTGCCAGTGCGCTGGGCATTCCTTCGCTGCTTCCTTTTCTGAAAGCAGTGTGTTTGAGTAAAAAGTCATGGCAAGCCAGGCATACCGGTATTAAAATAGTGCAGCAGATTGCTATATTAATGGGGTGTGCAGTGCTGCCTCACTTGAAGGCATTGGTGGATATAATCAAACATGGACTGCAGGATGATAATCAAAAGGTAAAGACCATCACTGCCCTTGCAGTGTCTGCTCTTGCAGAAGCTGCTGCCCCTTATGGCATTGAGTCCTTTGATGATGTGCTGGAGCCACTGTGGAAGGGTATCCGACTGCAGAGAGGTAAGGTTCTAGCTGCATTTCTAAAGGCAATTGGCTACATTATTCCTCTCATGGATGCCATGTATGCGAATTATTATACCAGAGAAGTGATGGTCATATTGATCAGGGAATTCGCCACTCCAGATGAAGAGATGAAGAAGATCGTCCTCAAGGTAGTAAAACAATGCGTGGCCACTGAAGGAGTGGAGCCAGATTACATCAGACAAGAAATTCTACCAGAGTTTTTCAAGCATTTCTGGGTGAGAAAAATGGCTCTAGATAGAAGGAACTACAAAGCTCTGGTTGAGACTACAGTTGAGATTGCCAATAAAGTAGGGTGTGCTGAGATTGTAGGGAGAGTGGTTGAAGATTTGAAAGATGAGAGTGAACCATACAGACGCATGGTGATGGAGACAATAGACAAGACAGTGAGCGCCTTGGGAGCTGCAGATATAGATGCCAGATTGGAAGAACTGCTGGTAGATGGCATATTGTATGCATATCAAGAACAAGGAGCAGTTGATGAGGCAGCAGTGTCCCCTGTGATCCTGAATGGCTTTGGTACAGTTATCAATGCTCTGGGTATCAGAGCAAAGCCGTACCTGCCGCAGATATCAAGTACAATCAAATGGAGGTTGAATAACAAGAGTGCAGGAGTAAGGCAACAAGCAGCAGACCTAATCTCCAAGATTGCTGCAGTGATGCAGCAGTGCGATGAAGAGAATCTATTGGCTCACCTGGGGATTGTGTTGTTTGAAAACCTTGGTGAAGAGTATCCCGAAGTGTTGGGCAGTCTCCTAGGAGCACTGAAGGCTATCGTTGCTGTTATCGGCATGCACAAGATGACGCCCCCTATTAGAGATCTCCTCCCCAGGCTCACTCCTATATTGAAGAATCGACATGAAAAGGTGCAGGAGAATTGCATAGATTTAGTGGGGAGAATAGCTGATAGAGCTCCAGAGCAGGTACCCCCTAGAGAATGGATGAGGATCTGCTTTGAGCTGCTGGACATGCTGCGCGCATTCAAAATGGCCATCAGACGAGCAGCTGTCAATACATTTGGGTATATAGCCAAAGCCATTGGCCCTCAAGATGTGCTGGTTACCTTGCTAAACAATCTCAAAGTACAAGAAAGACAGAGTCGTGTGTGTACTACTGTGGCTATTGCTATTGTTGCCGAGTCGTGTGCTCCATTTACCGTCTTACCTGCACTGATGAACGAGTATAGAGTACCAGAAATGAATGTTCAAAACGGTGTCTTAAAAGCATTATCATTCTTATTCGAATACATAGGAGAGATGGGTAAAGATTACGTCTATGCAGTGGCTCCTCTCTTGCAAGATGCCCTTATGGACAGAGATTTGGTGCACCGACAGACAGCTGCCTTTGCGGTACAACACATCTCCCTTGGAGTAGCAGGTCTCGGTTGTGAAGATGCCATCACCCACTTACTCAACTACTTATGGCCCAATATATTCAAAACCAGCCCACACCTTCAACA
>Ga0209986_10002937_pt1 | contig 15209 bp, 10 predicted proteins | sample BlataG_FD_183168 | JGI IMG/M metagenome (GOLD analysis project Ga0209986, IMG submission 183168) | Deep subsurface microbial communities from Black Sea to uncover new lineages of life (NeLLi) - Black_00105 metaG (SPAdes) (version 2) | ecosystem: Environmental > Aquatic > Marine > Oceanic >...
GTTTGGTGTCGCTATGGTTGGTGCCGAGGGCGACGATGCATCCGTCGATTCGCGCGCCTCATCAAGCGTGTCGAAGCTGGCTCGTAGTTCGGTGTCGTACGATTTTTTCTTCTCGGCACTGAGTAAACAGACGCGGGCCTTCGAAAGCTCGCCCATTATTTTCTGGGCCTGGTCGATATGGTCGTCGCCGGCCGAGATCTCCTGGATGTAGGCCATCTGCCGATTGGCGGCGGCCTCGATTACCTCGGCGTTTTCTTCAAAGAGTGTGACCCCAAGCAGACGGTAATGATTCGGGGGCTGCTCTTCGGGCGGAATGCCCAACCAGATGTAATAGGGATCAAACGCGTCGCTCATTGCACCAAAGCCCCTTCGACTATTGCTGAACTCATTGCTGAATCCATTTCTGTTTTGACAGTGCCCGACCGTCAAACTCAGCAGAATACCGACCCACGCATTTTAACGCACAGCGAAACATGTGCAAATCAGGGACAATGTTGCCTAATGGTTGAATGAAGTTGACTGAACCCGACCCCTGCCTCGGCATTGTTTGTGCGCGTCGGTTGTGCTGCTATGCAATACCACGCTTTACTGTGTCATGCCCTCTCTTGGTCAATACCGAGCAGAAAATTGTCTGCCCAGCGAAGATGAAAGGGCCCAAGCCTATCTTGAGACCAAACGGCACCAAGCGACGCCAATCGACGCCAGTGGGGGTTAACCTCCATTGTTGGTGTTAACCAGGCGGTGCCAGGCGTTGGAAGGTCGTTCTGAACTGTGAGGTCGATTGACGGTGAAGACACTTATAAACGAAGCGACTTAGTGCTGACGAACCGCCGGTCAGCGACCTTGATTCAACTCGTCGATCTTGCCCTTAACCTCGTCATAGCGGGTCTTTACCTGTTGGGCAGTGAGAGCGACCGGATATACTCTCGCTAAAAAAACCGTGCCATTTAATTCGATATACTCATCGCTATCCTTGTGGCCCCCAATGACAAAGGGGCTGCTAGGATAATTAATGGGACCACGTATTTCGTTTCGTGTATTTTCTAACTCGCCATCGATATACAAATTCATTTGTCCGCCGTTATAGGTGCCTACCACGTGCCGCACCTTTTGCCCTTCGATCCCTTGAATCGAGGTTTTACTTTGGGCCTGCGGTACCCATCGGCCACCCTTCGTTCCTATCCGCCACTGGAAAACGTGCGTATTGTAACCCAACTGCCAGCCCTGTTCTGTGCCATGATTATCGAGTGCTTGGCCCATAATTGCGCCGTATTTTCGGCCGCGGTTGATCTTCACCACCGCCTCGGCAGTAATCGTCCTCGGCATCGCAATCTTGTCGAAAAAAGCGTTTTCCGTATTATTTGTTCCATCGAGGGTAAGGAGCGTCTTGAATTCGTACGGCTTCGGTAATTTTCTCGCTGATTTTGATTTCGATTCGCGCTTTGGGACTTTGTTAAAACTCTTTAGTTTTCGCTTCCACCTTTTCTCGTCCAGTGTGGGGCCAAGCGTGCTGCCGAGCGATGCAGTTTTCTCTTTCAGCGCAGTCATATCCAAACTCTTATATTTTTCGTTCACCGTCTTATAAGCATCCTGCGCCTTTTTCCAATCTGTCGTGAATTGTTTGACCAGTTCTTTTTCTTTTGCAGCATCCGGTTTGGTTTTTCTAGTTTTTTGCCGCAGCGTGATAATTTTAGCTTTCATGGATTCAAGTGTCTCAAGCGTGCCGAGCAAGGTTTGCTCATCCTCCAGAATCCAAACGGTTTGGTCGTCACCTTCCTGTTTGGGCTGCTCGCGAAGACCCTGCTGCCCAAGTTCGTCGCGAAACGTCTCCGGCCAAAACGGAAGATTTTTGCCAGTCGCTAACGTGCCCCCAAGCTGTTCAAGGCAGCTTTTTATCTCTTCGTCGTCTGCTAGTTCGGCATATCGCGCAAGCAGCGTATCATGGAGCGATTCAAGTTTTTCGATTTGCTCGCTGTCCTGCTGATCCTGTAACGCGACATACTCAATGGTTTGCTCATCCTCTAGAATCCAGACGATTTGATCGCCACTCTTCTGTTCGCGTCGCTTGAGTTTTCGCTCGGCCATCGCTTTCTCTGCATCACGACGTGCTACTTTTTCTTTTTCTTTCGCCTGCCGTTCTGCTTCTTCTTCTGCTATGCGTTCTGCTTTTGCTATGCGTTCTGCTTTTGCTATGTGTTCTGCTTTTGCTATGTGTTCTGCTTTTGCTTTTGCTTCGCGCTCAGATTCTTTCCGTCGCTTTACGGCTGCGGCTTCCTTTTTTGCTTTGCGTTCAGCTTCTTTTTTCGCTTTGCGATCGGCCTCTGCTTGGGCTTTCCGTTCGGTCTCTTTTTTTGCAATTGCTGCCTTACGCGCCGATTCTTTTTTGGCGTTATTGCTGGAAAATAAAAATACGATGCCCCCAAGCAACAACACCCCCACAACAGCTGTGCCGATATACATCAGCGTGCGGTCGGGTTTGCGACCGGTCTGCGTCTTCCTTGGTCGTCTGCTGACGGCAGGCACTTCGGGAACCGCTGCAGGACTCGATCCCAGATCGCCCACTTGCGGAGCCTCCACAGAATCGGGAGCCGAAGTGGGCACTGCCGCGGTTTTTGCGTCGACTGCCGGTTCTGCCGCCTCGCTGAGCAAGTCGAAGCTGTCCCGCAGTGTGTCGTCGTAGGCTTTTTTCTTTTCCTGATTCAGCAGACAGACGCGGGCCTTAGAAAGCTCGCCCAGGATTTTCTGGGCCTCATCAATGTGCTCGTCGCCGGCAGAGATCTCCTGCATGTAGGCCATCTGCCGGTTGGCCGCCGCCTCGATCACCTCACGGTTGCTCTCAAAGAGCGTGACGCCGAGCAGACGGTAATGATCCGGTGGCTGCGATTCAGACGGGATGCCCAACCAGATGTAATAGGGATCAAACGTGTCGCTCATCACGCACAGGCCCCGTAGTTTTTAAAAAGCCGAATTTGTCGGATCGAATGTGCTTTTAGTCTACTGCAGAGGGGGCGGGGCGCAAAGGAACAACCATCGGCAGGGATCGAATAGACGCAATAGAGGTTAACCCTACTTGGCCATCTTGGCTTGCTGGACGTTCAACCCTTTGCGGTATTTAGCTATTTTTTCCGCCAAGCTGTCGATCGAACCGGGCTTCTCTTGGTATTGGGGTGTACCTTCTATCTGTTTGAGCAGCTTCTCGGCTCGGCTGAGGTTACCCTCCATTGCAGCCGCATCAGGTTTGTTAAGGTTTTGTAGTTGTTTCTTAAGTTCGTTGAGTGGCTTGGTAACCTTCGCGTCCGTTTCCTGGCCGAATTCGGTTTTTTTCTCCGGATATTGGATTCCGTCTTGGATCTTAGCCCGCCGTGCATAGAGGGCTTCGCCGGCTTTGATTCGTTTGACAAGGTCCTTTTTCTGTTTGATGTATTCCTTCGCCCCTTTGTTGAAGGCACCCAAGGATAACTTGGTCTCTTTTTCCAAAGCGGTGAGTTGGTCTTTGAGTACAGCAAAGCTGGCAGCGGGTTCTTGGGGAGTTTCCTCTGCATCCGTTTCGCCACCTTCTTCAGCGGAAGCTGTTTCTTTTGCGGAGGCAATATCGTCTTGTACATCCGCATTATCTGCTGGAAGAGAAGCGGGTTGCTCTGGCGTATCCCGCGCCGCTTTGGGAACTTCAGGTGCTTCGGCTAGGGTGCCGCCCGCCTTCTCAAGCAGGCCGATCACTTCCGCCTTCTGAGTCAGTTCGGCGTAACGGGTGCGAATATCCTTGATCAGCCTTAACACCGCAGGGTTGGTCTTTGTCGGTTTGCGGGATGCGAATTCCTGTTCGACCTCTGCTCGAACGGACGTGATTTTGGGGATGTTGTCTTTCACCATTATTGCCTTCGGCGGACTCCACGGATTATGAATCTCTCTCTGAAGATCATTGTATTCCTGATCTAGTGCAACGCTTACACCCTCAGGTTGGGACTTTACATACAGCCATCGATCAATAATCTCTTTCTTCTTCGCATCGACACGTTGTTTCAACTCGGCTTCAAACTCAGCGCCTCCTGTGGTGCCGCTCGACCCCGATGTTTCTAACGCTTCCAGATTGCGTGTCTGCTCGTTTACGAGGTGCCAGGTATGCGAAAAATCCTCTTCCTCGAGCTTATATGTTTTCGTAAGTTGCAAGCGAGCTTTTTCTTCAGTCGATAATGTTTCGGGAGGTGACGGCGGCGTAGCGACCGCTGGCGGAGTAGGTGGTGCTTCTTTTTTTGTAACTTGCGACGCTGGTTGATTGTTGACTTGCTTGGCAGGAGAATTTGCTCTGGTGTCTTCTGTTTGGTTGCCAATTTGTTTAGTGGCAGTTGCTGCTAAGGGGTCTTTTTCATTACCTTGGTCTAGGCTTGCTCCGCTGCCAGTTTTGTTTTCTTTATTGTTCTTCTCGCCCTGCTTGGACGAGGAATCCCCTCCGGCAACCATCCAAACGATGCCGATCACGAGAATAACCACCGCCGGAGCCGCCGCTGCGATAATCTTGATCTGCAGGCTACTCGCACCGCTTGGTGTCGCAACTTCCTCCTCCTCCCGAGCGGCACCGCGGGAGGCATTTTTGGTTGGTGGGGAACGCCGCCCGCTCCGTCGTGCTGTGGATCCTCTTTTTTTTCCGCCGCTTCGCCGAGCAGCCGGTCGCCTCGGGGCTGCCGCACCGCGGTCCGCCGAATCAAATTTAGGAACGGCCACATTTTCTGGTGCGGTTTCCTCTGCCTCCGGCAGTGAATCGAGCGTGCTGACAAGCTCCGCATCGTAGCGCGCCTTGCTTTCGGCCGTCAAAAGACAAACCCTTGCACGGGCCACCTCGCCCAACAGACCCTGCGCTTCGTCGATATGGTCGTTGCCCGAGGAAAGCTCTTGCAGGTAGGCCATCTGCCGATTGGCCGCCGCTTCAATCACATCCGTGCTCTGTTCGAGCATCTGAATGCCCAGTAGCTGATAGTGGTTCGGTGGCTGTTCCTGCGGCGGAATCCCCAGCCACTTGTAGTAAGGATCAAAATCACTCATGACGCGCTCGACCGGCTTGTGCAAACAAAAGTCCGAGGGCCGTTCCGAAAAGCCCCGACTGCACCTCATCTTACAATTCGGCCGGCGGAGTGGCAATCAACATGGCCGCATTTATCGGTATCCGCAGCACTTGCTCGGGCGTAAAATCTTGCCCTAACCTAAAATTTCCCGTTTTCGTTCGAGATAATCCCACACCACAAAACGGTCCAGGTCGGAACCCGCGGTGAAGAACACCCGGCCCTGGGTCGATTCGGCCACGCGATAGGCAAAGCGGATGTCTTCCTCTGACTGCGACCAACTGGGAATTAAAAAGAAATTGATCGTGATTCCCGCTTGCTTGCACAGTAGTGCCTCGCGGAGTGTCGCCTCCTCGGTGAGCAGATCCGGTGGATAAAGTAAATACAACCACTCCCCCTCATAATGCGCGGTGGGCAGCCCATCGGTGATCAACACAATCTGCCGGTTGGGTGTGTCCCGATTGGCCAGATTGAGCCGCGCAAGCTGCAGCGCATGTTGAATGTTGGTGAAGTGGGGTGGCAATTGCATCTCGCTGATTTCAGGCCGCGACATGTCGATGCGGTAGCGGACCACCGGGTCGGTGATCGTGACCGGTTTGGGCAGCAGATCAATAATCTGATTCGGCTTGCACGCCGCTGCATGCGTAAACATCTCAAAGAAAGCGAGCCAGTCTCCAGGATACTCGCGGGTAATCAGCCCCTGCAGTGCGATCGCCATTTTTTTCACGTTGATGTACTGGCCCTCGTAGCGCATGCTGCCGCTCATATCCATAATCACCGCCGTGGCGCACTTTGGCGTATTGCGTGTGCGGTGCACCACAATATCTTCGCCCGAAAGGCGCAATGGTTCGTTGCGACTTCGGCTCCTCAGAATAGCGTTGGTGAACGACTGGGGAATGTCCATCTGCGTGACGCTATCACCAAACGTATAAGGGCAGGTGCTCTGCAACTCAACACTCCCCTCCCCTGCAACGGTCGTTTGATGACGGCCAGTTCGTGACGGCTCCAGCTTGGAAAAAATCCGCTCGAGCAACTTACTCTGAAAGATACGGTAGGCCTCTGGGCTTAACTCGATTTTGCCCTCGCGGTTGCCGAGTCCTTGTTCTTCGGCAGCCTGCCGCAGATAGTCGGCTACTTTCTGTTGCAGGCCTTCCAGTTCGTCGAGATCGGCCTCTTCGACAAACTCAGCAAGCGCCTCGGTGTCGATCAGATAGATCTGTCCATTTTTTTCCGCTTCTTCCAGTTGTTTGAGCAGCTGCTCAATCCGCTCAAGTTCCTGCTTGATTTCAATCGCTTGTTCGGGCGTTACTGTTTCGGTCCCGGTGAATTCATAGCGCGCGACTAGTTCCTCGATTTGATAAAATACCCCGAGTGATTCAATCAGCGAAACCAAGCGACCCGCCGCCGGATGCGTCTCGCGATCGAGCCGATACCAAAGCCGCTCAAGATCGTAGAGTTGGCGTTCCTGGATGGCTGTGTCGAAAAAGCGTCGCTCAGCAGCCGGCAGTCGCACACTCTCAGCCCCCCGGTCGCACTGTTCGGAAGTTTCCTGCAGCGCGGGTTCGATCTCGTAGGTTGCCAGAATTTTGGCCTTGCGCTCTTCGAGTAGCCGCCGCAACGCCTCGAGACTCGGTCCCAGGCCCGAGATCTGACTCGGGTCGATACGAATCGCACGAGCCAACTCCTCTTCGGTAAGCCGTCGCCGGTTGCCCCAGGCGAGCATGTGTTCAAACGCACCGGAGACCATATCGGGGGGCGGGCTGGTGGGGCTGGGAAAGCGACCGGGATCGTACCGCTGATACGTGTGAATCACACCGCCCGGGCCGCGTTGTCGACTCATGCGTCGTCCTCCCGGCCGACTTGATAAGAAATGCGGCCGTGCTGCTGGTGACGCGAAATTTTATCCATCGCATAAAGGCCCGCCAAAACAAATTCGACGCAGCTTGCCCGCACCGCCTCGCTCTCGGCGGCATTGACCTCAAACGCCTTTTCCCAAACCGGGGGAACCCGCGTGAGTCGCTCAGCATAAACCGACGAGGGAAGCATATCTCCCACCTCGATCCGCACGCCGCGCGAGAAAATTTCGGCGATCTCACCCAGTCCATGTGCTTCGACATACTCAGCAAACACCTTGCCGATGGCGGTGGCCACAATATGCTCAAGCACTTGCGACTCGCTCATTTGCTGGCTGCCCATCAGGTCGAGTTCAAGTTTGCCCAGGCCACTGCTCGCCAAATGTGCAAGATCACTGATTCTTGGCACGGCCGGTGCCTCTCCGTGCAGAATCGCCCGCCGCCTCGCACTGGCGATCATTATGCGATAATTGGCCAGCGAAAAGCGAACACTGACTCCCGATTGTTGATCGACATACTTGCTCCGGCGAGCCTCGAGTGTGACCTGCTCGATCAACTCACACATGAACCGGGGCACCGCGACCGGATGATCAGAATCAAGCGTATCGTCCGTTTCGCCTGCGGTGATTTCAAGGGCCAATTCGCGGTCTCTCGGATAGTGGGTGCGAATCTGCGAACCGATGCGATCCTTGAGTTGCGGGATGACCTTGCCGCTCCGGTTATAGGTCGCAGGGTTGGCCGAAAAGAGAACACACACATCGACTTCAAACCGGATCGGATAGCCGCGGATTTGTACGTCGCGTTCCTCTAAAATATTAAACAGACCGACTTGCACTAACTCGTCGAGTTCCGGTAGTTCGTTCATCGCAAAGATGCCCCGGTGCATCCGTGGAATCAGACCGAAGTGAAGTGCATCCTCGGCACCCATGGTGACCCCGGCTACTAGTTTCGCCGGGTCGATTTCGCCGATGATGTCGGCGAACTTCGTTCCCGGTGCGAGTCGCTCAGTGTAGCGGTCTTCTCGATGCCACCAATGGATCGGAATCTCGGTCTCCGTGCGGTCGGCAAGCCACGTCTTTGCCAGTTGCGTGATCGGCCGCAGCGGATCTTCATGTACGGGGCATCCGGGAATATCAAGATAGGGAATTGCCTCGTCGAGAAAACGGACGAGCATCCGCATGACGCGGCTTTTCGCTTGTCCTTTCTCGCCGAGAAAGAGCATGTCGTGTCCGGCGAGAACCGCCAGTACGACTTCTGGGGCGACCGTATCCTCATAGCCAACGATTCCCGGAAAGAGTGGTTCACCAGATTCGAGCGCGCGAATCATTCCGCGTCGAAGTTCTTCCTTTACAGAAACCGATTGCCATCCTGATGCGCGAAGTTCGGCCAACGTTTGCGGAAGTGTCGCTGTCGCCATAGATCTACCTTCTCTGAAAGATTCATTGCGGCCTGCTTTATTGTCTGTCACAAGCAATCAGTCCGCTGTTGTTAGTTTAGCAAAGTCGGCTGATTCAGCCAGAAATTATATTTCCGCTTTTCGAGAAAGCGTCTGCAAAAGTTGCTCGGCGACCTCCAACCCGCTCAGGTATGCCCCTTCGACTCTCGGTCCGCCGCACCAGTCACCGCAGGCAGCCAGTTGGAGCTGCGGATCAATCACAAAACGCTCCGAAAACGCTGAATCGACCAGAGCGTACCTCCAGCGATGGGCGGTCTGAAACGCAGTTTTGCTTGGATAATCTAGCTCGAGTAGCTGACAAAATGTTTCCCAGAGGTTTTGGGCAATCCACTCCGGTGGTTTTTCCCAATGCGTATTGCTCCACTCCGCACTCGCGTGCAGGACCCAGGTTTCCTGCCCTGCCTCTCGTCCCGGTTTGCTGCTATTGCGGGCGACCCAGCGGAGAGGGCCTGTGTTGACAAAGGCACCGTCAAAAGCTGCAGCGTCCAAGGGTTCGGTCGGTGCAATCATCACTCCCCAACAGGGTAGCATTTCCACGACGGAAGTCGCTTGCACGATACCTTGCGAGGGCCGCATCAAAGCAGCCGTTTGCCCGGCAGGTGCGGAACTGATCACCCAATCGGCCGTGCCGAGTGAATCCCCTTCGGTCGAAAAAAGTTCCCACCTCTTTTCGTGCGGCTCGAGTCGACCCACGTGCGCTTGCGTGTGCATGGTGAGTCCTTCGGCCAGATGTTTGCAGAGGGCGTTCATGGCAGGTACTGCCACAAACCGTTGATCGTTGGTTTTATCGATCGTGCCAGCAGAGGAGATTTCTACGATCGTTCCAGTCCACCGGGCGATCAGCCCCGTTTGTTTCCACGCTTCTGCTGCCGCCAGGAACCGCCGATCACGCAAGGTGAAATACTGGGCACCGTGATCGAATCGAAGGCCATCGGCCGTCCGCCGCGTGGCCATCCGGCCCCCTGCACCGCGGCTTTTCTCATAGAGCGAGACGTGTGCACCGGCCGCATGCAGTTGACCGCCGCAGGTCACGCCCGCAATGCCTGCTCCCACGACGGCAATTTTCATGGCGGACTTCCACTTGCTTGTTATTGCGTTTGTTTTTCCCTCTGCACTTTAACCCCAGCAGCGTTTTAGGGAAGTCGCCAGATTGCCTGTTGCAGCCAAACAAGGGGTTTGGACGGCGAGTGGAGAGTTTGTTGGTAAAGAGTAGCGGAGAAGAACCGCCACGTTTAGCGACGTCGCCGGCCTGCGGTGAGCAAGCCAAGGCAACCGAGAGCCAAGAGAGCCATCTATTTTGCGAGAGGATTCGACTTTGTGCGATCCGGTGCAACATCAACAAGTGGGCGACACTGGATTCGAACCAGTGACCTCTGCGGTGTGAACACAGCGCTCTAACCAACTGAGCTAGCCGCCCGATCTATAAAAGGCAGCAAAAAACTGCCCTGGGAGCCTATCGGACCAAGTCCGCCAGAGAACGTCAAGCGTGGACCGTGTGCAAGAGCATCCCAAAGGCACACACCATAGTGCCCCTTCTTAGGAGTTTGTTGACTCTTCAGTCGGCGGCCCTGCGGGCGGTTCGAATTTGGGCACCGCCGGTTCCGGGTAATCGTCGGCCATCTCCTCGTAGCTTGTCGATTGCGTGCCCGCATAGTCGACCGCTTGCCGCGCTCCCTGAATTTCTGATTCGATGCCCTGCATGCCTCGTTTGAATTCCATCAAGCTTTTGCCGACCGAGCGGCCGACCTCGGGGAGTCGCTTGCCGAAGAGCAGGACGCCGATCGCCCCGATGATGATCATCTCCTGTATGCCAATCCCGAACATCCGCACTGCTCCTCGTGTCTTCCCCGGTTGCGTCTTTTCCGTTGCCGATTCACCCGTCACGATCGCGTGTGCGAAACGACGAAACTAACTCTGGTTGCTGTCCACCGGTGCCGAATGCACCGTGTCTTCCGCAACGGTCTGTCCGACATCACCCGGATTCGATTGCGCAAGATCGGCCTCCGACTTGTCTTCGATTCCCTGGACACCTTTTTTAAACTCGACGATTCCCCGACCCATCGATCGCATGACGCTCGGCAGACGATTGCCGAAGAGTAAAAGCACGATGCCGGCAACGATGATCAGTTCAACGGGACCGGGCAAACCAAAATAGGCGAGGAGTACAGACATTTTTTTGATCCAAAGTTGCAAGTTCAAAAAGCAAGGAAACGCACTTTCAGGCAACTGTCGTAACTTCCGTGACTACCTTATTTTAGCCGATGGAAACGGCGTGTCAAACGCAGCATCGCCGCTGCGACAAATACGATGCTGCAAAACCCGGTGGTTCCGCAGGTCCTAGGGGTAGTTGGGATGCCTAGCGGGCCGGAAAAGTTTGTTTCTTTTTTGCCGTGACGCCTCCATAGATCGGCAGGAACCGATAATAGACTTCCAAACAGAGCGTGGCCATCGCGGTCGAGTAGACACGACCGCCGTGGGGACCCCATTCGGTATCGGCCGACCAACTGCCTTTGAGTTGTCCGCTTTGCTGTTGCGTTGCTAACAGTGTCGTTTGTAGGGCGTGATTCCATTCCTCCCAAAGTGCATCCTGTCGCTGGTACAGCGCAAGGGTCGCATAGTACCAGGCATATAAATTCATCCGTTCATCTGCGGAATAAACAGGCCGTGGTGGATTGGCGAGCAAAAATTCTGCCGCTTCGTTGGCAACCGGATCCAAAGGCCGTGTGCCCGTAAAGAGGCGACAGAAAAGTGCTTCGGCAGTCATTGCCACCGTCGGAGGCTTGCCGGGACGATAACTTGCCAGTCCTCCCCGCTGGCCCGAAGAGACATACGAGAGAAAACGCGTGACACCCTGCTTGGCTTTTTCGGAAACGGGCACACCGGCGAGTTCTGCGCTCTTGATTGCCATTACCTGCCAACCCAACTGACTCGTATCTCCGGTGTCGCTGGGTCGATACCGCCAGCCGCCCGTTTGGCGATTCTGACTTTGAAGTGTAAAGGCGATCGCTCGGTCCACGTAGGGACGTAAGCGTGCATCCCCTGTCATTCCGTAAGCTTCACTCATGGCGAAGCTGGCCATACCGTGGCAGTACATGGCCGCAAAGAGCGTTGATTCCCCAGCGAGCGAACCGTTGTTTTGCTGGTGTGCAGCGAGATACTCCAATCCTTGGCGGACACCACTCTGGTAGGGTCCGGGACTCATGTGGGTGTGACCACTGCCGAGAAAAGCTAAAAGCGCAAGGGCAGAAATTCCGGTTTTGGCCCTCGTGCCAGCCCGCCGTCGGTGATGATTGCTCGCAGGACGATCGCGACCGCCTTGCCAACGTACCGGATCCCAACTGCCATCTTCCTCTTGCGCAGCGGCCAGCCACGCGAGGCCTGCCTCAACCGCCACCTCTGCCTCCGGGCTTCCTCCAAAACGCCCGGCTTGTCGCGCGCGGTCGTCTGCTGACCGCAGGCGATACAATTCTGGGAGTTGATGACCGCCAGGAGTCCGGGGCGGTTGGGCACCCTCTCCCGCCGGCGGTCGTTCAATTTTTACCAGTTTGGGTCGATCATCTTGCGGCGATGCTTCGTTCGCTTTTTCGTTCTTTGCGTCGGCAAGTTCGAGCGGCGCTGCCGTCGGACTTGGCGCGGGTCGGAGGGTGGCAGCGAGTGGAGGATGATCGGCCACCAGTAACTCTTCGAGCGCTTCAAGAGGTAGCTGCTCGGGGAGTCGTTCAGCTATCCGATCAGGGCCACTCTTTGCGAGCGGTCGCGGTCGCGTAGGAGGAGCGGCGGCAGGTCGCTGCATCTCGGGAGCTGCTGCGGCGACCGGTGCCGCGGCTTCAAGTCGGGTGGGCACCAGGGGGCCTGCGACGGGACTCGGTTCGGCCGCTGCTGGCACATAATCTGTTTCAGGGATTTTGGTCTCGTCCATCCGCGGTACTTCAAGTGGCGGGATTTCCCCAGCACGCCCCGGAAACTGTTCCCAGGGTTTGTCCGGTCGTGCCGGTTCGATCGTTCCCATAAACGCATCGCCCAGCGACTTCAACCACTTTACCCTCCACAGCCCGATAGCGGTTCCTGCGATGCGAATCGTGGCCGCATAGCCAAACAGAAGGAGGTGGGCGATGAGCGAGAGAATCACACAGATGCGCATCGGGCGGCTGCGGCCCCAGCGGGTGACGAGCAGTCCGGTCAACACGGCAACGGAGCCCAAAAGCAGCACGAGCCAAAGCACGATCCATGCGGCATGGATCGCACCGGTAGGTAGCGACAGGGCAACCAAGAAAATGTGGCTCATCCGACCTCTCTAATGAGGATGGGTTTTTTATCGACGTCGCGGAGGATCTTTGCCGGCATTGGTGATCCGCACTGAAACGCCCATTTTTCGTATTCCCGCTTTACTGCAAGCGGCCAGCACACTCGCCACGCTTTGAAAGCGACCGTTGGCATCGCCACGGACTAAAACGCCGAGGGCCGGATACTGGGCTGCTGCGGCGGATAACTCGGCCACCAACTCGGTGATGGAGACAGGTCGATTGTCGAGTTCGATCCGTCCATCCCGAAAAACATTGACCGTTTTCGCCTCCGGTGCGGCCGAAAGGGCTCCACTATCATTCACTTGCGGAGGTTGGAGACCAATTTTCCGTTCGAGTTCGGAAAATTTTGTCCCCACCATGAAAAAGATGATCAAGAGAAAAACGATATCGATCATCGGTGTCAGGTTGAGCGATGGTTGCTCGTCAGTATGCGTTTTGAGTGCCATCGAAATCTCCTACGTTTTTCTTGTTCCGCGTGAACAGTGGCGGTGCTTTACGCAGCTTTGGTCCGGGAAGTCTTTTTCGGACGACTCCCCGCTTCGGCGGAAATCTCGGCCACGACGTCCTGCGAAACCGCATCGATATCCATCACCAGTCGATCGACGCGTGAGAGGAAGAACATGTAGGCAATCAGTGCAGGAATCGCGACGGTGAGCCCGCCGGCGGTGGTAATCAGGGCCTGTCCGATTCCGGCGGCCAAAAGTTCCGGTTTACCCATCGCATCGGCAGTTGCGATGTCGTTGAATGCCTGAATCATTCCCACGACAGTACCGAGCAGACCGAGCAGTGGTGTGACGGTGGCGATTCCATTGATCAGCCGTAGGTAGCGACGCAGTCCCCCAGTGACCCGTTCGCCCGAGTCGATGATTGCCTGTTCCACTTCCACCGCAGGTCGCCCCCACTTCTGTACGGCTCCGGCGAAAACTTCCGCGACAGGGCTACCATTTTTTCGGCACATGGCGAGCGCCTCTTCCTGGTCGATAGAGCGTTCCCGCAACTGATGCAGGAATTGGCGCACAAACGGCCTGGGAATCACCCGACGACGGCGGAGGCTGATCAACCGTTCAAAAACAAACAGGAATAAAATAAACGAAGCAAAAAGGATGGGATATAGGAGGAGCCCACCCTGTTGGATAATCACAAACAGGTTGCGATCAGAAATTTCTCCAGAGCTTTCCGTATCGCCCTGCTGCACCGCGCTCGATTCAGTTGTCGTTTCCAGTGCGGTCGTCGCTTCGGCCCCGCTCGGTGGATCGGCTGACAGACAGTATTCTCTCGCAAGGAAAGTGAGCAGACAGAAGGCCAAAATAATTTGATACTTCTGAAGGCTTTGCTTTTTTGGAAAGGTTGACATCGACAGGGGTCCTTTATGATTGGGGCCTACGACTGGTAGACGTTAGCACCTTGAGTTGTGTACGGGCCCGAGAGGCAAAATCACTTTCGGGATAATTTTTGAGAATTTGACGATAAAGTTCCGCTGCTTCCTCCGGCTGGTGGCGACGTTCATAACAGTGGCCCGCCTGCAGTAAAGCGGCAGCCTGCCACCGGGGATGGGGGTACAGGGAGACGACGCGGAAATACTCTGCTGCCGCTTCGGCATAACGCTCCTGATGCATCAGCGATTCGCCCATCATCCATTGCGCCATTGCAGCGGTTTCCGTTTTTTCTGCCTGGTCTCTTTGCGCAGCCCGCAGGAATGCGGTGCGGGCTCCTTCAAGATCGGCATCCGCCATGCGACAGCGACCGAGCAGATAGTACAGTTCGTCTTCTGGAAGCAGTGATGAAGAATCAGCAAGCAGCGGAGTCACCATGTCTCGGGCAGCCTGCCAGTCTCCGCCCCGACCAAGCAATTGTCCGCGGCGCAATGCGACAATCGCAGCCCGCTCACTGGGAAGAGAACCTTTTGCAAGCTCTGCAAAGCGATTTTTTGCCTCCTCGTAGTTGCCCGACTGATAACGGGCCTCCGCGAGCCAGTACCCCGCAGACGGAGTGAGGGTGGAATCGGGAAATTGATCGATTAACCGCGTAAGCGGCTTGCAAGCAAGCTTCCAGTTCCCTTCGCGGACCGCAACCTGTCCGGAGAGATAGAGAGCATGGGGTGCCAATTCTCCATTCGGTTCACGCTTGATGAGTTTCGAGAGCAATGCACTGGCACGTTCTGTATCGCCTTCGATCGCAGCATAGTCCGCCAAACGATACGTCGCATCACCCCAGTAAGGGGATTCGACATAGTCGGCATGGAGAATATGGAACTGCTCCTTCGCCTGCTGCCGAAGTTCGGCATCGTGCAGTGCCCACCCGCGACGGTAGATGGCCTCGGCCCGCTCGGCGTGGGAGAGATTCACGGTTAAGAGCTGCGCATAAAGGGCGGCTCCTCTTTGATAGTCGCCCTGTTCTAGCACCAGCGATGCAGCGTGTCTGAGTGCAATTTTTGCCGATGGCGTGGCTGGCCAACGCTTTGCAACCAGCAGGTACGTGTCAAGACTTTGCTGGGGCTTTTCGAGTTGTTGATAGATGTTGGCCAGTTGAAGCGAGGCAACGG
>Ga0209986_10002938_pt1 | contig 15208 bp, 19 predicted proteins | sample BlataG_FD_183168 | JGI IMG/M metagenome (GOLD analysis project Ga0209986, IMG submission 183168) | Deep subsurface microbial communities from Black Sea to uncover new lineages of life (NeLLi) - Black_00105 metaG (SPAdes) (version 2) | ecosystem: Environmental > Aquatic > Marine > Oceanic >...
CTCAGCCTCAGCTTTCAGCCCGTCATGTAGAGGGTTTACGGTTCAGGGGACCCCTAGCCCCCCGCCTAAGACCCACCGCCAAAAGATTTGATGTCTTTCAAAACTATAAAACTTTTCTGAAAGCTGAAGGCTCAAATTTATCTCTTTAATCCACTATATCATTTGTTCTGAAATCAAATTCAGAATTGAGGAATTAGCGTTGAAGAATATCGGAGTTGTGACAAGCGGTGGAGACGCACCCGGCATGAATGCTGCTATTCGAGCAGTTGTCCGCATTGCCTATTCAAAAGATTTTCAAGTTTTAGGTTTCGAAAGGGGATGGGAAGGCTTGCTAACAAACACGTTCAGTCAATTAACACCACGTTCTGTTGGTGGAATAATACAATTGGGCGGCACAATCCTTCACACTTCAAGGTGTCCGCAGTTTAGAAAGAGAGAAGGCATTGAGAAAGCTGCAGAAACTCTTGCTTCAAACAATGTTGGTGGACTTGTCGTTATTGGCGGTAACGGCTCTTTCAAAGGAGCTTTAGAATTAAGCAAAGAAACTGACACGTTAATAGTCGGCGTTCCCGCAACAATTGACAACGATGTTTTTGGAACAGATGAAACAATAGGCTTTGACACAGCCGTAAACACTGCAGTTACGGAGATTGACAAAATCCGAGACACAGCAATCTCCCACGAAAGAATTTTCATAGTTGAAGTCATGGGACGGAGAAGGGGTTTTCTTGCATTAACGATAGGGCTGACGGTGGGAGCCGAAATAATTCTGGTTCCAGAAGTTGAATACAGAAAAGGGAACATCTTCAGAACGATAAAAGAAAGTAGTTCCAAGGGAAAAAAGTCGGGGATAATTGTAGCGGCTGAAGGAATCGGGGACACTCGCAAGCTTGCGAGAGAAATCGAAGAAAACACAGGAGCAGAAGTTAGGCTCAGCATTTTAGGTTATGCCCAGAGAGGAGGTAACCCTACGGCGAGGAGTCGGCTTTTAGCTAGCTTGTTCGCAAACGAAGCGGTTGAACTATTATCGAACGGACAGGGAAACAGAGTAGTTGGATTGCAGAAAGGAGGAGTAACCAGCTTGGCACTTGAGAAGGCATGCAAAACCGAGAAGCCTCTAAACCTAAACCTACTAGGGCTGGCGAATATACTGGCAACATAAACTAGAGAATCCGTCTTTCTGTTGAACGCATATTCGAAAAGGTTTATTAAATATTAAGATTCAACGTATACTAAGTAGGTGGAAAGAACGCAGAAAAGCTTAGAGTTATCTACCCTGCATGAAGAAGATCGTTCCTTTGAGAGAAACTATGTTGATTTCGTATGTGATGAGTGTGGAGAAACATTCCAGAAGCCGATTTTGGCAACGGTTTCATGTGATGGACGAGTGCAGGAATATTATGCGTGTCCACGTTGCATGGCGAGAATCAGTGAGGAACGCAAGGAGATCACAATTTCAAAGAAAGATGTGAAGAAACCATCGATAAAGCTTGAAAACAATGTAAAGTGTAAGCATTTTTTTGGATACTTGAAAAGGCGTCCGAAAGATATGCCATTTCCTGATGAGTGTTTAACATGTTGCAAAATGATTGAATGTTTGCTTTCTTAGAAATGTTAGATTCTTTTTGACAAACCAGCGTGCACTCTATCTTGAACAGTGTTATCTAGAGCTAAGAGTTGATAGAACCAACCTAAAGAGTGGAACATTACACTTGAATTGTTCCATCAGCTTTTTCAGCCGAAGAATACGCTTGCTATTTCGTAAAGTTCTAAATCCACGGTCTTTCGTTTACCAGCAACCTCTTTTAACAGTACAGGAACTATTTTGTTTCCTTTGAGGGCAACCATGCATCCAAATGTTCCTTCATGAACTAGGTCTATAGCCGCTACACCATATCTTGTGGCTAATATTCTGTCAAAGGCTGTTGGAGAACCACCCCGTTGGAGATGACCCAGAACCACAACACGGGTTTCGATACCCATCCGCTTTTCAATTTCCTTTCCAATATAATAACCTACGCCGCCGAAGCGAACGTGTCCAAACTCGTCTACGCTTTCGCCATAAACTATTTCTGTTTTACCTTTTGGTTTTGCTCCTTCGGCAACAACAATTATACTGAAGTTCCTGCCTCTTTTTTCTCTGCGCTTAATATACTCGCAGACTTCATTTAGGTCAAAGGGTTTTTCCGGGATTAGTATGGCGTCTGCGCCCCCGGCAAGCCCAGCTTCCAGAGCAATCCAGCCTGCATATCTACCCATAACCTCAAGTATAATGACTCTATGGTGGGCTTCTGCTGTTGTGTGAAGTCTGTCAAGGGCTTCTGTTGCAATGGCGACTGCAGTGTGGAAACCAAACGTGTAGTCCGTGCCAGCTAAGTCATTATCAATTGTTTTGGGTACCCCAACACATTTAAGCCCAAGCTCACTCATCTTGTGCGCTACGCCTAAAGTGTCTTCCCCACCAATAACAACAACAGCCTCTATACCAGCTTTCTCAGCGTTTTTCAGTATTTTTTCCTCTCCTTTTTCATACTTGAATGGATTTGTCCTTGAAGTGCCTAAAATAGAGCCTCCACGGGGAAGAATTCCAGACGCAGCCTTCAAATCTAATGGCATAAATTCGCCTTCAAGAAGGCCGCGCCATCCATCCCTTATACCAACAATTTCATAGCCGTAGTGTTGAATGCCTTTTCTAACAACTGCCCGGATAACAGCGTTGATTCCCGGAGCATCTCCGCCTCCGCTTAATATTCCAACTTTCATTTGATCTTTTCATCTTCAGAGTGCTTTTCCAGAGCTTCCAAATAGACGCATCTTGCCCTTAACAACTTCTTTCATGGCTTCTTTGGCTGAACCCAAAATTTTCCTAGGGTCAAATACCTTAGGCGATTTAACCAAAAATTCACGCGTAGCGGCAGTGAAAGCAAGCCTCAAATCCGTGTCAATGTTTATTTTAGTTATTCCCAGAGAAATGGCCTTTTGAATATGTTCCTCCGGAATGCCTCTTGCTCCGCCTAATTCAGCTCCATATTTGACGGCTTTTTCAATAATGCTTGATGGAACACTTGAAGCACCATGTAAAACAAGGAGGGTGCTAACCTTTTCACGGATAAGCTTTAATCTTTCAAAGTCAAGTTTAGGTTCGCCTTTGAATTTGTAGGCTCCATGCGAAGTGCCTATTGCAACTGCAAGGGCGTCAACACCGGTACGTTCAACAAACTCTCCAGCAGCGTCAGGATCAGTCAAAACGGCTTCTTTCTCCTCAACAGTTGATTCTTCTACGCCAGCAAGTTTTCCAAGTTCCGCCTCAACCGAAACACCTTTTGGACGTGCCAAATCAACCACACGCTTCGTCAATGCAACATTTTCTTCAAATTTCAAATGGGAACCGTCAATCATAACGGATGTGAAGCCAACTTCTATGCATTTTGTAACTGTTTCCATGTCTTTGCCATGGTCGAGGTGTAGAGACATGGGCACTGGAGCGGATTCCGCTGCCGTCTTAACCATTTTTCCAATGTAAGCCAAACCAGCGTACTTTATAGAGCTCGGGGTAACAGCAACGATCACTGGCGATTTTTCTTCAGCCGCTGCCTCAACAACTGCCAGCAAGCTTTCTAGATTGCTGATGTTGAAGGCTCCAACGGCGTAAGCCTTCTGCATGGCTGGTGACATCAAATCCTTATTTGTGACAAGCACGACATTTCACGGCAAAATGTATTACTGAATAAGTATAAATGGTTTATATGTTTCAGCATACGTAATCCAAATTGATATTGAAAATCTGGATTGTTAAAAAGAACCAGTTCTATTCCCAGCTGTTGATTGCTAGTGAGGTTTTCCCATCAGTATAAACGTTGCCGCAGCAGCCACAGAGATCAAAACTATAATTATTGTTAGGAACAACATCTGCGGAATTCCAAAAATATAATGCTGAATCTCGTACTCAAATGTTACAAGCTTATCTTCTGACATGTCTGTGTTGGAAAGTGTAAAACGTATTCTCCAGTTTCATCATAGACAAAAGGGTAACTGACAGTGCCTACCCTGCTGAATTCAACTTTCACGTCTCCATGAGGATCAGTAATGTAAAAGTCTAAAGTGCTTTCACTCTGCCCTACAACAGAAAACTTCACCAAAACACAATCCTCAACCACAAGGCTGATGGATTTAGTCATCTCTTCACCTTTTGGTACAGTAAAGCTTATGGCAGTTGCGTCTGCAAGCTGAACGAGAATCGCAAGTACCATTGTGATGAAAAGAAAACAAATTGGCATCTTTTCTATCCGAATTATCAGTAACTCTTTTCTTTGGCGATCAATAACCTTTGTGAATCAAAAATACAGAAAAGCAATAAGAATCTGGAAACTAACTCTTGTTGTTCTTATAACGAGTCAGCCAATTCATGAACCTTATCTTTGATCTGTCTAAACACTTTTTCATCGTATCCGTGAGGTAGGAAATATGGATCATCAATGTTCCAAACAACTATTTTGCCTGCACATTCTGGACACTTGGTTAAGACAACATGTTTATGTCTTGGTTCCATAACTACTATAAGGTCGTATTCGCCCAGTTGCGTGCTTTCTAAGCCTTCGGGATTTTTCTTGAGGTATTGTTCCGCGTTTTCTCTAGCTAAATATTCCTTTGCTTCTCGTGAGATTGGAATTGCTGGGTGTGTTCCCGCAGAATCTACCGTTATGTCAGGCCTGAGTTTCTTCAATAGTGCTTCTGCTACTGGACTTCGATAAGCGTTTCCTGAACACACAAACAATACTTTCAAGCTAGTCACCGCAAGACTTAGCAAAAGTTAACCTAACTCACACATTAACGCATGTTTTAGATCTTTTGGCGAAGTTTTCTCTACACTGATTTGGGATACGTCATGAAGTTTGAGGAATCTTTGAAGGGCTGCTGCAAATTCATCTACCAAGCTATCTCTGTCATAGTCTTTCTCTTCCAAAACTATAGAATTGATAATCATTTTCCTGTTTTGTCTGTCAAGCTTGGGGTCGAGTCTTCCAATGAAACGTGTCCCATAGAGGATTGGCATAACATAATAACCATAAATCCTCTTCTCTGGAGGCTTGTACACTTCCCAAGAATAATTGAAGTCGAAGATTTCGGAAATGATTCTGCGATTCCATAAAAGATTGTCTAGTGGTGCAACGAAATGAACCTTTTCCCTTGCAGATGTATCAGAATTTTCAAGCAGACTCGAGTTTTCCTCTAAAACGTAGTATACATGCTTAACGCCTTCAATCTTGACAGGACATAGCTCATTGTCCTCGGTCATTTTTTTGACTATGTTTTTTCTTTGAGAGGCTTTTAGTGGAAGCCAGCCAAACCTCCAGTCGCGTGTATCGATAAGTCCGTAGGCTCTCATGTATTTTCGAATCATAAATCGCTCATACTCTTCTCTGCTCGGAGTTTTCGCATCTGTATTTGGTGGAAGCAATCGTTCAGTAAGGTCGTAATATCGTCTATTTCCTTCGACGTGATGAATCATGAGTTCGCCGCAGTCCCATAGCAAATTCAAGACACTCGTTGCGACTTTGCTTTTAATCTTTCCCTTCTGCTTAAATTCTAGTGCTGAAAGTGGTCCGTGCCTTCTGATTTCTGATAGAACGTGAGCGATTGTATCTTTCAAACTTTTTCTTTTGGCTTTCAGTCGTTCGTAAAAGGGAGAATGAAACTTTGATGGGTTTTGCATTCGATAGCGGAAGTAAGGGAAATCTTCAATGGGGATTATGGATTTTTCGTTACACCAATACTCAAACAGAAGTCTGTCTTTGTAGATCAACTGATCCAAGTAAGAAGGCTTGTAATCAACAATTCTGTTATGAAGAACTAAATGCTGGTTGCGATGTACAACACTAATTGGGTCCATTTGGACGCATTCAAGCCGTTTGATTGCTTCTAACGTTCCGTTCCTGCCTCTTTTTTCTTGGAGAAAACCTTGCCTTAAAATAAGGAACAGTCGAGCAGTTTCTTTTGAAACCTCTTTTGGCTTTGTTTTCTCCATTCTAGCATGTCTCTCCAAATCTTTCAGAATTGGGAAAAGCTCACATGGTGGCTTGGCTTCTGATAATAAGTGTAGTCAAAAGATTTTTATAAGCTTCTAAGGTAAGGCGCAGCGCTGAGAGATGTCAAGTGGAAAAGTCATTAGCAGAAGCACAAAACTATGATAAAGAAAAGGGGAGAGAGCGGCTCAAGCGCTGATGGGCTGTTACTTCTCTTTCTTTCCTTTTCGCTTGCTTCCCTTACCTTTCTTCTTTCCCATTGCTTTCACTCATCCTCTTCTTCCAAAGGTTCTTCTTCTTTCCAGTCTTCCTCTTCTTCTTCGCAGAGCAACGTTAGACCTCCAAAGTTCCTTTAAGCCATAATGAAAGGTATATCTACATTTTCCTAGGAAAAGACCGACAAAACAACCTTTTTGCGGAAAAACATGCCTGAAAGCTCATTCTTTCTCCCTTTATAAACAAAAAAGAGGGTTCACGGCTTCGGATAGATACGGAGTGAGACGCTTTGATCCTCAAGGAGTTGACAGAATCACTATCGCAATCTTTATATGTGTCGATTTCTATTTGATATTTATCAAATACAAAACTATAAGCGTGAAATTAAGGAGTGTGAGGATCAAATTGTCTGAAGACCTTAATGGAGAAATGAAAAAACTCAAAGAGGAAATGGCAGAGTTAAAAGAACAACTCAAAAATGTTGTGGGCGGAGAACGAGAAAGAAGGCGCGGCATATACATCGACATTGGAGACCGCGTACATGACTACGTTGAGGATATGATGGAAGGTGTCGCTGAAGGCATACATGGTGAACTTGAAAAATCCATATTCATAGGCCCGAGAGGTGTCAGAATTCTCAGAAGAAAAGAACCGCATATAAGAAGGGATGAAGTAGAACCCAGTTTTCCCAAAGCAGCTGAAGTCATGAGCGCCCTAGGCCACGAACATAGACTGAGAATATTAGATGAACTCATGAGCGGTGGAAAATACATTAACGAGTTGCAAGAGAAGCTTTCAGAGATAACTACAAGCACACTTTCAAGCCATCTCAAAGTGCTTGAAGAAGCAGGGTTGGTTGTTCAAGAAAAAGTCAGGGGACGCTACCTCATCACCATGCCAGGCAGAACCGCATACAAAATGGCAAGACGAGTCACGAGATTCGTTGAAAGAAGGAACCAGGAATGATGTGGCAAAACTATCAACTAGGCAACACCGTTTCAAAAACATCTGAAGCTGTGACGTTGTGGCAAATGGAAAAGGGCATCGTAGAGATCAGCAAGAACACCTTAGCTGTTCCAATAATGCTAGATGACAAAGAGAGAGGCTACGTATTCCATGGCCACGGTAAACTGCTTCTGGACACCATAGTTGAAACACAAGAAGGCGCCATCGGAAAACCTGTTGAAAAGGAATTAGACGAATCGTTTCTAATGCTAGGAGACACGGAAGAAACACAGAAACACCTGACCGAAGCGAGCGAAGAAGACTTCTCAAAAATGGGCTATCAAAACCAACAAGAATTTGTAGATAGAGCAGAAGATTTGTGTGACCAGTTTTTCAAAAAGAGAGGAGTGCATAACCACCAATGTTTCGACGAACACAGTGGCTTCATTTTCGCTTTTCAGAATGAAATCAGCAAATTGGACGTTCTTGTCGCCAAAGGTTTGAAACTGGTTTACAAGGCTATGGACATGGTCTTTGTGTCAAATGAAAACAAAGTAGTTCTGAAAAGTCCAAGTGAAGTGGTTTGCTTGAGTAATGGAAAATCGGTCATTATCAAGAAATAGTGTCTTTACGTAGAATACTACCGAGTCTTTCGATTTTTTCCTATTTTAGAAAGTCATAGAGTTAGAAATCTACTTTGGCCTCAGGTCGGCTCCACATTCTGGGCAGAATTTTGAACTCACTGGAATGCGAGCTTGACATTTAGGGCAGATTAACACAACTGGTCTATGCACTGGCCTGTAAATTGGAACGAAAGCAACAACAATTCCGTAGATCACCTATAGACCTTCAAGATAAACATGATCGATATTCTACGACAAAAAGTTTGCGCCACATTGTACGATAAATAAGTCAGAACGTATTAAACATTACGCGCTCCCAGGGTTTTTCTTGTTTTCGCAAGTTTAATGTATTTAGGCGATAAATCATTGCACAGGTAGACCCTATCACTTGCTTTGTAAAATCTCACACCATTGTGTCTTGCTGCTTCAGCATTTATCTCCAAGATGACTGGTTTTCGAGTTTTTCTCAATCCTACTTCTTTTGCTATCTTAATAGTTGGAGACGAATGCACCCACTTTCTTTTCATCGGTTTAAGACCCACTTTCAGAATCTTAGAGGCTGCATCCCACGTTGTCCCGTGATAAAGAACCTTAACAGTTCTATCTTCTTGCAATTCAAGCTTTACAGGAATTGTATGCCCATACAAGGCCCTAATTTTGTCCTCCACAATTTCGAATCGTTTTCTTTCACTTTTCTCAACTATTTCAAAAATGAATTTCTTGTCAACTTGAAAACGTTCTTTAATTCTCTCCAAAAACTCGTCTAGACTAACAAAACCATGTCTATCCATTTTCAAGTTTTCAGGATTATGCCTGAGAAGATAACTCATGTACATACTGACTTTAACCTTGAACTCATGTTTCATAGGAATACTCACCCTAGACACGATTATTTATGCGTATACTTGCAATTTCTAGCGAGCATTCCAATTTCTAAGTATTCATAAACTATAAATAAAGAACTGAGCTGAAGAATCCATGAGAAAAATAGAACTGGCGAGTTGGAAAGACGTTCCAAGACGACTTGCAAGCTTAAGGAAAACCCTTGAAATCATTTACGAAGTCAAACTTGGAGTCGATTTAAAGGACGTTCCAATTGATCGGCTTCATCCTACTGAAAGTTTCTTGGAGAAAGACAAGCTCGCGCTCGTGTTTATGAAGGTGGTGACTGAAGATTATGACGTACCTATAATAGCTGTAGAACGTATGGAAGACTTTTTTGTTTTTGATGGCCACCACCGGTCATTTGTTTCAAAGAAGCTGATGAAGAAGACCGTGAAGGCGTACGTTCTGAGATTTCCCAAGAACAAAAGCTATCGGACTGTACCCTGAGCGTTCGCTTGAAGATCTTCCAATCAAGGACGTTGGCGACATAGACGATCCGCTAATGAAAACGTGGGGAGAAATATTGACTATTCTAAAATATTATGAGGCTCTGTACGATATTTCCTTCTACCTAAGGAAGGAGCAAGTTCGTCTAGAAGATCTTGTTCCAACTCAGTCTCAAATAAGAAGGGAACGGGTTGATTCGATAAAGGAATTGTTGGTGCCGATAGCTTGCGTTAAATATGAAGGTAGGTTTTACGTTTTGGATGGGCATGCAAGATCTCTTCGTGCTAAACAATTGGAATTGGGGTCTGTACAAGCAATAATTCTTTCGCCAGAGGTGAAGATAGATATCGGAATTGTCAAAGCCGTTAAAGAAATGGACATTAGAAGCCTAGAGGATATTCAGATAGTGAAATAATCAAGAAAATGTGGGTGTTCTCACAATGTATTGTTGGCGCGGGGTGCGGGATTTGAACCCGCGAGGTCCAAAGGACCACAGACTTAGCAGGCCTGCCCCCTACCAGGCTAGGGCAACCCCGCACAGCACCTCTAACTCGTTTTTGCATATACATCTCTGTATAAAGATTAATCAATAAACCTATAGCATGACTTATTTTTGTCTTTTGTCCTAATAGATATCTCTAGGTGCTGCACTATGATTTCAAATCGAACAGGCAAAGTTCCAAAAACTGAGGTAAGAAGAATTAGAGAACCGCCTTACGTTGTTGATCAATGTAAGCTTCGCCGTTTCGACAGTAAAAACATAATTTTTGGTAGGGTAATGTGGGATTCCTCATGGGAAGGCTACATGCGAATGTACGATGAAAAAGTGTTTAGCAGAATTGCCGAGGGAAAATCTGGTTATTCAAGAGTTGACTTTGCCTTAGCCTATGCCTCTTGGATAGTGCATGATGCTTTTGAAGGTGGTTTTTCATGGAAAAAAATTAAACGGTATAGGGCTTCAGTGGATGCTGTTGGAATTGATTTGACGAAAACGAAATATAAAGTTGATGATCCGTATAGAATGGGTATTTTTGTCAAGCGGGTTGCAAGGCTTTTCGGTGCGTCACTGGTTGGAGTCTGCAAGCTTAACAGAGACTGGGTATATTCAGATGTTGATGTCCCTGAGAGATTTGAGAACGCTATTGTCATGGCGGTTGAGATGGACGCGGATGGAATTGCAACTTCTCCTGCTGCTCCTGCTGCGGCTGCTACTGGTGTCGGTTATTCAAAAATGGCATTTATGCTTGCTGGCGTGGGCGAGTTTATTCGGAATCTTGGATATGAAGCGATACAGTGCGGAAACGACACTGCTTTGAGCATTCCTCTCGGGATTGACGCTGGACTTGGAGAACTGGGACGTAACGGCTTGTTGATAACTCCTCAGTATGGTCCAAGAGTGAGGCTTTGCAAGGTTTTAACAGATCTTCCGCTGGAACCCGACAAACCCATAGAGTTTGGTGTAAAAGAGTTCTGCAAAAAATGTAGGCTGTGTGCTGAACATTGCGAGGCAGGTGCAATCTCGATGAATGACGAACCAAGCTTTGAAGTGACAGGTCGATCTAATAATCCTGGAGCTTTGAAGTGGTATGTCGATGTTGAACGATGTTATCTTTATTGGTGTGAAAATGGGGTAGATTGTTCGACGTGTATAACGGTTTGCCCCTATAATGTTGCGTCGGTAAGAAAAGCCAGTCTTTCTTCGAAAGAATTTTGGGAATCAAATGAAGAGTGACTGAGGAATAAACATATAGTTGAATCAGATGCTGCGAATTGCATGTGCTAAGGCATTTTGGCTTGGAAAGTTTCATATGCTGTTTTTCTATATTTGTCCGCATGGTTGAAGGACTTGAGTTTTTAATTTCTGGAGTAGTTTTTGGTCTTGCTGCTGGAATAGCTCCAGGGCCTCTTCTTGCTCTAGTCTTTTCTGAGACTTTAAAGCATGGAAAAAAAGAGGGCGTAAAAGTCGCGATTTCACCTCTGATTACAGATTTGCCAATCGTTGCATTTGTATTGTTTATGTTATCAACTTTGTCAAGTTTAATAGTGCAATTTTGTGATTGGAGTAGTCTCTCTTTTTGGTGCTTGTTATCTAATTTACTTAGGTGTTGAAAATCTGAGTGAAAACAGCCAAGTTTGAAGTTGAACTTGCAAAAGAAGATGCTCTGAAACGTGGTGTTATTGCAAATTTCTTGAATCCTCATCCTTACTTATTTTGGCTCTCTATTGGTGGTCCAATGATTTTCGAAAGTTTAGACATGCACATCTCGGCGACGATTCTTTTCTTTTTGGGATTTTACAGTCTACTCGTTGGGTCGAAAACAGCTATTGTTGTGGTCGTGGAAAAACCCAAGTCCTTCATCAAAAGCAAGTATTATCTTTACATCGTTCGTGCTTTAGGGATTGCATTAATCTTATTTGCTTTATTTTTTGTAAAAGATGGTTTAGAACTAATTGGTTTGTTTCTCGCAAGTAGGATTGTGTGAAATCTTTATTTGGTCGTTTTTTCGAGTAATGATGGACTAACGCAATGAAAAGGTTATTGCAGTCTATTAAGAATCTGAAGAATGGCAAAGTAAAAAATCTAGTGGATACTCGCTTGAGAGAGTTTAAAGAAATTGGCAACGGGTCAAGCGATGAAATCTTTGAAGAACTCTGTTTCTGCATTTTAACTGCGAATTTCAACGCTGAAAGAAGCCTGAAAATTCAGAGGCAGATGGGAGATGGGTTTTTGAGCTTTCCGAAATCTGACTTGGCAAGAAAGCTAAGGGAACTTGGTCACCGTTTTCCCAACACAAGAGCAAGGTATATTGTGGATGCAAGGACACACAAAAACGTACTGAAAGACATTGTTAAAACGTTTAATGATGATAATGAATTAAGAGAATGGCTGGTTAAGAACGTAAAAGGAATTGGATACAAAGAGGCAAGTCATTTCCTTAGGAACATAGGTTACACCAGTTTTGCCATTATAGACTTTCACATAATTGATGTCCTAACAAAGCACAACATAATTGAAAAGCCAAAGGTGCTAACGAAAAGAAAATACTTGAAAATTGAAGACTTGCTCAGGGAAATCGCGGGAAAATCAAATGTCAATTTAGCAGAGTTAGATCTATATTTATGGTATATGGAAACTGGAAAAATACTGAAATAAATTCTAAAGGTTTTCCCATTCGCTTAAGATTTGTTTGCGTATGGTCTAGTATGCTCTTTCACTTATCTGGTGGCAAAGCAGACTTTTCCTCTTCTCATTCCTCTTAATACTTCGTGCATTCCTTTTTCAACGATTCGCATGATGACAAGCGAAATAACCAACAAAGACAGAAAAACAGAGGTTGCTGCAATTGTTGTAGACAAACTGTCAGACCCGAGAGACACTAAGAATGTTGTGTGAACAAGTGTGAGGTTTTATACTTGAACCTGCACCATTTAAAACTGTGTAAGAGAGAAGTACGATGCCAAGGAAGTATCGAAGACATTTTCTGAAAGCAAAAGAAGTAAAGTCAATTTTAAGCGAAGCTTCGGAGAAGCTCAAAGTTGATTTCAATCAGATTTTCAAAAACAAGGTTGAATTAGAACTGGTTGAAACGGATTTCGCTGAAATATTTCTTGTAAACGGTAAGCCACTGCTTTTTAGGATTGAGGGAAAAATTGTTCCAACATTATTTTTCAATGAATTTTCTGCTTCAATGTCAAAAGTTGTTGTTGACATGGGTGCCGTCCCGTACGTGTGTAATGGTGCAAGCGTGATGGCTCCCGGAATTGTTCGTTTTGAAGGAGAGTTTAAGAAAGGTGATCTCGTTTTTGTTGTGGATGAGAAGCATGGCAAAGCAATTGCATTAGGCGAAGCCACTTATGATGTGGATGCTGCAAAAAAAGTTACGAAAGGTGTTGTCATAAAAACCATTCATTTCGTCGGCGACAAAATATGGAATTTTATTAAAAAACCGAATAATACATGACAAAAATTCAACTAATTACTGCGACAGTTCTAAAAGAAGACAAGTCTTTAAATTACTTATTCCCATTCTAAAATCAAAAAGACATTTCTAATCTTCATTCTGAATTCATAAAACACTTTAATAGTTAATCTGTATTCTGAGTTCAGAGGCGTGATTTGAGGAAACGCTTAAACTCTTAAAAAGTAAATAATGTGTTAGAGAGGAGAAGTTTGTCAGCTTTAGGTGGCATATTCCGTAGGTCCAAGAAAGCTGGAAAGAAGAAAATGGTTAGAGTTGAGGCTAAGAGTAGTTCTGGCAAAACCTATTTGAAGGCTATGCCTCTCCGCGATTTGGCGGATTTGGACGTTGTTAAGAGTGAGGTAACCTCTGGAAACATTATGATTCTCAGGGTGACTCCTCTCGCAGACAAAAGCATCGAAGATGTAAAGCGTGCGATAAACGAATTATGCGAGTTCGTTGAATCAATCAGCGGGGACATCGCTCGTCTGGGTGAGGAACGAGTTGTGATCTGTCCTTCAGATGTGAGAATTTGGCGGGAAAAGACTCCAATATCAAATAAGCCTATACCTACAGCAGCCTAAACGTTTCCATAATTGCTGGCACTAATGCTTGGATTCCACATCTTCTCTGAATGAAGTTTGCTATGCTCAGACATTTCGCTCTCTCACCATGACACACAACAACTCTTTCAGGTTTTGGCTTAAGATGAGTTATGTAATTGATTATCTCACGCCTATCCGAATGCCCAGAAAAACCTTCAATTGATTCTACTTGCAATCTTACTTTTACAACTCCCATTTTACCATCGCTATCTATCGTCATAACCTCGGGCAAGCCCTTCTGCACTCTTCTTCCTTGAGTGCCCTCAATCTGATAGCTTACAAAGATTATGCTGTTTTTGTCGTCTTCTGCTAGACTCTTAAAGTACTCTATTACCGGTCCGCCCTCAAGCATTCCGGACGTAGCCATGATGATGCACGGTTCGCCATCTATTATTTCCTGTCTAACGCTTGGGTGCTCCACGATTGTGAAGTAATCTGATTTGAAAGGATTTATTCCATCGTACAGTATGCTCCTGCGGACTTCTCTGCCTAAATATTCTGGATAAGCCGTGTGAATTGCCGTTGCCTCTGAAATCATGCCCTCAATAAACACTGGCGCCTCTTTCATCAAACCACGCCGCATGTAACCATCAATAACGAGCATTATTTCTTGAGCTCTACCTACGGCTGGTACTGGAATTATAACCTTTCCTTTTCTCTCTAAAGCTTCATTTATGATGGAAGTTAAACGTTCTTCAGCCTCGACTCTTGAAGGCATAAAATCGTTGTCACTGCCATATGTGCTTTCAGTTATTAACGTCTCAACTCTCGGAAACTCCGCTGTTGCTGCCTCCAAAAGCATGGTTCTTGCATACTTGTAATCGCCCGTGTAAACAATGTTGTGTAAACCCTCACCAACATGCAGATGTGTCACCGAAGAACCCAGAATGTGGCCAGCGTTGTGCAGGGTTAGCCGAACGTCTGGAGCTATGTCTGTAACGACGCCGTGTCGTAAAGGAATAGTGTGTAAAACACATTCACGGACGTCTTTCTGGTCATAATGTGATGTAATCCCCTGTTTGCCTGCCACATCTAGGTAATCAAGCTGAAGCAGCGTCATTAAATTCGATGTTGGAGCCGAACAATAGACAGGGCCGTCATACCCGTATTTGTAGAGGAAAGGCGCCAAACCGCAATGGTCGAGGTGAGCGTGACTTATCACGACAGCGTCTAGAGAGTCGATTTCAAATGTGGGGGCGTCGAATCTTGGAAAGAGTTCAAAGGGTTTCGAGGAGCCAGGGTTAATTCCGCAGTCTAATAAAACGTTGCTTTCTCTTGTTTGAACTAGAAAGGCTGATCTTCCAACTTGTTGAACCCCTCCAAGCGCTGTAATTCGAAGGTCTCCAACTTCATAGGTTTTAGGTCTGAAAATTCTCTCCCCAACCGTGCGGAGTATCCTTTCTCTTTCCTTGCTTTCCGAGTGAAGATAATGACGCATGTGAGCAACAATTTTTGAGCGTAGAGGGGGGCTTCTTAGAACACGGGGACGCCATCTGATTTGTCTT
>Ga0209986_10002940_pt1 | contig 15187 bp, 14 predicted proteins | sample BlataG_FD_183168 | JGI IMG/M metagenome (GOLD analysis project Ga0209986, IMG submission 183168) | Deep subsurface microbial communities from Black Sea to uncover new lineages of life (NeLLi) - Black_00105 metaG (SPAdes) (version 2) | ecosystem: Environmental > Aquatic > Marine > Oceanic >...
GCGTGACGGAATCCTCTCCATGATCTGATATTTTTCATTTGATCAATGTCTGTTTTTGTTTGGAGAATGAGGTCAGATCCAATAAGGTGAAGGTGTTTTCCAGTTTGGCAGTCCTTAGTGCGGTTAAGAAGCCAACTGGGCACGCCGTGTTTCTTTAGGTCCTTTAGTATGCCCTTAATTTTCTCAACTTCAGTTTCAGAGAGAAAGCCTACACGAGTTTTCGGATCGATGTTGGCTTTTTTCACAATCACGTTGGCTAATTTGATTCCTATTCCCTTTATATTCGTTAGGGCATAGACTATTTTTTGGGTGCCGTATAGGTCGGTGTTGACAATCCGAACGATGTGCTGGAATTCTTTGGGCATCCTAAACCGTCCATATCTCTCTTCAAGCTAACCACTGAAGTGAATCGTATTTTATTTAAACTTTCCTTATTTCAAGATTCGATGGATAAAAGAATTCTTTAGGTAGCATGAAGAATACTGAGACTGCAATGGAAAGTGGAAGGTCTATGGTTAGTAAGTTGGTCCTTTTCGTGTGCTATGGAAACATCTGTAGAAGCCCGATGGCTGAGGGTTTTCTGAAGAAAATGTTGGAAGATTTTAATGAACCCGTAAAGATTGAAGTTCTCTCGGCGGGAACGAACGCCTATGGAGGGCCTCCAACAAGTGAGGCCATAAAAGTTATGAGAGGAGAAGGTATCGACATCTCATCTTTCACGTCAAGGCAACTGACAGAGGAATTAGTCGAAAAGGCGGATTTGATCTTAACTATGAAAAAAAGCTACAAGGATAGGATTGTCTCAGGGCATCTGCAATCTGGACACAAGGTTTTCACGTTGAAGGAGTTTGCAGGAGAAACTGACGACTTGGATATTAATGACCCTTATGGCGGAGGGATTGTAACCTATGAAACATGTGCAACGGAAATAAAGTTGGCTATTATCAAGGCCTTGAAAAAAATTGTTGATCATGTTAGTTGATATAGAAGTGTCATTCCTTTCGGATGGTCAATGATTCCAAGTCTCTAGGATAATACGTTATTCTCTCTACTCCGTTCTCTGTTATCACCACAGTATCTGAATGTCGAAAACCCGCAAACCCCGGCTCGTATATACCAGGCTCGCAGCTGAAGACCATACCAGGCTTCATAACAGTGTCGTCGCCTACATCCAGCCACGGTGGTTCGTGACCTTCTAAGCCTATTCCATGACCAGTATGATGCCTTATTAATCCAGCGTAGCCTGCCTTCTGAATTACTTTCAAGGCTGCTTTATCAATGTCGCAACATTTTGCTTCAGGCTTGAAAGCTGCTAAAGCCGCATCTTGGGCCTTCAACATGACTTCAAAGTACCTTTTCTGTTTTTCAGTTGGTTCTCCAACAATCATGGTTCGCTCAAGTTCGCTGTTGTATCCGCCGATGTCTGCTCCGGCGCCTGTTATGATGACTTGTCCCGCTTTGATTCTTTTCTTTGTGCCGATTGCGTGAGGGATAGCTGACATCGGACCGACTTGGCCTCTAAAGCCTGCGCTTGCTGGTGCTCCACTTCTTCTACACGGCTCATACTCTGGCTCTAACGTCTTCTTCAGGGTCATCGAGGCTTCGTAGGAGGCTCTCAATGCGATGTCGACGTCCCATAAGCCGGGTTCCGTATATTCTTGAAGTAATGTGTGGGCTAGGTTTCCCCATTTGGCGCTTTCTTTTATCAGTGCAATCTCTTCTTTCGATTTTATTATTCGCATGTTTTCAACTATGTCTTTTGCCTTGACAAACTTGGCTTCGCGAAGCTTTTCCGTTATCGGTGGACCCTTGTAACCCCAGATTCCGGCGGCTCCAGCTGGGTTATCTGTGCCAATCTTTTTGTTGCTTAATCTTAGTTCTTTGAGGAAACTTGCGAAATGATCTATTGGATGTTTGTGTCCTGGATAGTCTGGATATGTTTTGATGTTTTCTATCAAGGTGGTTTTTAATGGGATGTGGTCTATTTCTAGGAGAGGCCCAATAAAGGTTATCTCGCCTTCGATGGGGATAATGAGTGCTGCTGGTCTTTCTGTTGCGATGTATGAGTATCCTGTGAGGTAAAAGAAGCTTGTGCCGCTTGTTAGATACAGAGCATCTAGTTTTCTTTTCATTAGCTCTTTTCTAACAGTTTCTATTCTTCTCTCATACTCTTTCTTGCTTATCGCCAGTTTTGGCATGGCCACACCTCTTATTGTACTCCTTTAAACTAGCTTTTGTACTGCAAGTGCGCATAAAGGCTTTTGCCGGCTGAAGTTGCTTAAAGAACATGTTTAAATTCGCTGCACGAGAAGAACAACTAGAAGGAACTAATGCAGCGTAGGGAGTCTGTAATGAAAGAAGACTGTTCGCTGTGTGAGAGAACTTTTTCGCATTATTCTCTCAGGCGTTGTTACCGTTGTAAAAAAATGTACTGTAGAGACTTGCATTACATATACGTGGGATGGTAACCTCATCTGTTTGAACTGTGCCAGAAGGCTTGTCTCACCGAAGATAAGAGGAAGCAAGTACAGTCCACTCAGTAGGTATTTGGCGAGAAAAGCACGGTATGCTGATCACGTCACATTGCCTTTCGCTAAGATTGAAGAGATAATCGACGACAGCCTTCCCTTCTCAGCTACGCATCATCGACACTGGTGGAGCACACAGAGTAGCCCTCAAGCTCAAGCGTGGCTGGATGTAAAATGGAAAGTGCACGACGTGAATTTGGAACATGAAACGGTTACTTTCAGAAGAGAAGGATTGGTCAAAAAGAAAACTCGTAGAAAACGCAGGAAAGCCACCTCCACATTCATGGACAAAACTTTTCGACCAACCAAACCACGTAGACTCCGAGAGCCTTCTAAGACCAAGATAGCGAGGGCTCAAGCTCGGCTTGCGAACGTGGAGCGCAGAAGGTCATCTATGCGGCAGTATCGGGGTAAATTCAAGCCGAAGTCAGCCTATGAGAAACGGCTTTACAAGCCGGATGCGAAACCAAGCAAGACTGAAGACTAGCACAATTGTTGTTTTTGACGCTGGATACTAGGTTTAGAACTCGGTTTAAGTGCTTCTGGAAGAGTTTAAACCAACCTCATTTTTTTGGCGAGCGCACAAACCTTATTATCTTGTTGACTTTTTTCTGTAACCATGTCAATTCAAGGATATGTCGATTACAGGAAGAGAGAATTCTGCAATGATGTAAAATGTCCAGTACAATTGGAGTTAAATTCTAAGAAGCAGGGTTCTGAGGAATATGAAAAAGTAAGGCAAATTTGCAGGACAAAATGTAAATTTACAACATGGCAATTTCATCACTGGCTAATTAATGAAGGATATTTAATCGTCAGACCTGAAAAATGAATCCATAAATATGCAATGTCCGTGGGATAAACACTAGTGACCTACTTAATAGAGAAATGCATGCATGTATCGGGGCAGAGTAAATCCTCTACGGCCAGTGCAAGCCTGTAGGGTGGAAGAGTTTCCTCCGTTGCGCACGCGGGAAGTTTCATCGTGAAAAAACAAGAGCAAACAAATAACCCCTACAATATATGTACTTGTAGGCCAATTTCCGAGTGTAAAGATTGCACCATTGCTGGTCGCCTGAAATGTCGCTTTAGAACAGGAGATTTGCTTCGTTTTATGGGTCTTTTCTTGATCTTTGCTATTCCAGCTTTTGTTGGAATGATATTGGGTGGCTATGGATGGTATCTTTTGGGTTGGGTGGGGCTGGCGATAATCTTTTTTGGGTTCTGGGAGATTCGTATCCTTTGTAGTCATTGCCCTTATTATGCTGAAATTGGATTCATGCTACGCTGTATTGCCAATTATGGGTGCCCTAAGTTTTGGAAATACCATCCCGAACCGATTAGTAATTCAGAGAAAATTCAGCTTCTAATCGGTTTCACTCTAATGTGCGGTTATCCTTTTCTATTCCTAATTCTTGGTGAGCAAATCATCTTGTCTCTTCTTACCGCATGGGGCTTGATAATGTTTTTTTGGACTTTGCAAAAATACACATGTTCCAAATGTGTCAATTTTTCTTGTCTTTTGAACAGAGTACCCAAGGAAGTTGTTGATGAGTATCTCAAGCGCAATCCCGTGATGAGAAAGGCATGGGAAGAAAATGGTTGGCAAATAGGTGGTGCAACTTCGTGATAAAGCGATCCTTAGAAGAAAGGGTCTTCGCACATTAGTGAAATCCGCTAATGAAATTTCAAAACGAGGGTTCAAACGTAGTTCGTGGAGTTTGGCGCCGGGGGTGGGATTCGAACCCACGCGGCCCAAAAGGACCACAGGCTTTCTAATCGAACTCCAGGCGTGAGCTTCTTTTCATGTTGAATCTGCTCCCTACCTGATTTCCCGCATTTGATGGTTGCTCTAGGACACCCCGGCTTCTATCAGTCTTAGAATAAAGGGTTCACTGTTATTTTTAGGCTTTTTGAAAACAGTGGGGTTATTTGTGGGTTTGCCATTTTTTTGGATAGACGCCACGTGGCATTAATACTCGTTGTGTTTTTGCGACGAATCCATGGTCTTTTTTTATGATGTTTTCTGTGGATTCTAGCGCTTTTGCGAGTGCTACTGCTTCGCCTTTCTGTGTGAACATGGTGACTGCGTCGTTTGGATATATCTTTGTTTCCAGTGCTAGGACGCCTGGGGCTGCTAGGTTGGCTCCGTGGCAAATGGCATCTACGGCTGAGTCGCGTATGATGATTTTTGGTACTAGTTGTAAGGTTTTCTCCATTGGTTGTATGAATCTGCGGAGATGTTTTTCGTCTTTGGTTTCTTGGTATTGCGCGTAGAAGTATGATATGTCGTGCAGTGTGACTAGGCTGCGATCTTCGGTAAGTGCCCCCGACCTTGTTCTGCGTAGTTCTTGCATGTGGGCTCCGCAGCCCAAGACTTCGCCTATATCATGGCTGAGTTTGCGTATGTATGTTCCTGCTTCGCAGCCTACTTGGAAGAGTATGTTGCGGTCTTTGATTTCGAGGAGGTTTAGGTAATAGATTTTACGGGTTCTTAGCCGGCGTTTGACTGAGGATCGGATTGGTGGCCTTTGATAGATTGCTCCTACGAATTCGTTTAGAACGGCTTTAACTCGGTCTTCTGGCACTTCAGAGTGAAGTCTTGTTACGCAGATGTATTCTTTTCCGGAGACGAGGAGAGCTTGGATTATTTTTGTGGCTTCTTCTAGGGCGACGGGGAGGATGCCGGTTACTTTCGGGTCTAGTGTTCCGCCGTGACCAACGTGTTGAATGTTTATGAGACGTTTTGTCCAAGCTGTGACTTCGTGGCTTGAAGGCCCAGGCGGCTTGTCTAGGTTTATTACCCCAAACTTGACGTAGTCTTCGAGAGGTCTTTCGTCTGGGCTACAGCCGTAATCTGGATTGGTTTCCCCCTCAGCCTTCACAATAAGTTGTCTTTCGACTTCCCACGGTGGTATGATTCTCTGCATATCTATCCAGTAAAGTGGAAGGGATTAGGATAGCTAAAAGGATTAGGATAGAATACACGGCTGAGAGGAGATTCTAAACGATATCTTCAAGCAATTTTTTGCGGTAAGAGGTTTCAAACATCATTCACTCTATAATTACCATGCTGCAAGTATGTGCTAAACAGAGAGTTGGATAAATGATAAATAGTCAAAGCCTTTTGACTGTTTACCATGTCCGAAAGGCAATATTTTTCTCTAAGATATGCAATTCCCGGCTATGCTTTCATTTTGTTGATTGTTGGAATCAACTTCTTCCCTTTACTTGAAGCTCTTAGAACAACACAAGTTTCTGAAGTTTTCGGAGCATTCTTAGCATTTTTATCTTTGTTCAGCGGTTCAGCCATAGGTTTTCTGATTTATCAAGTTTGGTGGTTGCGGTTTCAGAATAAGGTTGGAATTCTCGGACTTGAGGAATTCGAAAGATCAATTACCGCTTTTTCTAAAAAATATGGACTGGAACCGCCCAAATGCAATAAAAAGGCCCAGAGAGAGTTCATAACAGCTATAGATTATGCTACCCACGTTGAGGTTAGGGAGAATCTTTTAGCAATGGCGGAGCGGAGATGGGATGTGTATCATGTTTTATCTTCCACGCGTTACACATTATGGATAGGAGTAGCAACCGGAATAGTGGGCCGAGTTTATTGTCAATTTTTCCTTTTCAACTGGACTTTCCCATGCATGCATGAAGTTATAGTTTGGATAGGTATTGGGGTTGGTGTATTTTCCTTTAATTGGATACTGGATAAAGCGAGACAAGCAATTCTTACTCTCTCGGCCACTCTGCACGAAGCGAGAGTCAGAACATCTGCGGTAACGCCAGTAGAGCTAAAGGAGGCATTCCCCGAGCTGTATCTTGAGCACAGTGCGGGGTAAATACGCATGCATGCATGGAAAGATACCTCCGGAGGATTTTCCCCGACAAACGTTTATGAACTTGGGGTTATCTCAAGCAAAGGGTAAAGCGTTTAAGCGATATCTCCAAGCTGGTTAGAGGCCCAAATCTCACATCACAGATTTCAGCCTTTACCCAGACCCCTCACAAAAATGACTACCCTCCACAAACACACGCAAAAGAATTTTAATCAGAACCGTAGCTTATGGTGTGTTATTGCGAGGCCCCGTGATGGCAAAGTTTGTCTTCGTAACGGGCGGCGTGCTCTCTTCCGTAGGCAAGGGCATCACAACCTCATCTATCGGAAAAATGCTTCAAACCAGAGGCTACAAGGTCACAGTGATAAAGATGGACCCCTACGTCAACGTAGACGCAGGCACAATGAACCCCTACATCCACGGAGAGGTCTACGTAACAGACGACGGAGGAGAAACAGACCTCGACCTCGGCGGATACGAGAGATTTCTAAACCTCAACCTGCCCAAAGTGAACAACATCACAACCGGACAGATATACCAGACGGTTATCAACAAAGAACGTCGAGGCGACTTCCTAGGAAAATGCGTCCAAATCGTCCCCCACGTCACCAACGAAATCAAGCGTCGAATCCGCTTGGTCGCGAAACGGTCAAAAGTTGATGTCGTTTTAACCGAGTGCGGAGGCACAGTCGGAGACATAGAAGGATTACCATTCCTTGAAGCAATTCGTCAAATGCGCTTAGAAGAGGGATTCCAGAGCACCCTATACGTTCACATAGCCCTCATCCCCATCTTAGACGTCACTGGCGAGATGAAAACAAAACCGCTCCAACACAGCGTAAACGAACTACGCCGAATCGGTATCCAACCAGACACAATCGTAGCCCGATGCAGAAAAATGATAGACCCCGAAGCCCTCCGAAAAATAGCGCTGTTCGGCACAATTCCAGAAAATGCGGTGTTCTGTTCATACAACGTTCCCTCCGTTTATCAAGTTCCACTAATCTTGGACGAGCAAGGCATGGGCGAATACGTCTGCAAACGACTAGGCATGCCACAAAAAAGACCCAAATGGAGCGAGTGGAAACGATTCGTAGACTCCGTTGAAAACCCACGCTTCGAGGTTAAAATAGGCCTGGTCGGCAAATACGTAGGCTTAGCTGACAGCTACGTAAGCATGAATGAGGCACTGCGACACGGAGGAGCTGCCTGCCAAACCCAGATTTCAATCGACTACATCAAGGCAGAACGGCTCGAAAGAGATGTAGGCAAATTAGAATTACTCAAGAACTACGACGGAATTTTCATTCCTTATGGCTTTGGCCCCAGGGGAACTGAAGGAAAAATGAGGGCAATCCGTTTTGCGCGTGAAAATAACGTACCGTTTTTGGGCATATGCTATGGTTTTCAACTGGCAGTCGTGGAGTTTGCCCGCAACGTATGTGGACTAGAAGACGCCAGCAGCACGGAAGTTAACCCAGACACCACAAATCCAGTGATCGATCTGATGCCTGAACAGCGAGGCGTCGAATATAAGGGAGCAACCATGCGGTTAGGCGCACATAAAATCATAGTCAAAAAGGATACTTTGGCGTACACACTATACGGGACTGAAGAAATTTATGAGCGCCATCGCCACAGATGGGAAGTCAATCAAGATTACTGGAAAATTTTACAAAAGCATGGACTGGTATTCTCAGGCAAAAGTCCAGACGGCAGAAGAATAGAGATTCTGGAACTGCCAGACAAGTTCTTTTTCTTTGCCTCACAGTTTCATGGAGAGTTCAAAAGCCGTCCAAGCAGGCCAGACCCAGAATACTATGGCTTTGTCAGAGCATGCCTAGACAGAAAGCTAGGAAAGACAAAACCAGAATTTTAAATGAGAAAGGATAGCGCATTGGTGCACATTGTTGTATCCAAATTTGGCGAGGTTACTAATAAAGAAATAGATCGTGTTATCAAGGTTATGGAAGAGTGTTATCGTCGATTGGAGTCTCATGAGGTTGAGCTAGTTGATTTATACGTGTTTGAACGGTCTTCGTCGGTTGAGGCTTTCTTAGCAAGGGAATCTCAACGAGTCGGTGTTGTGTCTGCATCGTTCGATGAATTGTTTTTCGCAATGCATGACGCTTGGCGCGGAACACCTCGAATCACTATCTGTTTGGAGAGGATGAAGAAGTTGCCAAAGCTGGTTCAGATAGGAGGAGTCCGACACGAAGTGGGACACTCGGTTTTGCACGGCAGCCTTATTTATTATCTTCTTGCATTTCCTCCTACGTTTTTGAAGCTCGTTGACCGTTTCAACCTCTCGTGGGAGTATGCGACAAACGTGCTTTACTTAATATCCATCGCTGTGAAAGACTACGAGGTTTCCCGCCTCCTTTATGAGCGAGGCTATGTGGAGGATCAAGTAGCCTACGTGAAGTACTTGCTGACGGTTTCAGAAAGTGACGTGTTTTCTTGGGAGATGTCACAGGGCAGACCACTGCTCGAAACCCTATGCTTAATCTCTTGCCTCAAGACAGCTGGCGGTTCTATGCCTCTTTTGCTTGACAAAGCATTTTGCAAAGAAATGAAACATCGTCTCGTGGAAAGTTTGTCTTATCTCCCTGCAGACCACCGTGCTCTTCTGTTGAAAGTAGTTTGGGAAGGCTTCTCGTCTTTTGGAACTGACACTTTTGATAACGTTAATCGCATAGTACGCGAGTGCGAGTTAATTTTTGAAAAAGTATTTGGCAAATGTGAGAGTTCGGTGCCAAGTAAAATATAATATGCAGTAGCTGTTATCTGCTTCTATTCGCGCGTTGGGTGTCGCAGTAAATGGTGTTAGAAAGGCGCACGGTGATAATAAAGTCTATTCCTTTTCTGCTCATCGGCTTATTGGTTTTTGTTTGTTACCTGTACTTCTTCGTTGGCATACCTGAGATGATAGCGACTATTCAAAGTGTCAATCCTTTCTATTACTCGCTGGCGATAATTGCTTTTTTGTTAGATGTACTTTTCTACGCGTTGACTTGGCATTATTTTTTGCGTCCTCTCTCGGTGAAAACTTCTTTCAAGAAGACTTTTCTTTTGGTTTGGGTTGGAGCTTTCGTTGACATTCTAGTTCCTGCGGAATCGGTTAGCGGGGATGTTTCTAAAGCTTATTTAATGTCCAAAGAAACAAACGAAAACACTGGAAGAGTTGCAGCGTCCGTTGTAAGTCATAGAATCCTCTCATCTATGGTAACCCTAGGAAGTCTGATCGTCGGTTCTCTCTCGTTCCTAGTTTTAAGACATGAAATCCCTGGGTTCATCCTAAACCTTATATTACTCGTATCGTTTGGCACCGTGATTACACTGGTTTTCCTGTTCCTTCTATGCTTCAAAGAGCACATGACCCGTAAAATAACCGATTCTTTGCTGAGACTGATTGCGTTTATTTCTAGAGGTCGCTGGCGGCTAACCAGTTTAAAGTCTGAAGCACGGAGAACCTTGAAAGCTTTTCATCAGGCAATAGATATCTTAGGTGCGCATCCTACGAGCTTGGTTCCACCAGTAATTTTTTCGATAGTATCTTGGCTCTTTAGTTTGCTCATATCTTTGCTAGTTTTTCTCTCTCTTGGTTACCCGTTCAGTTTCAGCGTAATAATTACCGTGGTTACCGTGTATTCCATCAGTTGCGCCATTCAAGCTATACCCGCAGGAATCCCCGCAGAAGTGGGCATTGTAGAACCCATTATGATCAGCCTTTACGCGTTGCTCGGTGTTCCTGTCGATATTGGCAGCGCTGCAACCATTCTGACAAGAATTTTAACTGTATGGCTCCGACTCTCCATAGGATTTGTGGCAACGCAGTGGGTTGGAATCAAAACGTTGGCCGGTAGTTCATCCAGCGTCCCAACGGAGTTATGACTCAGTTTTGAGAAGTATGTTGAGTAAAAGGACGACATACGAGATTTACGCTGACATTTTGGGAACCGTTATGAGAAAAAAGTCTTGTCCTCTTACAAAAACCCTTAACTCGACTAGACCTTCGTTACTTCTCCGTATTTTCCGACGTTGATTCTCCGGACTCCTTTGAATGATGTTACAAAGCCGTTTTCAATTTGCAAGATGTCTCCAACCTTCAGTGGAATTATCTTTTCGTTCCACAAATTCATCGCCATCGATCCGGTTTCATCTTCCACCTCTAGCTCAAGGATTTCGTGCTCAACCCCCTTACCCGACGTAACATGTTTGGGTTCTGAAACGCTTACAACCTTCACCTTGATACTTACGCGGCTCATGCCGGGTTGCAAGTCACGTATATTCAATAAATATTCCCTCAGATGCTCAACACTAGCGATGTTCTGCTCATAACTCGTCTCGGGTTCTCTTAAACATTTACTAAACAACCGATAAAGAAAAGTTTAGAAGAACACAACTATTTCATGGAGTTTATTCACTATGACGATTTTGCGATGCACCCAGTGTTCAGCAACGCTGAAGCCGTATCCTCCACGATATAAATGCGAGAAGTGTGGAGGCCTTTTGGAGTACGCTCTTGATTTCAAACAGTTAAGGGGAATCAAGCTCGCGGGTACCCTTTCTTTTTGGAAATACAAACAACTTCTTCCAGAAGTCAAAAACACCGTGACATTGGGCGAAGGTGGCACCCCCCTACATAAAGCCATGCGTCTTGCAAAAAAGTTTGGTTTGAGTACAGTGTACCTTAAGGATGAAACACGAAACCCGACGAATTCCTTTAGAGACAGATGCGCCGCGTTGATGGTTTCAAACGCTTTAGATTTGAAGTACAATTCTATGGTTTGTGCTTCGAACGGAAACCTAGGAGCCTCTTCGGCTGCTTACTGCGCAAAGTCTGGACTCACGTGTCACATTATTGTTCCCAAACTCGTTGACATGGGCAAGCTGGCTCAAATGCTGATCTACGATGCCATCCTTGACGAACATGGTGAAATTGTTGACGACTCCATAGAACGGGCAGAGTCATTGGCAGCAGACACAGGTTGGTATCAAGCCACGGCTGAATTGAACCCCCTCGTAATTGAAGCCCAGAAAACCGTAGCATACGAAGTTGCGGAACAATTTGGAGTACCCGACTGGTTCATCGTTTCTATGGGGAGCGGTGGAATCATATACTCCATTTGGAACGGCTTCAAAGAACTACAAATGCTCGGGAAGGTTGAAACGCTACCGAAGATGGTCGGCGTACAAGCTCACGGATGCGCACCCATCGTCAATGCACACCTGAAAAGCAAAACAAAACCAACTGTTGTTCATAAGCCTTCCACACACGCCTTAGGAATCCTTGTGCGCAACCCGTTGAACGGAATATGGGCACTAAAGGCGCTAACAGAATCGAAAGGCATCGCCGTCTCAGTCAGCGATTCCGAAATCTTCACCGCTGAACAAAAAATCGCAAGGCTTGAAGGAATCTTCGCAGAGCCAGCGAGCTCAGCCACAATAGCCGCGCTCGAAAAAATGGTTGCTCAAGGCACTATCAACAAGAAAGACAGCGTTGTATGTCTCATAACCGCAAGCGGTTTGAAAGCAACAGATGTACTACAGGCCCTGACGAAAAAACGAAAAACCGCTGTAGTCGGCCTAGAATTAAGCACAAAAGAGAAGATTCTGCGAATATTAAGCCAAAGGGATACCTATGGTTATGATTTGTGGAAAAAACTTGGAAAAACAATGACACGAGCCGCAATCTACCAGCATTTAAATGGTCTTTCTAGTAGAGGACTAATAACTGCATATAAGAAGATGGGAAGGAAGTACTTTAGGACCACAGAACGCGGTAAAAGAGTTTTGCATGCTATCGACGAGTTAAAGACATTGCTTTGATTACTACTTGAGAAGTTCATAACGCGCAAAAACCTTAAGTAGTAAAGTTGCAACTATACTATCTCAGCAGTTGATAACTAACGTTACAAAGAAAGGGAATCATAAAATGAAAATCGGCTTGAAAGAGTTATCTACTGCAGGTGTTTTTACGGCAGTCGTTTGCATAGCTACGCTGGTTCTGAAAGTGGATATTCCAGCTACGCAAGGCTACTTCAATTTAGGAGATTCTATGATTTATGTTGCAGCCCTCCTTTTCGGACCCATTGTAGGTGGAATAGCGGGTGGACTCGGAGCTTCACTGGCTGACATCATCACTGGTGCTCCTTGGTTTGCTCCTGGGACCTTTGCGATAAAGGCAGCTGAAGGATTAATCGTCGGCTATCTTGGACGAAGATTCCGCTCGACCGTAGGACCAACTTCAAGATGGAAAATGTTTACTGTGCTCATTGGCGTTGGTCTAGGAGGCCTTATCTATTGTTTAGGTTCCACTTATTACATTGGCATTTTTGGAAACATCCTTGCAGAACAATTGTTTTGGGCAGTTGTTGCGACATTAACAGGAGCCCTTATAATTTACTTTGGTGTGAGGCATCAACCCCTCATAAGTTGGCAGGTTGTTTCCGTTCTGTGCGGAGGAACAGAAATGATATTAGGATACTATCTCTATGAAACCCTCTTGCTTCCGTATATCCTTCCCTTGTTCATGCCGGTATGGGAAATATATGCCCTTATTGAAGTCCCATTCAACATTGGCCAAGCTGTGATAGGGTTAATAATAGCCTTGCCGATCGTACGGACAGTTTTACGCGCTCTCCCATCACTAGAACTCTCCTACAGTAGCGACAAGCAAGCTGAATAAAGCTATAAACACCAATTATCAACGTTAGCTTTAAGAGGCTTCAAAATGGTTCAGCATTCACTCTCGATTGGCAAACTTAATCCGAACATACTTAAAGAATTGGTTTTCAGTTGTCTTGGAAGCCCTAGTCCTCGCGTTATTATTGGCCCTAAGATAGGTGAAGATGCTGCAGTGATTGACTTTGGGGATCGAGTCCTCGTTGTCCATTCAGACCCGATAACAGGTTCCATAAAAGATGTTGGCTGGTTGGCAGTGAACATCTGTGCTAACGACATCGCAACGAGGGGCGTACGTCCACTTTGGATTCTGATAGTCATGCTTTTACCTCAGGACGTCAAATTCTCCCAACTGAAGCAAATAACCAGCCAAATTGACAAAGCTGCAAAACAACTTGACATTGCCATAATAGGAGGACACAGCGAAATCACCGCTGGTATCAACAGACCTATCCTGATCACTACCGCCATTGGAGAAGCTGAGAAAGGAAAGTTTGTCAGTTCCAGCGGAGCGAAAATCGGCGACCACATCATCATAACTAAAGGGGCCGCTATTGAAGGAACAGCCATCCTGTCAACAGAAATCACCAAACGTTTAGAATCTAAAATCAGTCGAGAAATTGTTAAGGAAGCTCAAAACTTCATAAAAAGGACAAGCATAGTGCAAGACGCACTAATCGCCGCCGAAGTCGGAGGCGTTCACGCGATGCATGACGCTACAGAGGGCGGAATTGCAGGAGGACTACAGGAAATTGCGTGGGCATCCAATGTAAGCATCCAAGCCTACGAGGAGAAAATACCCGTCTACAAAGAGACGAAGGCGATTTGCAGAGCCCTAAACATAGATCCTCTTAAAACCATCGGCTCCGGATCACTGATAATTTCTGCGCACCCAGAGAAGGCTAAAGAAATAGTGGTCGCTCTTCAGGAAAAAGGTATTCAAGCGTCTGTCATTGGCAAGGTGAGAAGCAAGAAAGATAAATCCTGTATTTTTCGAAGAGATGGAACAACGCTTAGCCTTTCTGAACCCATTAAAGAAGAAATCTGGGGAATCCTGGGAAAGCATTATAGATGAAGAAGACAAAAACGCAAAACCTGACTCAAGAAAAAGTGCCAGTAAGCCTAGAACTGAGTGCAAAGGATGCTGTGAAAGCAGTAAGCAGAGGAGACGTGTTTGTTGTCATTGACGTTTTGAGGTGCTGCTCCACCATTGTCACGGCGTTAGCGAATGGCGCTAAAGAGGTGATTCCAACAAAAACCATTAGAGAAACCCAAGCACTCCATAAGAAACACCCTGAGTTTTTGTTAGCTGGCGAAAGAAAAGGACTAAAGCCCAAGGGATTCGATTTAGGAAACTCGCCGCTGGAATTTTCTTCCAACATTGTGAAAGAAAAGCATGTAGTTTTGACCACAACAAATGGGACAAAGGTCATTTGTTTATCCAAAAATGCAAGGTGGGTGCTGATCGGAGCCTTCTTCAATGCTGAGACTGTTGCTAAGGCAGCTTTTGAAATTGCTGAAAAAGAAAAAATTGGGATTTCCTTTGTGCTTTCAGGGACGCGTGGACGTTTTTCATTAGAAGACTTCATGTGTGCAGGGGCAATCGTGGAGAACCTATCAGCCGACAAAATTGAATGTTCAGATGCTGTTTTAGCGGCGTCGTTAACTTTTCAACAATCGTGTAGACAGTTAACTGAGATTATTCAATGTGGAAGCCACGCACGATATCTTAAAGACATAGGGCATGAAGAAGATGTGAAGTTCTGCTGTCAGCTTAATGCGTATCCAGTTGTTCCAGTATACAAAGCTGAAAGTATTGTGTTACTCAGTTTAGACGAGGAGAGTACGTTCAGTTAACGCTTTGATTTTCCTTCTCACCATGATGCTGTTGACTATTAAGACTATGACTGCCACCAGCAGAATCCAATTGATAATAGGCATCGAAACTACGGCGTGAATTAAGCCTTCAAGCGTTAGTATAGGAACCTCGCCCACACCCCAACCCCAGTAGGCAGCGATAAGATATTCATAAGGTTCTTTGGGTTCTCCCTGTTCTTCCGTCTCCTCGGGCTCAGAGTTTGTAAATTCCTTGTATATAGGAAGATAATAGTATGGAGAAATGAGTCCAAC
>Ga0209986_10002941_pt1 | contig 15181 bp, 11 predicted proteins | sample BlataG_FD_183168 | JGI IMG/M metagenome (GOLD analysis project Ga0209986, IMG submission 183168) | Deep subsurface microbial communities from Black Sea to uncover new lineages of life (NeLLi) - Black_00105 metaG (SPAdes) (version 2) | ecosystem: Environmental > Aquatic > Marine > Oceanic >...
TGCGCGGTTTGCGTGATGTACGAGGTGCGGAAGGTTTAGACGACGATGAAGGTCAGGGGCCAGATGAAACGCCGGAGGGTAGCGGTAGTTGAACCTAAGACGCCACAACCCAAGTCCGGCATGCTTTCTTCCCCTATAGCTATTGGCAGCAACGTGGTCGGTAAATGGTTGATAGTCAGTCGTCGTCGATAAACCAACCCATGTCCACCAGAAAAAAGCCGTACGTCTTTAGCCCAATCGCTGGTGGCGGGAAAATCAAGTACTTCCAGAGCGCCCTTTTCCTAACCAGACTAGACAATAAAGAGACACTCTACAAGGTGGTCTGCATCAACCCTTTTAAGTTGTGGCTCGGTCTGAGAGCATTGGTCGGAAGCCACCGGACAGCGCGGATGGAACCGACAGCCGGATGGCAGATCAATGGGGTTGGGTGTTTCGCCCACAAGGATCATCCGCTTCCGCCGCCGGCGGGGATTGGGAACGGGTATCACCGAAAGGAGGGCTTGAGTATAGGGATGCCTGGGATCACTCAATACTGTCTTTGTGGGACCGATCTCCACGATCCTGCCCAGGTACATTACCGCTACCCGGTCGGTAAAGAAAGCGGCTGTCGCCAGGTCGTGGGTAATGTAGAGGATAGTGACGCCCCGCTCGTCGCGCAACTGACGCAGCAGATTGAGAATCTCAGCCCGGATGGATACGTCCAACATCGAAACTGGCTCGTCAGCCACTAACATTTCCGGGTTCAGAACCAGTGCCGCAGCGATCACCACTCGCTGGCGTTGACCTCCGGAGAGTTCTTGAGGGTAGCGATCGAAAAACGTCTCAGGAGGTTTCAGGCCAGCGTCGTCCAGAGCCGCCTTTACTCGCTCCACCATTTCCGACCGGCTCTTGACCAACTTGTGTATTTCCAATGGCTCGGCTACGGTCGCAAACACCGTCTGTCGCGGGTTGAGCGATTCGTAAGGATCTTGAAACATGATCTGCATCTGCCGGCGTAGCTCTAATCGTGCACGGCTTTGCATCAACTCGAGCACGCTTCGTCCATTAAACAGGACCTCCCCCTCGGTGGGTTCGACCAATCCCAACACGTTCAGGGCGGTGGTCGTCTTGCCCGAACCCGACTCGCCCACCAAGCCCAGGATCTCACCCCTGGCCACGGAAAAGCTCACTCCGTCTACTGCGTGTACATAGCGGCGGGGCTTGGACAGCAAAGTATCTATGATGCCCCGCGACACAGGGAAAAGTGTGCGTAAATTATTGATTTGCAGAACTATCTCTTCCCGTTGTACTTCTTGCTCCATCCAACTAACCTTTTACCTGATGACAGGCTACATAGTGGTCGGGTTTGACTTCCACCAACGGCGGGTTTTCCGCGGAGCAGATTTCGCTCCTGAGATGGCAGCGCGGCTCAAAGCGGCATCCTGGCGGTAAGGCATCGAGCGGAGGAGGGAAACCTGGGATGGAGGCTAACGTCGAAGTGGGGTTGTCAATGTCGGGGAAGGCCTGCATAAGACGCTGGGTATAGGGATGCAGCGGATCGTTGTAGATAACGTCTACGCTGGCGTACTCGGCTGTCTTGCCGCCGTACATGACCAGGACATCGTCGCAGATCTCGGCCACCACCCCCAGATCGTGGGTCACCAGGATGATAGACAAATCCAATTCCTTTTGCAGTCTCTGCAGCAGATTCAGAATCTGGGCCTGGATCATCACGTCCAGGGCAGTGGTAGGTTCGTCGGCGATGAGGATATCAGGGGAGCAGGCCAGGGCCATTGCAGTCATGGCTCGCTGGCGCATCCCACCGCTGTATTGGTGAGGGTACTGCCCGGCCATCTCCGGAATGATTCCCACCGTCTCTAGCAATCCACCAACTCGTCTGCTAGCCGTCGCCTTGTCCACATCCTCGTGGAGCAAGATCGCCTCAGCAATCTGATCGCCAACCTTACGTACCGGGTTGAGGGCATTCATCGCCCCTTGAAAGACGATGGACATCTTGCTCCAACGGTACTTCTGCATCTCCCGCTCGGATATACGCATAAGATCCACACCTCCATACCAAACCTCACCTGAAACGATTCGTCCTTCGGCGGGAAGCAGCCGTAGCAGCCCGAGCATGGCGGTAGTCTTGCCACAACCGCTCTCCCCCACCAGTCCTAGTGAGTGCCCCTGCTCTAAGCTAAGACTCACGTCCTCCACCGCGCGCAGCGCGGTGCCGTTGTCGGTCAGATAGTTGATAGAGAGATTGCGTACCTCAATAATTGCCATTGCTCTGTTACCCCTTAACCTCCGTCCTTGATCCCATTCCTGTTACCAACGCCATCATCTTCCGTGGGTCAAATAGGTGGTGGGATTTAAGCCTAGGATTGACTATCTCCTCCAAGGTGCTGCCCATCAAGACCAACCCCAGGCTGACCCAGACGATAGCGAAACCGGGCGGCAGCAAGAACCACCAGGCCATACGGCTGATGGCTCGTTCAAAGGCAAAGTTGAGCATCATGCCCCAACTGATGAGCATTGGGTCGCCAAGCCCAAGGAAACTGAGAGAGGATTCAGCAATGATGGCACCCGAAACACTCAGTACTGTCTCAGCCAGGATGATTGGGAGCACCTGAGGAAAGATGTGCCGCATAATGATACGGAAATTGCTTGCACCCAGCGCCCGGGCGCGCATAACAAATTGACGCTCCTTAATAGAAAGCACCTGCGAGCGCACCAGCCGCGCGGTGTAGGTCCAACCCAATAAGCCGATTACCAGGATGATCTTCCACAGACCCCGGCCCCACATGGAAATGAACACCAACATCAGGGGAAGGTCGGGTATCACTAGCAGGAAATCCACCAGCCGCATCAGCGCGTTGCCGATCCGTCCGCCATAGTAGCCGGCCACCAAGCCAACCGTGGTTCCGATGAACATCGCCATGAAGGAAGCGACGAAGCCAACAGTCAGCGAGACCCGTGCGCCATAGATGAGCTGGCTCAACACGTCCTTGCCCGCATCGTCCCGACCCAGCAGATGCTCGGCATCCGGTGGTGCTAAGAGGTCCCCAGGTTCCACATCTATCTTTTCGTCGGGATCGTAGGGGGCCAACCAGGGGGCAAAGATGGCGATAAACACCACAGAGAAAAGCATCAACCCGCCGAGAATGCCTATCGGTCTACGCCGGAAGGTGCCCCATATTTCTTTGAACTGCTCCATTGTCACACTTCTCTCTATTCCGTCTTCACCCGCGGGTCCATCACCGAGTACAGAAGATCAGCCAGCAGATTGGCCGCGATGACGCTGACGGCCAGGAGCAGAAACGTGCCCTGCAACACGGGGTAGTCCCGCTGCATCACCGCTTTGTACATCAGTCGGCCAATGCCGGGCCAAGAGAAGACCGTCTCCACCTGGATCACCCCGCCGACGGTGTAGCCCAGGTTGAGTGCGACCATGGTCACCATCGGCAGCATTGCATTCTTGAGCGCGTGGTCGCGCAGAATTTGGAAGGTGTTCAGCCCCTTGGCTTTGGCGGTCAGGATGTAGTCCTCGCTCAGTACCTCCACGACGCTAGAGCGCATGATCATCACGTACGAACTGGTGTACACGATGGTCATCGTGAGCGTGGGCAGGATGAGGTGTTTCCCCACATCGATCCAATAATCCCACCCGTCCTCTGGCTTCAGGCCAGGGATGACCATCCCCCCAATAGGCAGGTGACCCCTGGCTAAGATGAGCAATATAATTCCTAGAAAGAACGTGGGCAACCCCCAACTGAACAGTGCCCACAATAGGATGGTCGTATCCAATCGTGTGCCGCGCCGCCACGCGGCCACCAATCCAAATGCCAGCCCGAAAACAAGTGCCAGTATTTCACCGGTCGCTACCAACACCACGGTTCGCCACACCCGTTCCGCCAGCACCTCGGCCACATCCCGCCGGCTGCGGAAGGATATACCCAGATTGCCACGCAGCAGGGCGCGCACATAGGCGGTGAACTGGGTGTCGAATGCTCCTGCCAAATCCCCCTCCCCCAACCGTTCGGCGTCCAACCAGATTGGCTTATCGAGCCCGAAATCAGCTGTAAGTTTCTCTTTAGCCTCTCTCGTCAGCCGTGGGCTACGGACGATTATTTTAACCGGATCGCCAGGTAAAATGCGGAAGAGTAAGAAATTGAAAACGATCACCACGACCAGGGTGGCCAACGCGAAAAAGGTCTTGCGGATCAGGTAGTCGCTCCGCTGCATCAATACCTCACATGGAATCCGATCGGCCCGGTTGGAGGCCGGGCCGACCAGGAGTTGGATCTTTCACCGCTACGGCACGGGTTGAGGGTCTTTCACGAGGTTCCACTTGTTTAGAAGGTCTCCCCCGGAAAAGTCAGTGAAAGTAAAGCGGTCGCTGCGATAGGCCTGGATCGTCGGCGGGTAGGCGAGGTTGATGTAGGGGCGATCCTCGAAGAGCATTTCCTGCGCCTCCCAGATCAACTCGCGGCGCTCCACCTCATCCATGGTGATGCCCTGCTCGAGGTATATCGCGTCGTACTCCTCATTGCAGTAGCCGCAGTCGCTAAGCCAATCCTCTATCGACTGGCAGGTGAAACAAAATACGGCAAAGTCGGGGTCTGGGTCCCACCCCCAACCCCAGAAGATCATGTCAAAGTCCCAGTCCGGCTCCAGCAAGTCGTACAAGGCGTCGCCGTCCATCATTGTAGGCGGGGCCGAGATGCCGACCTCGGCTAGGCCGTCAGAGATGATCTCCAGAATGCGGGCAAATGTGCCGATATCCTCCGCATACAGGCGGTACTCCAACGGGTTGCCGTCAGCGTCCTCGCGGATCCCGTCGCCGTCGCTGTCCTCGTAGCCGGCCTCATCCAGGATGCGGTTCGCCTCGTCCGGGTCGAAGGGGAGAGGCTTGACGTTGGGACTGACCCAGTCTCCAAAGGCCGGAGGGAGGATACTCCCAGCTATCTCGCCGTAGCCCGCGTAAGCCACGTCGAGGATCTCCTGCTTGTCAATGGCATAGTCGATGGCCAGGCGCACCGCCGGGTCGTTGAGGCTCTCGGGCTGGGTGCCGTTCACGTGGGAGTTGATGACCAGGTCATCTAGAGACAGCGACTCCATGATCACGACCTCGACATTCTCCGCTTCCTGCAGGGGTTGTACCGCCGTGAATGGGACTTCGGTGATCAGGTCAACCTCGCCGGCCAGAAGCGCCTGCACCACGGCGTCCTCGGTGGCGTACTGCTGGATGACGATGCGGTCAATCACCGGCTTGCCACGATAGTAGTCCTCGTTGGCCTCCACGATCATGTACTCGTCTTCCACGTATTCCACCAGCTTGTAGGGGCCGGTGCCGATGACCGCCGCGGGATCCTCGAACTCCATAATCTCGTCGTAGGTCATGCCTTCCCAGACGCTGCGTGGCAGGATCCAGGCATAGTGCAGCCGGGCAGTGAGCATCAGCGCCGTCGGTTCCGAAAGGGTGATCTGAACGGTGGTGGGGTCCAGGGCGACCACTTCCTCGAAACCGGTCACGTAAAGCTCCAGGGGCCCGATCATCCCTTCCATTAGCAAGTTGAGGCTCCAGGCCACGTCCTCGGCGGTGCAGGGGGTGCCGTCGTGGAAGGTCACCCCCTCGCGGACCTTGAAGGTCCACACCAGCCCATCGTCGGAGACGGTCCAGCTCTCGGCCAGACCGGGCTCAAAAGCCTGCAGTTCAGTCCACTCTATCAGCCCGTCGTGGAACCAATAGCGAAGGGTGTAGGATTCCCAGCCAGTGGCCGGGTTTATCGCGTCCCAAATAGTGGTGGCGCCGACGCGCAGGGTGACCGGCTCGGCTTCTGGGGGCGCTTCAGTAGGCTCTTCCGCTGGCTCTTTGGGTGGCTCTGCCACTGGCGCTTCAGTCGGTTCTGCTGTTGGCTTGGCGCAACCCGCCATGCCCAGAACGAGCATAGTTAGAACCATCAATACAGTGAGTGGCTTCCACAGACTGGTCTTCATTATCCTCCTCCATTTATCCTTGAATATCATAATCCGGGTCTATTCTGCTAAAAGTATTCTAAATTTTATTTCATCTCCTCCTTTCATCGCCATACCTTGCGCGGTACAAAGAATATATTGAAGACAGCCGTTGCTCCATATAATAAGTTCAATATGGTTTACTCATAGCTGAACCAAACTCGGAACCAGGGCAGATATCGATAAAGCGGTCGGTTATAATCCAACAGTCTTTCTGCTTGTAGCTGCAGTAAATCTTTACCAATAAAGGGTTTGTATTTCGAGCTTGTAGTGCTAAGTACAATAGCATAAAATTAGCGTAATATATTTACTTTTCATAATATTACAATGGAATATCACGTTGGTCAAAGTTAATATAGCGATAATATTGCTAAGAAACCGTTAAATACTTTATCCGTGAAAAGGACAATTTATATGCACCAATTAGATGAACTTGATATGATGATTCTAGCAGAGTTGGAGAGGAATGCTCGGATAAAGGTTTCCAATTTGGCGAGACACCTCAACATTCCTACCTCCACTATTCGTGATCGGATTCACAAGTTAGAAGAGGTAGGCGTTATTCGCGGATACACAACCATTATCGACCACACAAAACTTGGGCTGAACATTAAGGCTATCATCCAAGCATCCCGGGAGCATAGCGTTACGCTGAATAATTACCACTCCGAATCCGCTAAACTACCTGAGGTCACAAATATGAAAGTTCTGACCGGCGATGTTGACCAACTTATCACCATCTACGCCCGCGATGTAGACGATCTCAGGAGAATCATCTATTCCACATTCCAGGATGTTAAAGGTATGGTCAGGTTGAGTACCAGCATAGTCTTATCAGAGCAGAGCTTTCCCCTGACACGTCGCTTTAATCCAGATCAGAAATAAGAATCGGAGTAACTACTCACCCTCCCGCAGGTTTAGATGTTGTTTTGACATAGAATCGCGTCTCGACCGGATATTCAAACCAATAAATGCTCTCAGTCATAACCTGCGGGAGGGTAGGCTGAGTAGTCACGAATCGGAGATATATGATCGAAGAGAGGAGTGTAAGGTGAATATCTCCTCAAGGTGTATACGTCCGAAAATAGTCACCACATGACAGGCGCGCACGAAGCGCTTGACCGTCGAGGATTACGTCGAAGCGGATGCGTTCAGGCGAGCGGTCATCTCGTCCGACTCGGAAAACGTTGCTGCCTAAAGGCAGCAATGGCTCCTCACGCTCCGACGGATGGATCAATGCCAGCGCACCCTTGCGTAGTACGATCCGAAAATTTGAAAGCCAGGGGTTATGCGAGCGATAGCGTCCATGATAAGCATCCCATTCCGGCGGGTAATCGAAGGTCGTCGGACCTGTGTACCGATCATTAGTGTACCAGTCCCGACCGTGGAATGCCTCCACCACCTTCCCCTGCTCACGTCCAAAGTGGAGTAGGAAGAGCTCAAAGTCAGGATGGTCCACGTAGAAATAGTCAGGGTCACGCTGCTCGAGCACGATGCGCTCATCGTTATAGCTTAGGATTAAATGTTCTCCCTCCGCCATTAGGGTTAGCGTCTTGTCACCAACCTTTCGGCTGCTCGGCTGAGATTCACGAAGTTTATGCTCAGGATGGTTCCGATAAGTTCCGGCATAATCAGTGGCGTTTTCGATCTTGGTCGGATCGGTCGTTGGCACATGCGGCAACTCCTGATCGTGGAACGCGGCACGCAGTAGTTTGAGCGCTAAATTAGCTATTTCTTCATCAGCTTGACCCCCTGGCCCATTCATCAACACGACGACGCCCAGACCTTCGTCGATATCAGCCAGTATATATGAATAGTAGCCAATCATCCCGCCGCCATGGCCGATGTAGGTGTGACCATTGATCTCACGGATGCCGAGACCGTACCCGTAGAAAGAACCCTTCCCTTCTTCCTCCGCCTCGATAACGCGCTGGGTCATCAGATTGAAGCTATCTTCGGAGAGGATCCGTCCGCGCGGCCCCTGGCCCCGGTTCATCAACATCCGCAGGTAGCCGGCCATATCCGCCGGCGTAGAGGCTACACTGCCGTCACCGGCTGAATATTCGAGCCACGTCGCTGGTGCAAGTGGACGACCTTTAGATGGAGGGCGATCGTCGTAAAAGCCCTCGTAGCCCACCGCTAGGCGTTTACGCGTGTCGTGGGTGATGATGGGATCGGTGTCGGTCATCTCCAATGGGTCGAGGATTCGCACCCGTATGATTTCCCCGTAAGGCTGTCCCAGCAAGTCCTCCAGGACCACCCCGAGCGCCTTATAGCCGACATTTGAATAATGGAAATACGAGCCTGGAGGCGCGGTGGCCTCCGTCTCACGCAAAGCCCAAACCTCATATCGCGCCTCGCCGGTAAATTCTGCTCCCATGATAATGCCGGCAGTGTGGCTCATTAAATAGTGCAGGGTGATTGGTTTATTGTTGGACTGAATCTGGAACCAGGGCAGGTAGCGGGTGACTGGTTCGTGCAGGTCTAATTTACCCTCTTCCAACAGTTGGAGCAAGGCGATGCTAGTAAAGGACTTGCTGATCGAACCGATTTCAAACAGCGTCTTCGGCGTGACGGGGATCTGAGCGGCCACGTCAGCAAAGCCATAGGTCGATACCCGGAGCAGTTTCTCACCGTCGGTCACCGCTATAGCCATACCGGGCACATTGGCGATCTTCATCTTCTGTTGGACGAATTGGTCAAGACGCTTGAACGCTTCCCCAAAGTCGGTCATTATGTGATCTCCTTTTTTCGCCGCGTCCGCTGGCCCCAATTTCGCTCTCCAGCAGTTCAAACCGCGGCTTCTCAGGTCGATCCCCATCCGGTGAACCAAATGCTCTACAAGATGCAAAGTTGAACTATTAGAGCACTTTTCCCGGTAAAGCGTCTGTGTGTTGACCCTGATCAACGACTACCACACCATTGACGATGACGTAGGGTATACCCACAGGGTATTGATGTGGCTCAGTGTAGGTCGCTTTGTCAGCGACGGTCTGAGCATTGAATAAAACCAGGTCAGCCCACCCGCTCTCAAAGATCAGCCCCCGATCGGTCAAGCCAAATCGATCAGCAGTAACCGAGGTCATCTTTTTCACCGCTTCCTCTAGTGAGAGCACCTTTTCCTCACGCACGTAGTGCCCCAACACACGCGGAAAGGTACCGTAACTGCGCGGGTGAGGTTTACCATGGGCCAATACACCATAGGGAGCCAGGGCTTCACCGTCGCTGCCCACCACCACCAAAGGATGGCCCATCAAGATGCGCACATTGTCCTCTAATTGACCGAAACATACGCACTCCACCTGCCCCTGGCTGACCACAATCAAGTCGAAGACAGTCTCCAGAGGACCTTTTCCCTCATCCTTGGCGATCTCGGCGATATTCATGCCCTGCACGTCTGGTCGGGGACCGCAATTGGTGATCAGGAGATCGGTCCAATCGCGCATGCCGCCGCGATCCTCCCACTCGGTGTGGTTTTCCTCCCAGTCCTTCCTGAGCCGGGCTCGTACCTCAGGGTCGGACAGTCGCTCTGCGACGGCCTTGCTCCCACCCGCTTGAGCCCAATAGGGAAGAATATACGCCAGCCAGCTCACGCCGGCGGTATAAGGGTACTGATCACACCCTACCCTTACCCCCTGCGAATTGGCATCCTCGAGCATGGACAGCAGCCGGTCGACGCCCTCCCAGTTTCGATATCCTTCAAGCTTGATGTGAGAGATCTGTACCTGGATCTCAGCCTGTCGGCCAATCTCGACGGCTTCGGCCACCGCTTCTAACAGGCGGTTGGTCTCGTTGCGGATATGAGTGGCATAAATGCCGCCGTAGCGTGTTGCCGCCCTTGCCAAACCGATCACCTCCTCGGTTCGGGCGTAGAAACCCGGCGGGTAAAACAGCCCAGTGGATAGGCCACGCGCTCCCTGTTCCATCGCCTCCGTCACCAACCGCTCCATCTCAGCCTGCTGCTCTGATGTAGGCTGGACGTCGTCAAAGCCCAATACCGCGCTCCGCACTGTGTTGTGTCCGACCAGGGGTACTACATTCAAGGCGGTTCCTGGGTGGCGCAGATGTTCCACGTACTCGGTCATACTCGTCCACTTGATGTCCAAACCAAGGCTCTTAGCTGCCGCTCGAGCCTCTTCCACAGCCGCGCCCAGCAGCGGAGCGGGCGAGCTGCCGCAGTTGCCTATGACCTCGGTGGTCACCCCTTGATGGATTTTGCTCTCAGCCCGGGGTTCGACCAGCAGGGTAAGATCTGAATGGGTGTGAGGGTCAATGAAGCCCGGTGCTATGTGTAACCCCTGAGCCTCGATCGTGCGCTCTACTTGCTGCTCAATGCTCTTTGCCATCACAGCTATATGACCTTCTGCAATTCCCACGTCGGCCTTGAAAGCCGATCTGCCGGTGCCGTCTATCACCATCCCGTTCTTGATTAAGATATCTAGCATGCTCTATACCTTTCCTGCATCATGACTGGGTTTTATCAGAAACTCATTATATCGTTCGCTCACCTAACGCTGTGCTTGTCGCTTGGCGGCGTAATCCGCCGCCAACAGCGCGCTACCCAACTGCACACGCACCAGCTTCTGGATAGGGACCACGGTATAGTCTAATTCAGCCTCCAGGTCAGTAGCGCACTGTTCAAAGGTTGCTGTGGTCGCATCGCGGGTGGAAGACAGCGACGGTGATTCGCCTGTCGCAGCTATCTGAGCGTCGAGCATGCGAATAAACATACCCAAGCCAAGCAGCCGGTAGAATCTGTGAATCACCAGGCTGTCAAACTTTTCTGCCACCGTCGCCATCTCTGCGGTCTTGGGGTTTGCTCGCACCCATTTCTCCTCAGCAGTTAATTCCGCCAGAGAAACTCTTATAGTCTCCTCAATCGCGTCGCGGAAGAACGAATGTACTGTCAGTTCGCCTTTCACAGCGTTGTACAGTTCTTTAATAAAGCTGACGTTCTCTTTGGTCTCTTCTATAGCTGTTAGAAGTGCATCCCTTCGCACAATGTCCGACATAGAAGTGTCATTAATCGCTGGGTGATAAAAATAGGGCATTTCACAGATCAGGGTGAAAGGATCGCACAACGTCCGGGCATACTCAAAACTGAGCGTGCCGCCCGAGATGATCTCAGCCGGATCGGTGGCAATCTGTTGTTCTAGGAAATCATACTCAGCGGTAATTGACGAATCCTTATAGATGGCGTTGGCGTACTCTGTCTCATAGGGCATCTCTGGCTCACCCAAGTGCAGCGGTAAACCCTGGCTTTCGACGAGTTTGTGGAACGGTTCGTACAACTGCGGTGCTTCTTCCCAGATGTAATAATACACACCGCCAAAGTCAGAGTTATGCAGCGAATACATAAAATCAGGCCTCACCTGCTTGATCAGAGCCATCAGCGCCTGCGTCTCGGGCAGCGGGTCGTGAAAGTGGAGAGTCTTGTAATCTATGGGAAAGGTCCACGCCACCTGTTGGTAAGCAGGTGGGCGGTAGTAATGACGAGCATAGTTCTCTATCGAGAATAGTCCCTTGAACCAGCCCTGATTGAGACGGGTTCCGTCGGGGTCTATGCACTTGACTAAATGCCAGGTATAGCCCAAGGATTCACGCAACACATCGTCCTCTGCCAACCGAAGCGATAAATACTCTAACATCATGCTGCCGATGGGCTCGTTGGGGTGGGGCATGGCAAAGAGCAAGGCCTGCCTTGGGCCACCGCCTATCTTGATCTCCTCGATAGGATCACCTTGTCGCGAATGGCCGATTGGTAGGACTTTCACGACTTTAGGATACCTGTTCGCCAGTTCGTGGGTGCTATCTTTCAGCTCGTCTACTGTGAGGAAGACCTGGTAGTCGGGGACATCGTTTAGAATGTTAAGGACATCATCGAAGTTCATTGCCTTAGTGCCTCCTTTTAGCTATTTGCATGTGGTAGATGCCCAGGTTGAAGGGCTTCTGCATTGAAGTTCCTTCAACGGGCACTATAGTTAGGTAATTCCTATCTGTCAAACCTGCCTATATGTAGTGCTAGATGAAGGACTCACCTCGACTTGTGTTGATGATCAGCCGCCAGATGCGGGTTACTTCCAGCATATCGGCGCCAGTATAGGCTAGGGTACGCCCAGATGTCCGGCGATGGCCGCGTTAGCCTCTGCTGTCATCCACTTTCGGGCCATCTCGTACTCGGTGCCCTCCGGCTTGACCTGGTCGCGGTGGGTCACACAGGCCACACCTTCCATATCAACAGAAATGTAGACTTTCATCGTTTCTCCTTTTTTCATACAATAGGCTGGGATTTATTTACTCTCCAGCGCTCCCGCCAGGAAAGCCACCCGACGCTTCTTGGCGTCCACCACATTATCGGTCTTCAGAAAACCATGTCCCTCATCCTGGTAGAGAACGAGATCGCACTCTTTCCCCTGCGCTAGCAGTTCGTCGCGGGCCTGAATGGATTCGCTGGCTGGGCAACGAACATCTTGAGCGCCGCATATCATTTGTACCGGCGCGGTAATGCAATCCAGAAAGAAGAATGGTGAGCGTTCATAATACAGGTCATGGTCCTTCTCTGGATCACCGAAGTTCTCCAGGTCCCAATGCTGCAGATCTTCCCGTGAGTTAGCATGGCCGGTGAACCAGTTGAGAAACGGCACCACCGCTGACCCAGCCGCCCAGCGATTGGGATACTGGGTCAGACTGGTCATCGTCAGGTAGCCGCCCCAACTGGCGCCGGTGATGGCGATGCGTGCGGGGTCGGCTAATCCCTCGCGGATAAGGTAATCGGCTCCAGCAACCACATCCCTCGTGTCGCCGCCTCCCATATCAAAGCGATTAGCCAGTTGCCAACCCTTCCCATAACCGGTGGATCCCCGGTAGTTGGGAGCCAGCACTACCCACCCTCGGCTGACCATGTGCTGCACCAGAGGATCCCAGGTGACTTGAGTCAACCAGGTAGGGCCACCGTGGACATAGACGACGGCAGGAGGCAATTCCCTGACCTGAGATGGCTTATAGAGCAGCGCCGGTACGCTCACATCGTCTAGGCCGGGGTAGCGGACCGCAGTGGGCATCACGAACTGACTGTCTTGCAGATCCAACGGTAAGGAGTGAGTTATTTGCATGAAGGAGCCATCGGCAAGAGAAAGCAGCCATAAGTCATCTGGGTAGCGGGGATTATCAAAGATAAAGGCCAGGTGCGCCCCATCGGGTGTGAACCAGGGTCGGTAATAAACCCCCGGCTCAACCTGATAAGTCAAGCGAGAATCGCCCTCTAACTCCTGTATAGCTAACGCCATCACCGGACCATCGCTGACAGTGTAAGCCAGCCGCCTACCATCGGGTGACCATGTGGGTTGTTCTTTGTCACCACCATCCTCTCCCCCCGTGACCCAGGTAATCTGTCTTATCTCCAGTTCGTAGATGCCGATGTCGAAGATGCCATGCACATCGGAGGAGAAGGCGATGCGGGTGCTGTCGGGCGACCAACGGGCATCCTTAGCGTTGATAGGGCCGTTGGCGTCAGAAATAATGTGCGGCTCGCCACCTTCTGACGGCACGATGACCGTCCATAAATCCTGACCTACCGCCTCCACTACCACTGCCAGCCAGCGACCATCCGATGACCACTGAACATCCCAATCAGGGTGAGGGAGATCAAGTACGAGATGGGCAGATCCCCCGGTTGCAGGCATCACGTAGGTGTTGAAGCAGCCTGAGCGATCGGAGATGAAAACAATTTGGGAGCCATCAGGCGACCAGTGGAAATTGGGCTGGAGGGCATCGTGGGTATCGGGGGTCAGGTTGGTGTGTTGCCCCGTAGCGGGGTTGTAGACGTAGATGTCGTACAGTTCACCCCCGTCCAGGTCCAGAACGTAAGCTAACTGGCGGCCATCGGGTGACCAGCGGGGGTTGAATTTACCCCCCGGCCCATTGGTAATCTTCCGGGGTGGAGTCGAACCATTAGAAGATACCAGGTAGATCTCCCACTGGCCGGTAGGATTCCATGAGAAAGCAGCTTGCCCGCCATCAGGTGAAATATCAAACCCCAATTCCGGCTCCACGCAGGGGACTCGCAATAGCTTTTCGAGATCCAGAATATTGCACTTCATATTAGACTCCTTAGCTATTTGCCAGAGTATGTTTGACCTCACCCCACACATCAAGAACGCCTTGTCATAACACTCCCAACACCTACAAAATTTATGCAGTTGATCACCATACACCCATTAACGCGGTATTTGTAACCGAACCAACATTTTGCAAAGTCGGCCCTTCGACTGAGCTCCCCTCGGCATGCTTGGTACAGGCAGGACATGCCTGCTCTGACTGGCACGAAGATCACGAAGGTGGTCTTGGCATTGGTAGCCCACTCTTACATTCGCTCCAAAGCCATGGCCATCCCCAGTCCCCCGCTGACGCACAGTGTCGCCAGGCCTAGCGTTCGGTCGTGAGTGTGCAGGGCATGGAGCAACGTCACCAGGATGCGCGCGCCAGAGCAGCCAGTGGGATGACCTAACGCAACTGCACCACCATGGACATTGCGCTGTTCTACGTTCCACTTCAGTTCTCGCTCCACTGCTAGCACTTGGGCGGCGAATGCCTCATTCAGCTCAATTAACTCGAAGTCCGTAAGGGAGAGACCTGTCTGTTCCAGCAGCCGCTGCGTCGCTGGGATCGGGCCTAGCCCCATTTCTTTCGGATGTACCGCGCCGGAGGCAAAGCTTAAAATACGTCCCCGCGGTTGGGCACCCAGCGCGCGAGCCCGATCAGCAGAAGCCAGAACCAGCGCCGCTGCTCCATCGGCGATGCCAGAGGCGTTGCCGGCAGTGATCGTGCCATCGGTTCGGAATACTGGCTTCAGCTTGGCCATTTTCTCCATATTAGTGTCAGGCCGGAGGCGCTCGTCCCGCTCAACAACAAATCTTTCTCCTTTAGGTCCATGTGCCTCCACTGGCACGACCTCATCAGCGAAGGCTCCATTCTCCCAAGCGATGACGACTTTGCGGTGGCTTTCCACGGCGAATTCATCCTGCTCATGACGCGTTATGCCATAACGCTCAGCCAAAAGTTCCGCCGTCTCTCCCATCACCATCTCCGCCAACGGGCAGAAGTACCCATCGCGGTACATCGCGTCGACAAGTGTGTCATCCCCTAAGCGGTAGCCCCAGCGGGCCTTCATCAGCAGGTAGGGGAT
>Ga0209986_10002942_pt1 | contig 15176 bp, 12 predicted proteins | sample BlataG_FD_183168 | JGI IMG/M metagenome (GOLD analysis project Ga0209986, IMG submission 183168) | Deep subsurface microbial communities from Black Sea to uncover new lineages of life (NeLLi) - Black_00105 metaG (SPAdes) (version 2) | ecosystem: Environmental > Aquatic > Marine > Oceanic >...
TAAGAGCGAACCCGCCAGTTTATAGTTCAATGCATTCTTTCGGTAATGCTCGCTCATTTTATTCGCAAGACTACCGAAAGAATCTTATCCATTACCATAGTACTAGGAATTCAGTTTACCATTTCCAAAATAATATTCAAAGTGAGGCTATATATTTAGGAAATGTCGGAAACGTTTTTTTTGCATTAAAGGATTACCCAAAATCCTTAATACATTATAAGGAAGCTCTCATAAAATCAAAAAAAACTAATAATCCTCTAACCGAGGCTATGCAACTAGGAAATATTGGAAATGTCTACGCTGAGTTAGAAGACTATAAGAAGGCATTGGATAACTATTGGAAAGCGCTTGAGATTCATCAGAGAATAGATAATCCTAAAGAAAAAGCCAGCGACTTAGTAAATATCGGCAATGTTTATTTTAGGTTAGAGGACTACCCTAAAGCTCTAAAACATTTTAAGGAAGCACTTGAGATTGACAGAAGAATAAATAATCCTCGGGGGGAGGCTGATGATTTATTCAACATCGGGCTTACTCATATAAATTTGGGAAAATATGAAAAGGCTTTAGAATTCTTTATTAAAGCAAAAAATTTATACAATAATTTGAAGATAAAAAGCCTATTAGAATTAACCCAGCAAAAAATTAAAAACATCCGTGAGGGCTTATAATACAGAAGTAGCGAATTCAAGTCCTATCATTTGTTATCCGATTAAGTTATCTTTATTCTATTGTTTTTAAGATTTTTCTTTCTTTTAACCTTTTACCATAATTTCAGCGTAATTCAGCAATTCTTTTGACACCAAGAAGAGTCCTTTAATTTATTATTTGATTTAAGTTTTTTTCTTTGATATAAGTTCCTCATAAGGGGATTTAAAAGAAATAAATGGATTTAGGAGTAATTATAGGGATAATTGGCATCATATCAGGTGCTGTAATAGCAACTGTTTATTTTATAATATCTGAACAAAGAAATAAAAAGTTTCAGAAAAAAGTGTTGGTAAAATTAGGAAAAATTGAATCTGAAATGTCTATATATCCAGACGGCTTGGCTAGAATAAAGAATAAAGCAAAACAAAAAATATTAAGTTTAGCATTCAATGAAATTGACAGAAATAATTATGATCAAGCTATTGAGCAATTCCAGAATTATATTAAAATCTCCCCTTTGAGAGACAACGAAAAATGTGCAATATTAAATTTGATCGGCTTATCTCATTACAAAAAAGAGGAAAATGAAGAAGCTTTAATTATATTAAGTGAGCTAATTTTAATTGCAAAAAGAATAAAGGAAGATGATGCCCTAAGCATAGGAAATAGAAATATTGGTATTGTTTATTTTATACTAGGTCAATATCAGAAGGCATTAGAACATCATCAAGAAGCCCTTAGGATATATAGAAAATTAAATAATCCTAAAGGTGAGGCTGCTTCGTTAGGTAATATCAGCATTGTCTATAGAAATTTAGGAAAAAGTCAAAAGGCTTTGGAATGTTCTCAGGAAGCTCTTAAAATATTCAATAAAGTGGATGACCCCGAGGGAGAAGCAAAGGTACTAACAAATTTTGGTGCTATTTATATTGAATTGGGCCAATTTTCTAAGTCGTTAGAATACTATCAGAAGGCTCTTGATATTTTTAAAGATATAAACAACCCTAAGGGAATAGCTATTGCCTTAGGAAGTCTTGGAGGTTATTACCTTGAATTATTAGAATATAATAGAGCATTCGAACATCTTATTGAATCTCTTGAGATTTATAGAAATTTAAATATCCTTGAAGGGGAGGGTAATACTCTAGTGAATATCGGAATTTGTTATCATGGATTAAGAAAATACCAAAAGTCATTGGAAAATTATCAGAAGGCTCTTGATATTTTTAAAGATATAAACAATCCTAAGGGGAAGGCTGATAGTTTAGTGAATATTGGCAATGTTTATTATGTATTAGGACAACATCAGAGGGCATTAGAGCATCACCAGGAAGCTCTTAGGAAATACAGAGAGTTAAACAATCCTAAAAATGAAGCTAATACTTTAGTTAATATCGGTAGTGTTTATTCTAAACTAGGACAACATCAGAGGGCATTAGAACATTACCAAGAAGCCCTTAGGAAATACAGAGAGTTAAACAATCTCAAAGGTGAAGCAAGTGTTTTGGATAACATTGGAATTACCTATCTAAACTTGAAAAAGTATCAGATATCATTTGAATTTTTCAGTAAAGCAAAAGAAAAATATTCAAAATTAGGAATGAAAAATTTGGAACATAAAGCAGTAGAGAGAATTGAAATAGTTCGAAGATTATTAAAAGAAACCGATATTTAATAAAATTCTATTTTTATACAAATATAATTTCAGCGTAAATCAGCAAATTTTGTGACATATCTGCGTGACGTGGGGATGAGTCTATCTTTTTTAAATTGGCTTCAATTTTTTCCTGTGATAAAAGTTTCCTAAAAAGGAAAGAGATTAAAAGAGCAGATAATATAAAGAGGTTAACAATTGGAAAAAGAAGAAGAGCAATAAACCTGCTAACTAGACTCTCTACTCAATCATAAACTCCCGTACCTTCCTTGACTTCACGGATACCTGAGAGTAAAATCACTCCGATATTGTCAGTAATTAAGCAAAGAGGAGTAATCAATGATAAAAATAAATACTGCATTAATACTTGGAGCTGGTGCAAGTATGCCTTACGGATTCCCTTCGGGTGAAGAATTAATGCTGGAAATTCTTGAAGAGATTCGACCTAATTCAGGTAAAGAACTTTTTAGAGTTTTACTTAGATTTGGCTTCAAACCCAATGATATTGATGATTTTTATATTGGCCTTAAACACTCTCGGAAATTTTCGGTAGATGAATTTTTAGAACGTCAACCAGAATTTATGAAAATAGGGAAAATAGCTATTACGCTTACACTTTCAACATATGAAAAAAAAGATGAATTATTCGAGCAAAAAAGTGATAAAGACTGGTACCGATATCTGTGGGTTAAGCTCTCAGATACAACTTTCGAAGATTTTGATAAAAATCAATTATCAATCATTACCTTTAATTATGATAGGTCAATCGAGCATTTCCTCTTTACAACAATGAGAGCCCTTTATAGGAGGTCTGAACAAGATTGTGTAAAAAAGCTAAAGAAGATTCCTATTATCCACGTTCATGGCAGATTAGGTGCTTTACCGTGGCAAGGAAAAAACGGAAGAAGCTATAATCCTGGGATTAATTTAGATGAGGTAGTAAAAATTAGTAGACAAATAAAAATCATGAAAGAGCAAGACGATTCACCACTAGAATTTGAAGAAGCTGTTAGAATATTAAACTCTGCCGAATTAATATGTCTTCTTGGCTTTGGATACAATCCTAGAAATCTCCAAAGATTAAATGCAAAAGAAACTTTTGCAATAAGAAAGGGCATCTATGGAACTACACTAGGATTTGGAGTAGCCGAAAAAATGGGTATAAAAGCTATATGGGGTGTTAATATAGACTTAAACCATAATGAAATTTTGGAATTTTTAAAAAATGTCATAGTATTGAAGTGAATAATAATCTTTAAAAACTCTAAGGACAAAACGAGCTATTCTCATATTAATTCAATACTCTCTATTTCCCGTGCTAGCCTGACCTCCCGCCGCTCCAGGCAACACTCACGACAAAACGACCTTCCTTGACTTCACGGATACCTGAGAGTAAAATCACTCTGAGAATGTCAGCTGGATAAAGGAAGACAGAAATGATTAAAGACCTCATTCTTTTTTTTCAGCAAGAATGGTCAACCCTCAAGAGTGCTCCAGTAACTTTTGTGCTTATGCTCATTTTGGGATTTCTGGTGGCCTTCCTTGCTGTTAGGTGGTATTACCAAGGAGTGTTAGAAACCAAGGATGAAAGGTTAATAGCTAAAGATGACCGATTAGACGATTATCGCGAGCGTCTTCATTTAATATCTGCATCTGGGAGCAAGTATTCTCGATTAAATCATGATGAACTTAAGCAAGAAGTCTTCGATTTAGTTAAAAGAATTCGTAAATTTCTGACTGAAGAAAGAAAAAGAGATTACTCCAATTTCATGGTTTACCAGTCTCAAATGCATGATGCTAAATCTGATGAAGAGAGGAGTCGGATTTGGAATGACCATACAAACAAGATGCTTCTTGGCGGTCTTAAGTTGAACACTGAATATGACAATCGATTTAAGATAGATGCAATAATCATGCGAGATGAGCTACTTTCACGTTTACCTAAACAAGCGAAAAATGAGAGAGCATATTCAATGTATGAGCATCCTACTAATCCTATAGGTATGGGTATGGTTGTTGATAATTTAGAAAAATTGGCAAAAAGCTTAAAGTAAGTAGTGATATCAAAGCCAGAAATAGGCACATGACTTGCCGAGAGAATCTAAAAGCCCCTCAAGAATTTCCTATATCTTTTAGACAAATACAGTTTGAGGCGAGTGGAAGCCAAAGACGCTGAAGCCCTGGCTCCCCGAAACCTCAAAGGTTTACATAGGGATTCAGTGGCTTAAAAAGGAAGAGCCGTTTGTTTAATTTCGATTATGTTTTTGAAAAACTCTTTGAAAGTCCTCAAATCACCAAATCTTCATTAAATCAGGTGTCGAAACAACAAGGTGTTTATGTTTTATGGTTAGATAAAAGTCCCAGTGTATGCCTAAAAGTGGGTTTTTCAGGACCACGCCAAGGAAAAGGACTTAAAGAACGATTACAATATCATTTTAGCAATAATCCTGATAATAGTATTCTCGCTGAACATATGGAGACCGACATAGACTTTGGTCTAGAACAGGGATATGATTTTCGGATAAGGGAACAACGGCAAAACTTTTTGGCAAATGAATGTTTTTTTCAGATTATTCCCTTACCTAATTGGAGTAAAGATGAAATGATGAAGTTTGAAAAACATTTAGAATCACGGCTCAATCCAAGATATTTGGGCAAAGTTGGAAAAAAATATCAAACGGATATAAAGGACTAAAGAAATATTTTTATACAAGAGCCTTATTATAAGATGAGAATTTATGATAATTGTGGCGAATGGAAGCCAGTGACCCTAAAGCCCTGGCTTCCCGAGTGTTGAAATAACGCTTAAAAAACGAGTTGACATCTCGTTTTAAATAGACGAAATTAGTATTAAACTATTCTCATTGGAGGGGGAATTATGAAAAAACAGAAATTTAAATTTGATTTGTTAGAGAATGCGAGAGATTCACTCTCTCATGCAGTTGAGCATCTTACTAAGGCTGACTCGCCCTCTGGTAAAGACCTAAAACGAATAATACTCGATGTTTCTCATGTAGTAGAGCTAATTTTAAAAGAGCGTCTCCGCAAGATACATCCAGCCTTCATTTGGGTCAATATTGACAAATTTCCGTCATCATCATCCCAAATTGTAGGTACTGAAAAAGCCATAAATCGTCTCCTAAATCTTGAAGGAATTGCATTACCAGAAGAATCAATAAAGACTTTAAGGATATGTAGGAAAATTCGAAACTCAATAGAGCATTTTGAATTCGAAATTGAAATAAAGAAAGCCAGAATAGTAGTGGGTCGCATGTTATCGTTTATTTTTAGTTTTGCTAAATATCATCTTGGACTTGATTGGGAAAATGATTTTAAGAAGGACCGTAAATGGAATGCATTGCTATCTATTTACGAGTTCTGGGAAGCTCATAGCGAAACCTTAGAAAAACAGCTTATGGAGGACGGGGAAGATATCTGTGAATGTCCTTCTTGTGGAGCTTTCACTTATAATCTATCTACCCCTGAATGTGCTCTTTGTGGTCATTTTGAAGAAAGAGTTATATGTGAAAACTGTAATGAAGAATTTTGGGAATCTGAAACAGAAACGTTTGAAGGTGTGGACGGTGATGAGAGTGGAGTGTATGAGTTCAGATTTACGACTTGTAGAAATTGTCTTGAAAAACAAATCGCTGAGGACGCGGCTTTAGAATTAGCTGCAGAGAGCCTAAAAGAGAAATAATATAAATATCTTCGGAGTAATAATTTTTAATTATGGCAATCCCAACACCTAAACAACAAAAAATAATTGACCATTTTGAGGGAAACGCACTTGTCATTTCTGGCCCTGGGTCAGGGAAAACATTCAGTCTTATCGAACATGTGAAAAAATTAATCACGGATAGAAAGGTTCCAAAAAGTGATATATGGGTGATGGCCTTTAATAGAGACATATCTTTTAAACTTAAAGAGAAAATTACAGAAAATTTACTGGAATTATGCCCTCAGATTACAACAATTCATGCATTTATCCTTATCCAGACACTAAGTCAAGGACCGCAGCTTCTTGAGGGCGGAGAAATTGCTGAGAGTTTAGGTAACTACGGATTAAAAAAATTGTTATGGAATCAAATCACATACAGACTGAAAGATAAATATGGGATAAAAAGAACGCCAGAAGGGAAGAATCTAACAATTTTTTATGTAAAAAATAGATTATGGGACCAAATTAGAGATTATTGGCTTACTTGTAAAAAACCATCAAACGGCTTGTTTAGTAAGTTCAAATTTGAATTAGAACGATTGCAAAGAATATTAAAAATCGTTTTCCTTGATGAGCTAGCGATTAATTTTCTGGATACAATAAAGGCAAATCCCAATTTTTTAAGAGCAATCATAAAACCGAGAATAATTATTGATGAGTTTCAGGATTTAAACCCAACAGAACATGCTATATTAAAGGAATTTCATTTGGAAGGAACTACTTTTACAGTATTTGGAGATGATGACCAGGCGGTAAATGATTTTCGCAGGGCTCATTCAGATTATATTAGAGATTTTGATATTGTATGTAAGCCTGTAAAATATCCTCTGCCAAGGGATAGAAGGTGTCCAAAGGAGATATTGGATTTAGCTGATTCATTTGTTGAGGATTTGCCTGAACGCTATGAAAAACCTGCTGGTAATGCATCCCATAAGGGAAGGATTGATATTTTAAATTTCCCATTAGATGATGATGAACTAAAATCAATAGTTGATATTACAAATAAATATATAAACAATTTTCCGGAATATGAGGAAAATCCGCAAATATTAATATTATCCGGAGCCACAGGCAAAGTTAAAAGTAAGTCTCGTATTGATGAGTTTATTGACGTTCTAAAAGAAACCGGCATAGAGGAGGTTTCTGGTGAGAAAAAAGAAGACCCATTTGATAGTGAATGGGGGCTAGCATTTAAATCTTTGATGTCAATTTTAGAAAGTGAATTAACTCCTATGAATTTAGCCGGATGGCTAACTATAAAAGATTCAAAATTGCTAAAAACTGTCAACGAATATATAGATGAGGAAGAGCAGAAGGGGAATCAAATAGATTTTTTAAAAGCAGTTCAAAATTTAAAGATGAGTAACAGTAATATCGAAAAATTTCTTGATGAAATTGATATATTGAAACAAAAAATTAAACAAGAAGAGTTTCATCCAAAATTTGTTATAGATGCTATCCCGAAAAATGCAGAAGGCAGGGAAATCGCCATTGAATGGCTTGATGAAATCTGGGGGGAATTTCAAAATTCTAGGTCATCAGATAATGATAATAATAAAGATATGAATAAATCTAAATTTTTAGATATTCTCAATAGCTATATAGACGAAAATATTAAAAAACCTGATATTAATCGCATTCATGTAACGACTTATAGGAAAGCAAAAGGGTTAGAAGCAGACCTCGTTGTTGTTACATCAGTCGATAGTTTAGAGTTTCCCAAAATCCCCCAAATGATGCGTTTGTTGTATGTATCAGCGACAAGAAGTAAGAAAAATTTAATTTTAACTTATGCAAATAAGAGAACAAAAGCTCGTCGGTTTAAAAAAGGAAAAGATGCAAAATTCCAAGGGATACCTTATGTATATCGTTCTAAATTAATTCCGAGTAATTACAAAACCCAAGAATATGCTGAGAGCTGGTTGAATAAATGGGAGCCAGTGTGATTAAATTTTTATTTTTTGGGAAAATGAATAAGAAAAACATTACTTTGAGATTTTGAATTGAAGTACATAAATGAGGTGTGTGGAAGCCAGTGACCCAAAAGCCCTGGCTTCCAGAAGGTTGAAATGACGGCAATGCTGGAAAAGTGTCTCTTAAGATGGTCATTTGAGTAACAAGATAAAAACAAAATAGGGATGAAGGATGACAAAATCTACGACCAAGTATGAATGGATATTAATATTTGTGCTTCCTAATCTTGTTCTAAAGGAACCATTTGAGACTGACTATATGGCTATCGTTCCTTTCAATGATAAAAGACTAAAATCTATTCGTATAAATGACCCCCCAGCTAAAAAACTATTATCAAATTTTAGAACCATCACTGGGAAGAAAATTAATCCACCTGCTCTTATATGGAGAGATAACGCTCCGGAAACTGTAAAGCAAAAGGAGGTAGTTATCGCGTTTAGAAATTCACTTGCGATTTCTTGCCTCTTATATGGTTGTTCTGTAACAGTCAACTCAGATAATGTTTATGGACCAGTATTCTCAGACTTTTTCGACTTCTATCCTGTTACAATTGGAAAAGAAGGAGGTTTTCATATCTCATCTCCTGCTCTTGAAGCTTATGGCCCAAAACTAGATAAGTTCTATGGGTCTACAAATCCCCATCTGCCTCATCATGACTTCCACGAAGCCCATATAAATAAGTTTATGGCAGAGAAAATAATTAAAAAATGGGAAGAGAGATTTGTCTTACCTGCTGAGGATGCTTGGGAATCCCGGCTTCTATTTCGGTCGCTTGAGATGTCATATCAAGCCATGGTGACTCCGTTCAGAAACTATTCTACAATTTATGATTATGGAACAAATCTGGCTCTCTGGATTAGCGCCTTTGAGATACTCGTCCATAAAAAGCCAGGAGATAGAATTGGTTGGAGACAAGTTGTTAACTTACTTGGCAAGTATAGATGGGGCCCAAAACAGCTTCGTGGTAAATGGTACATTATTAACAAGAATGAGAAGAACAACAAAATAACGAGGGGAAACTTAGTCCAGAAGTTATATATGGAGCTATATGATACTAGAAATGCTATTCTGCATGGGAACCAAATTAAGGAAAGTCGTCTATTCCCATTTCATAATAAGAAAAGACCTCCATTAGCTCTACTGGCTCCAGGTATTTATTGGACTGCCCTATCTGTGTTTTTACCTTCAGAGGATGATGATAAGGACATGAGTGTTGAGGCAATTGGAAAAGCGCTGGCAGAATCATTTAACAACTCTACTTATGAAGAAGCACTGTTAGCTTCAATAGGCCTAGGCCTAGAAGACATCTATTAATTTTAATTTATGATTGAGTAAACAAAAAAAATCTCGTATGGAGCAGAAGTAATGACAGAAGATACAAAGTCTATCCCTAAAGAACTTGAGGATGTATATGAAAAGGTTAGGTCGGAAGTTATTTTATTACATGGATGGTGGCTTACCTATAGACAGCTATATGGAACATCTAAAGAGAGGGTGGACCTTCTAAATGAATGTGCAGGATTTTTTTTCTACTTAATCCAGAATGCTCTTATGGATGGAACTCAGCTTATCTTAACCAAACTTGCAGACCGCGCTAGGACTTTTGGGAAGAAAAATATGTCATTGGAATTGATTTGTGAAGTTGTGAATGAGCTTGGGAATGAGGAGCTTTTTTCTAGCCTCAATGAGAGCCTTATACGTTACAGAGAATTATGTAGCATCTTTAAAAAGCACAGAGATAAACGAATAACACATTTCGACTTTGAAACATTTGTCAATGAAACAAGTATATCACTCCCTGGAGTTTCTCGTAGCATGGTTGAAGAAGCTTTAAAAGAATTACGATACTTCATGAACCAAGTGGATGGTTTTTATTTGGATACCGAAATGGGATATGAATATTTTAACGAACCAACTGGAGGTGATGCTCTTATTGAGGCTCTTAAAAGAGGTTTGCGTTATGAAGAGTTGTTGAGAGACAAGAAAATAGATTTCAGAGATTTGGAAAAATCAAGATACTATAAGGCTTGAGTAAATATCAGGACACAGTAAGGTGAACGGAAGCCAGAGACCCTAAAGCCCTGGCTTCCCTATAACTGAAAGATAATGATATGCAGAGAAAATCAGAGATTGTCAAAGTGAAAAATATAAAAATATTAGTAATCATCGGTTTTTTAGCACATTTAGCTTTGATTAGTTGTCGTCTGAGTTATACTGTTGATTCTTGGGAAGGATGGTGTTCACAACTCCTAGGAGAAGACCTTTATGAAAAATATAATACTTTTGCTATTAGTTTTAATCATATGGCAATAAGAGATGACTTTATTCAAAAATACAATCAGTTCATAGTTGAAGGAATCTCAGAACGTTATTTAGGAGGGAAAAAATCAAAAGACGATATTGTAGTAAATGAATTGGTTCGTCTTAAAATGATTGGTGTATGGCGTGAGGGGAATAAGCTTATTCTTAAAAATTCACTGCTAATTGTAGATAAAGAATTAGGAATTGATGAATTTGAGGAATGGGCAAATAATTTTAAAGAGTTTTTGGATATAAATAGAAATCGAGATAAACTGGATAACTTTCAATATTGTATATATGGAACAATAAATACACATTTTGAAAATTTTATTTTAGTTGGACCTGACGACAGAACTGCCAAAATTCCCTTAGAATTTACTCATAAAAAGGAATTGAAATTAAGCGGAAGCCAAAGACCCTAAAGCCCTGGCTTCCCTTAATTGAAAAAGACAGCTAGGCTGAAGAAACACCTCATTAAAGAAGACGAGAGAGGGGGAGGGAAATTCTCAGATAAGGAAGAAAAAATGAAGAAATTTAAAATTAACCTAACAATAGAAACTCTGAAAGAAACCGATGGCTTTTGGGTTGATGAGTTTACAGTAGAAAAAATAGTTGAAAATGAATTACTTCGCCGGTCAAATAGTGCAATCAAAAGAGTGAATCACATATATGCTAAAGAAATTTATGAGGAAGAAAAACCGCCAGACGAAGCTAATTATAAACACGCAGTTTCTTATTGTGAAGGAATAGTGGATGCGAAAAAGAGACAGTATGCTTTTGCTTATTTAAATTACTTGTATACAGAAAAGCCAGGTAGCGAAGGAACGACGCCCCTCGACCATTGTGGACTGTCTACTGTTGAGGCATATGAAATCTGCAAAGCTTTAAAGGAGATAGTAAGTTATGAAAAGCTTAAGTGAAAGATTATAAGAAACAAGGGTGAGAGTCGGAAGAGAAGGAGCTTAATCTTAGTTACTTAAATGTAGAGGATGAAAGAGAGGAGAATCTCTGGAACTTGTATCAGAATATGATATATATTCAGAGCTTTGAAAGCCCCGTAGAAAAATTTTCGAATTCTGAGAATATTAATATACAAAACCGAAGGTTTTGTATATTAATATTCAAGGCGTGTGAATAGCTGGTTATCTATTACTTTGTATTTTATTATTGAATACTATTTTTATATAAGGGAAAAGTGCTTGAAAATTGAGAAATTATTATCTATAATATTATATTATAGCTACTTACTTTGGAATTTTTGCGTCGCATAACTTTGTCCCAAACAACATCAAAAATGTAGATTTTTTCCCATTAGGCTTGTTTTTCCTACGCTTTTGTACTGCAGAGTCCCACTCTGTTATAGACTCTCATGAGTTTTAATATAATTATGGAAAAACGATTTTGTAGAAGGATTCTTGAAATATTACCTCTTCGCTCAACATTCTCATTCTGTTAATTGCTTTCATATTTAAAAACTAAGTAGAAGAATCTACACTTAAATGAATATTAAAACTATGTCACATAAAATTTGCTATTCTTCCTTTTCGGCAAGAATTCTCTTCGCTTCCTTTAAGTCAATTTTGGCATGGTGCCCGTGCTTCCCCAATAAATGCAATAGATTTGAACCATTTAATAGCGTTATGGGTTTATCTTTTGCAAAATCATATGCATCAGGACCATAATCAGCTGTTGAAACCAAAATCCCTTTGGTAGCACCTTCGTTTACAACTGTCCCGTATAAATCTCTCACAGCAGCAACTCCAACTACATTAGTATATCTCTTGGCTTGGATAACAATTTTTCCACCTCTGATTGGATCGGGATCAAATGCAATAGCATCGACACCGCCATCTCGACTGGCTTGAGTAACTTTTACTTCTCCTCCCTCCTTGCTGAATTCTTTTTCAAACAACTCCCGAATTAAATGTTCAAAATCTTCCCAGTCCATTGCGGCAATATTTGTTGCCTCATCTATTGTGTGAGCAACAGCATACCCGTCGACAAATCTCTTATCTGATTTGCTAATTTGTAAAATTGGCTGTATCGGTGTTAGACTGCTCAACTTGCTGCTTGCCACTCCTTTTAAATTTTTAAAACAAATTTTGGGATCAACATTTGCTAGTTCGATCTGCATAAACTCTTCTATATTTGCTTGGATACTCAAAATGCAATTAGTTTCTTCTTTTCCTGTAGCCTTATTGAGGGCACTTACCCAACCGTTAAATGAAATGGCCTTGATTGCATTTATGGTGTCTGCTTCAAATAGTTCATGTAAGGTCCGAAGTGTAATTTTAAACATAGTTTCATCAAATTTTTTCTTGAGTTCTGTCTCTGAAATTAAGGTTTCTTTCAGTGTTTTTTGTGAGGCAATATATTTTACTTCTTTTACTTTTGGGAAGTCATCGGGTGAAGGAAATTGGTATTCAACAATTAAAATTTCATTTTCGGGATTATATTCAATTTCAAAGTTCTTAGAAAAAAAATCAGGGTATTCTGAATTATTTAAAACTATTTCACAATACTCTATGATTGAATTAACATCCTTTTCAAGATACGCTTCCTTCAATTGGTCAATTTTTTTGTTGTATTCTTCTTGAGCCAGGTAGAAGCGAGCCTCATCTTTTTCCCATTCTTTTACCTTAAGTTCCCAGTTCTGCAACGCCTTTTCATTTTCCTTGTCAATTTCTTTGTTTTTATCTTCAGCCTTTTGTTTGTTTTTTTTCCACACCTTCATTGCGTTACTATATTTCAAATCGTATTCTGCTATCTTGTTTTCCTTTTTTGACTTCAGAATTTTCTCAAGCAGGTTGAACTTAGGAACAAACTCTTCAGAAGTCTTGTTGGGCATGTCTGGGATTTTGATATGTTCCTTTTTTGGAGACTTTTGTGGTTTTGGTGTCGGAAATTTATCGTGCTTTTTTATGCTTTCCCACTCAACTGCATCATCAACAGAAAGTGTGTGAATAAGGATATCATCGATTTGTTTTAATACAGCTTGTGCCTCGAGGGTTCTGTTTACTGCTTCTTTTTGATTGGCTTCTCTTTCTTCTTGAGCCTTTCGCTTTGTTTCAAGAGTTTCCCATTTTTGATTCCATTTGTTTTTTTGTAACTCGACTTTATTTTGAAGAATTTCTATATCAGGAGCTGATATCAGCTTATGTTCGTTCAGTCCTTTATGATACATTTCCACTGAGTATTTTAAGATTCTTGTCCCCTGCACATTCCAGTGTTCTTGAGGCTCCCCAATTTGAACCATGTTGTTAGTCATCAATCCCTCCAAAACTTATGTAATTTGTTACTCTAAGAAAGGGAAAAATGCCCTTTCAATGAACATAGATTTTATATCAAAATAAAAGTTAGTTTGTCAAAAAGTATGTTGACCTGAACTTGTAAATTGTATTGAGTTTGAGATAGATTCTGAATAATATGAAAATTCACCCCTCAATTCATCTCAAAAGGGGATTGAAATTTCTCGCATCCAAATGATATGCTTTCTCCGATAAATATTAATTGATGGGATCGATTAAAAATGCCTTCATCATTTAATTGGGTTGATTTTGCGGAAGATGACCGCCGGAGAATGATGGAGATTCTCCATCTGTTCCATGAAAAAGAAATTAGGGAAGAGTTGGGCATAGGGACCGTTCGGGATGCGTTTTCTGATATTCTTTTTCCTGGAACCAGTACTCTCCATACGAGGGCAAAATATTTTCTGTTCATTCCTTGGATTTTTCTTAAACACGAGGGAAAAAAGGCACCATCTGACAAAATTGAAGAATATTCCCGGAATGATGAAATCAACCTTATACGAGCACTAATTAGATCTGGAGAAGATGATGGAGTCATAGGCAAAGTTGCTGGAAGCAAGCTCAAAATCTTGCCAAGTTACATGTATTGGTCTGGGCTGGGCATGTGGGGCATCCGTCGTTTTGATGGGACTCTGTATCAATATTTCAAGTCCTTGGGCAGGTTTTATTTTTTTAAAAGGAATATTGTCAAGTCTGATGACAAAGAAGTTGTATCGAACATTCCATATAATTGGGATCAAAACTTGCCACCCAGGCCAAACTACTTTCCAGAGGGAGTAAATCTTTCCCTTTCCCATCAAGAGGCGGATTATTTGCGGGAGCGGATTGTAACGAATTGTAGAGAGAGCCTTTTAGCCTTCCTTGTGGATAAGACAATGCCTACAGACGTTGATTACATCTGGATGCACCCCCAAAGTGTAGAATTCTCAGATTTGCACAAAAACCAAATTAAGCATGCTAAAAACTTTTCTCTTATTATGAATGGAGCCTCTCTGCTTTACAATCTTATGCTTTCAGAGGAACGAAATAATGAGGAGTGGATTAATAAATACCAAAACAAAACATTTAATTGGATTAGCGACATTAAAAATCAAATGTCTCAAATCCTGAACTGGGATATGAATGAATTCTGGAGAATTGTTTTTGAGCAGAACAGTCACATCCATTTCATGACTCGCAGGTTCATAGAAAACTGGATTGATTTTGTCCGAGACAAAAGGAATTTAGACAAACTGCAAGAAAATGACTATGCAAGACATCTGATTCAAAGAAGAGAAGTGCAAATCAAAGGTAAGCGGTCGAGACTCAAAAATCCAAGAATTCTTGAGCAATGGTTGGGAGAATCAGGAGCAAATCCTTTGGATTTTCGATGGAGAGTTGCTAGACGGCTTATCATAGACATTCTGGAAGGTTTGAGAGGCAAATAAAGGTCAGATATGCTTGATCCAAAAGACCGGCAATTGTATATTCGGGCTCTTCAGCCTCCTTCAGGTTATAACCTTGACCGCGCTATCGCCACTACATACACACTGAATCTACTTACCCTTCTTGCAGTTCCTTTATCTTT
>Ga0209986_10002943_pt1 | contig 15172 bp, 11 predicted proteins | sample BlataG_FD_183168 | JGI IMG/M metagenome (GOLD analysis project Ga0209986, IMG submission 183168) | Deep subsurface microbial communities from Black Sea to uncover new lineages of life (NeLLi) - Black_00105 metaG (SPAdes) (version 2) | ecosystem: Environmental > Aquatic > Marine > Oceanic >...
AAAGGGGACAACCCCCAATAAAACATGGGACATGGGTACGTCAGGAGCAATATTCTTAACGATATAGAGATTTAGTCCTACAGGAGGTGTTACCAAGCCTATCTCAAGATTAACCGTCATAATGACCGCGAACCATATAGGATCGAATCCCAATCCTGTTATTACGGGGATCAATAGAGGGGCCACCATTAAGATCACGGCGGCTGGTGGGATAAAGTGAGCGAGGATTACAAACAGGACATGAATACGTATGAGTATCCCCCGCTTACCAACAGGGTGCTTCACAATACGCTCACCAGGGGGCCTGAGGCGTAAGAGGTTAGCTTAAACCTGCTGCAGAGATGATATTCGGCACGAGTTCCTCCCTGCCGATAGCCATTATGTGTACACCATCACACATCTTCTCGAGTTGTATTCTCTTTATCATTCGGCCAGCGATCTCAATACCCTTATCCAGTGCCCTGCCCTTTGGTGCAGAGGCCATCTCATCAATCAGTTCCTGGGGAACGTTGACACCGGCTACGTTTTTATTCATAAACCTGGCCATTGGGGCTGAGGTGAGCAGAATAATGCCGGCCAAGAGTTTCACAGGGAATTGTTTAGCATACTCCATAAACTTTTTAAAATTATCCAGGTCGTAGACCGCTTGTGTCTGGATAAATTCAGCACCAGCCTCGATCTTTTTCTCAAATTTGATGAGCTGGGGTTCAATGGGATTGGCTTCGGGTGTAACAATAGCTCCCGCACAGAAAGCCACACTTCCGTCCAAGTCATTTCCCCCCAGATCTTTTCCTTTCTCCAGTCGTCGTATTGTAGCGAGGAGTTGACTCGAATCCATATCAAAAACCCCTTTTGCCTCCTTGTGATCACCTAAAATCACAGAATCACCTGTAAGACAAAGCACGTTGTTAATACCCCTGCTCGCAGCAAATAAAAGATCAGCCTGAAGAGCGAGGCGATTTCGATCTCGACAGGTCATCTGCAAAATGGGCTCCCCACCCATCTCTTTTACAAGCAGGGCACCTCCCAGAGAAGGGAATCTCATCACAGAACTCTGGTGATCGGTGACATTCATTGCATCCACCTTATCCTTTAAAAGCTCAATGTGGTGATGCATCTTTTCCAGATTAGTCCCTTTGGGTGGTGCCACCTCAGAGGTAACTAAAAATTTACCTGATTTCAGGGTCTTTTTGAATGATGAATCCATATTCAACCTCTCAAAATATTTTTTCTCTCCCAGAGACTGTAGATCCGCTGAGCCTTTGACCTGAATTTCTGAAAGGGGAATTCAGGGCATAGATACTACTGGCCTGAGGTCGATTGGGACGAAGCCTCCAAGATTATTTTCCCCGGTGAGGGTTCTCCCTGATGATTTCTTGGTTTCTGTAATGTTCTCATTAAATCGAGACGGCCCAGCTCTTTCAACCGGTTATAAATCAGGGTCCAGGCACAATCCTTTTCCGGGTCGATCTCGCATTTACCATTGTTTGTGCCCCCGCAAGGACCATTGACCAGCCCTTTATGGCATGAGGTGACCGGGCAAATCCCCCCTGTCTCTCCCAAGATGCAGGTACCACACTGAGTGCATATCTCATCAAATTGGCCAATGCCGTTCTCTTTTCCGATAAATAGGGTATCCAGGGCAGGGACAACCATTTTTTGTAACTGCCTAGCGATGGTCTGCACCCCAAAGGCGCATGTCATAATCAACAGGACATCGGCCTGGTCAATCTGCTGGCCATATTCATTGAGGGCCTCTCCTGTCAGATTGTCGCATGCCACTGGTAATATCATTGTTCCAGTGACCAGCCTTCCTTGACCGGATAAACGCTCTTTCATGGCCCTCACTTCAGGCTCCCCTCCTGTTTGGGTAAGGGTAGTACATGTCCCGCACCCAATGATAAAAACCCTTCCCAGTCCATTGAGAAGGCGGTCAATCTCTTCCTCTGGTTTTTGCTTAGTGATAGATCTTATCATAACTTTGCTCCACTTCGCTCCACAATTGGAATACTGGAGGAATGGAATGTTGGAATGATGGGTTTAGAAGAAAAAAACAATTAAGAATGATTTTTACGTTTTTATTACCCAATGTTCCATTATTCCATTATTCCGTGTGGTAGGCATAAAATAGTTACAGTAAAAAGCTATATATTTTCAATAAGCTATAGAAATTCGAAATGTAAACTTTACTCCTATTTCTCCTCCAGGTCACACCTGAGGCATCTCATGGCCTCCCTGTGAGCCTCTTCCTTGGAGAATCCTTTCTCTACCTCTCTGAAGTCCGTTACCCTCTCTTCTGGCTTCTCAAGCTGGATCTTGATCCTCGGCCTTTCCTCTTCTGTTTCCTCATCCAGGGCCAGACCGATATCCTCCTTCATTAAAGTCTTTTCATCCACGATCTCTATCCTTCCTTTTTCCCCTTTAAGGTATTTGTCTATGGCCAGGGCCGCCCTTCTGCCTGAGGCTATAGCATTTATGACAATACTTGGGCCTGTGGTAAAATCGCCCCCTGCAAAAACACCAGGTATATTTGTAGCAAGACGGTTTTCGTCTACCACAAGACTGCCCCAAAGGGCCCTCTCAAGCTGGCTGTCCTTGGATAAAAAGGAGATGTCAGGTGCCTGACCGATGGAAACAATGATAGTCTCGGCCTCCACCATCTGGGTTACCTTCTCGTCAACACTCAGAGAGGAACGTCCCTCTTCATCAAAAACGGTCATACTACGCATAAACTCGATACCTGTGACATTGCCACCCTGATGTATGATCTGTTTGGGCGCCCATAAGGGATTGATAACGATTCCCTCCTCAATGGCCTCATCAATGTCTTTCTCCCATGCCGGCATCTCCTCCTTTGTTCTCCGATAGAATATTTGAACGTCCCCGGCACCCACCCTAGGAGCGGTTCTGGCTACATCAATAGCAACATTACCTCCTCCTAAGACCACCACCTTTCCTTTCAGTTTTATCTCCTTGCCGCTCCTGATGTCTGCTAAGAATTGAAGGCCGTAGTGAAGACCTATCAAACCCTCTTCCTCACCCGGGATGTCGATCCTCTTGCTGGCCTGGGCTCCTGCGCCAATAAATACGGAGTGATACCCTTCTTCTAAAAGGTTATTTACGGTATGTTGGGCATCAATGGGTGAGTTATACCTGATCTCTACGCCACAACTTTCGATGTAGGCGACCTCTTCTTGAATCACCTTGCGGGGGAGACGGAATTCCGGAATTGTAATTCCCAGCATGCCTCCAGCCACGGATTGGCTCTCAAACACGGTCACTGCATATCCCATTTCGGCCAAAAAGTAGGCGCAGGTCAATCCTGCCGGACCTGCACCCACAACAGCTACCTTCTGATCCTTGGTCACTGGAAATGATTCTTTTGGCTTGCCGATATGATCAAAATACCAGTCCGAGGCAAACCGTTTAAGTGAACGGATAGCAACCGGTTCATCCAGTTCACCTCGTCGGCATTTAAATTCACAGGGATGGACACAGATTCGACCGCATACAGCGGGAAAGGGATTCCTCTCCCTGATAATTTCTACTGCTTTTTCATACTTATCAGCTGCAATAGCAGCCACATAATTAGGAACATCAATCCCGGCCGGACAGGAATGCTGGCAGGCGGAGATGACCATAGCATCACATGTGGCCCCAGCACATCGATTCTCCAGGATATGGTCCTCATATTCCTTTAAGAAATATTTGAGGGTGGAAAGAGCGGGCTTGGGAGCAGTCTGTCCGAGGCCACATAGAGAGGAGGTTATTATGGTTTCCCCTAATTCCTTGATGTTCTGAAGATCCTCGATCCTCCCTTTTCCCTGCGTAATCCGTGTCAAAATCTCCAGCAACTGCGTAGTCCCGAGCCGACAGGGAGCGCATTTCCCACAGGATTCTGACTGGGTAAAACTCAAGAAAAAGCGAGCAATTTCCACCATGCAGTTATTTTCATCCATAACAACCATACCGCCTGAACCCATGATGGCTCCGATACGCTGAAGAGTGTCATAATCAATGGGCAAATTTAGATACTGAGTAGGTACACAGCCACCTGATGGTCCTCCCATCTGGACCGCCTTGAATTGCCTTCCCTTTGGGATACCGCCGCCGATATCAAAAACCACCTCTTTGATAGCTACGCCTATGGGAACCTCTACCAGCCCTGTGTTGTTCACCTTGCCAGCCAGGGAAAAGATTTTTGTCCCTTTACTCTTTTCTGTGCCAACCTGGGTATACCATTCCACGCCATTTTTTATGATCAACGGAATATTGGCCCAGGTCTCTACATTATTGATATTGGTGGGTTTGCCATCCAGTCCCGCCTGGGCGGGGAAAGGTGGTCGGGCCCTGGGCATTCCCCGCCCTCCCTCAATAGAGGCCATGAGGGCTGTTTCTTCACCACAGACAAAGGCCCCTGCGCCCATCTTCAGATAAATATCAAAATTAAAACCGCATCCCAGGATATTCTCCCCTAAAAGACCAAGCTCCTTCATCTGTTCTAAAGCAAGTTTCAGGTGTTCAACAGCAATTGGGTATTCTTCTCGCACATAAATGTTTCCGTATTCTGCTCCAATGGCATGGGCACCGATGAGCATCCCCTCAAGGACAGCATGGGGATCACCTTCCAGAACTGCACGGTCCATAAAGGCACCTGGATCGCCCTCATCGGCATTGCAGATGATATATTTAGGTTGCCCCTCTGCCTCACGGGCGAATCGCCATTTCACTCCTGTAGGAAAACCGGCACCACCCCTTCCTCTCAGTTTAGATGCTGTTACCTCATCGATCACCTGCTCCGCGGTTATCCTGGAAAGGGTCTTGACAATAGCCTGGTATCCACCAGCGGCAATGTAATGCTCGATCCTTGTGGGATCGATCTTTCCACAATTGGCCAGCACTCTTTTCACCTGTTTCTTATAAAAAGGGATTTGATTACGGTAATAGATGGGATTTCCTGTCTGGGCATCCTTATAAGCTAAGTGATCGATCAACTGGTTTTTCTTCAGTGTGAGATCTACGATCTCTGCAGCATCTTCAGGATTGACCTCCTGGTACTGAACTCCCAACGGATCAATATACATTACCGGAGCTTTGGCACAAATTCCGTGGCATCCTGTGGAACGTATCTCAACCTGACCTGAAAGGCCCTGTTTTTTGATTTCCTCTTCAAGGGCAGCTCTAAGTTCAGCAGCACCATAAGCGCGACAGCCAGTCATACAGACGAGTACATGGGTTTTCCCTTCATCCTCCTGAGCGAGAATTTTATTACGATACCACTCGAATTCCCCAATAGATAAAATTCTTTCCATGCTTTTTAGTCTTCCCCCTTCTTTTTCCCGTATTCGGCCAGTATGCTGGTTACCTTTGGCGGGGATAGTTTGCCGAAATAGGCTCTGTTCACCATCATGGCAGGAGCAAGAAAACAGGCACCCAGACAAGCCACAGTCTCAAGGGTAAATTTATAATCAGGGCTGGTCTCCCCCTCATCCAGCCCCAGCTCCTTCTTCATAAACCTCAGGATGCTTCGACCCCCTTTGACGTGGCAGGCAGTGCCGCGACATGCCCTGATCACATATTTTCCTTTAGGCTTCAGGTATAACCCGGCGTAAAAGGAGATTACCCCCTGTACCTGACTCGCGAAAAGATTCAGGGCCTCTGCAATGGGCTCAATGGATTCCTCCGGTATGTAGCCAAATGTCTCCTGGATATCTTGTAGCAGAGGGATCAAGACCCAAGTCTCACCCCTGTGTTTATCTATAATGGTCTCGAATTTACGCCAGTCTATCTCTTTTGGTTTCATGTGTATCGTGCCTTATGGGTTACGGGTTGCGAGTTTCGAGTTGCGGGTTGCGAGGTTAAAACCCGGTATCCGTAATTTGGTATTCCTCCAATCTTTCAATCTTTACCGAGCACTCCTTCCAGCCGGGTGAGTCAGCTTCACCAAGCTGGGTCAGATTGATCAATTGCATTGCATCATTATTATGAAAGCCTATCGGGATAAAAACGAGTCCTGGTCTCAACTCCTTTTTCATCGTTACCTCTCTGGATGTAGACCCGTGAGGGGAAGATATCCTTACCGTATCTCCCTCCTTCAGATTGAGTCTGGCCCCATCATCAGAGGAGATCTCTACCTCTCCCTTCAAACCAAAAGCCTTGATTCGATCTGAATAGCCGGTCCTTGTGCCGCCTCCAAGATGGTATCTCAGGGAACCCAAAATGGCTGTGAAGGGATAATCTTTATCGGATCTCTCATCTCCCGTTTTGATAACAGGGGAAAAATGGATTAGCTCTCCCTCCCCATCGGGATGAAAAAGCCTAATATTGCTACACTCCTTGATCCAGGATTCTTCCCCATTCCTACCCAGTTCAGTATACATGGGTACCAGGTTGATAATTTCCGCTCTTATTTCCTGCAAAGAGGAATATTTTTTGAAATAGTGCATTGTGTCGAACAGCATATCAAGGATCTCCCAGTCAGGTTTTGCCTCACCTGGTGGGGAAACCACAGGCTCAAAAGATTGGATTCTTCCCTCTAAGTTGGTAAATGTTCCACCCTTTTCACTGAAGGCAGCCCCTGGTAAAACCACGTCTGCTAATTGAGTGGTTTCAGTATCAAGGATGTCCTGGACTATTAGTAATTCCAGGTTATTTAATGCATTGCTGATGCGTTTGGGCTGTGGCAGACTACGAATAGGGTTTTCACCCATGATGTAAAGGGCCTTAAGATTATGCTTTTCTGCCTCCTCGATCATACGAATTATATTGAGTCCTGGATCTGGGGAAAGCTTGACCTCCCAGTTCTGCTCCCAGTGTTTGCGTATTATATCATTGTTAAGGGATTGGCGGCCGGGAAGGAAATCTGGAGCTGCCCCCATATCCCACGCCCCCATCTGGTTGTTCTCCCTTGCAAGGAGATAGATACCTCGCCCATCACCACCCAGACTTTCGGTCATCAGTGCAAGATTGAGCAGGGCATCCATAGCCAGGGTCCCATATCTCTGCTGCATGATGCCGTGACCGATCACAAAGGCTATTTTTTTTCCTTCAATAAGATCTGCTGCTTTTTCCATCAATTCTATACTAAGCCCGGTAACCCGAGACACCTTTTTAAGGTCGACCGATGAAAGGCCATCAGAGTAAAGATCAAACCCTTCAGTAAACTTGCGTATGAAACCGGCATCATATGATTTTCTTTTATAGAGAATGGCTGCTATAGCATTTATCATCGCACAATCGCTGTGTGGGGCGATAGGAAGCCAGAGGGAGGAAAAAGAAACCAATCCTGTTTTTCTCGGATCTGCCACAATCAATGGGATGCCCTTTATCCTTGAAGCCCTTTTAAGGTAATAACCGACTACAGGTACGGATTGGGTGGGGTCGGCCCCTATAACAAAAATTATTTCAGCCTCCTCAAGCCCAGATAAAGGTTTAATGCGATCACCACCAATTAGCTTTTCATTGATCAGGTTTATTACAGCCTTCTCTGACCCGTAACTGCCGTTATCCACGTTATTTGTGCCCAAAATAACACGGGCCATTTTTTGAAAAATGTAATTTTCCTCAACCGTGCATTTGGATGAACCGAGAAATGCCAGGCTTTGAGGTCCATTTTTCTTCTTTATTGAGATAAGTCCTTTAGCAACAACCTCGAGTGCCTCATCCCAGGTGGCAGGTGACAGTTCCCCATCTCTACGAATCAATGGAGATGTCAATCTCTCGGAAACGTTTAAAAAGTCATGGGCAAAATGGCCCCGGACACATAGGGTAGAACGATTAACTGTATCTTCTTTGTGTGAAGGATTTACTTCTATGATTTGCCCATCAACCGAGCCCATCACTAAAGAACAACCCACACCGCAGAACCCACAGATGGTTGATGATTCTTTTTGAGGGGACCCCACATATCTGGTATTTTTCAGCGATAATGCACCTGTAGGGCACAGAGATACACAGGTACCGCAGAATGTACAACTGGATTTCTCCAGAGGCATTTCATGCACTGTGGCTGGTCGGGATTTAAATCCCCTTAGATTATAATCAATAGCGCCAACCACGACCAGCTCATGGTCGGCACGAATACACTTGCCGCAAAGAATACACTTACTGAGATCCCTGATAATAAAAGGATTTGCCTCCTCCAGGCCGGTATAATGGGGCATAGGGTAAAGATCTATCTGGCCAACACCCAATTCGGCGGCAATCTGTCTCAATTCACATCTATTTCCCTGGCTACATACGATGCAGGACTCAGGGTGATTAGCCATCATCAGGCGGATAATATTTATCCGGTGCTTTTTAATGGTGGGAGATTCTGTCTGTATGACCATATTTGGAGATACAGGAGTGACACATGAGGCCATAATTCGACCACTTTTTTCATCTTCCACTATACAGAGCCGACATGCGCCAACCGGTTCCAAGTGGGGATGATGGCACAGGGTAGGAATCTTGATACCATTTTCCAAGGCTGCATTTAAAATGCTCGTACCTTGAGGGCAATTGATATTTTTCCCATTAATGGTGAGGCTTATCTCTTCCAAGCGTTTTTGCTCCTCTAAATTAGGGGCTTTGCCCCAATTGGATTATTGAAGTAATGGAGTATTGGAGTGATGAGCTTGCTTGAAGGCTAAGGACATAAGGCAAAACGCTCAAGACAAAGCAAATATTTTTGGCCTTCCGCCTAAGCCTTATGCCTTATTTTAAATTACTTTTCAGTTTTTAACACCCAGTACTCCAATACTCCATTACTCCATGTGGATGGCACCTATCACTAAAAAGTTACTTTAACTTCAATAAGTTGTATAATTTCCAAGACGTTTAATTTACAGTTTTTTCAGCTTAGCAGCATCCAGGTAATGTCTCAGTTTATCCTCTGCGCCCATGGTGATGATGTGAATCCCCTGGCATATGTCTTTCAGACCAGATGCAATTTCGGCGAAAATCTCAATACTCGCCTTTTGTCTGTCAGGGGCCCTGGCCAGTTTTTTAATTATCCAGTCAGGCACCAAACCTGATTGAAAGTGGCGATTAAGAAACTGGGCTACCCCCGCTGTCCTCAGTATCATGACCTCTGCAATAACAGGGACACCGAAGGTGTTGGCCTGTTTCATAAATTTTTCAAACAATCCCACATCGAATACAGGTGTCGTCAAAAAGTAGCCGGTGCCTATCTTTGTCATTTCCTCCATCTCCTTCATTTCCAGGTCTGGCACGTTTTTTCCCCACTTAGATTCTATCCCGGAGCCAACTATGAATTCAGCCTTTAGAGGTAGGTCTTTACCATCAATTGTATGTCCTTCTCGAATATGATCCAACACAGAGGACAGCTTTCCTGAATCCACATGAAAAAACATCATCTCTTGGAGACTGTCCCCGGTGATCCTGTAATCTTCTGTAAAGGCAAGTATATTCTCCACACCTATTTCATGAGCACGCAGCAGGTCTTTCTCTATCTGCAAACGGTTCTTTTCGCGAAGCGTAGTTTGGTAGATAGGTTCAAACCTATTTTGATGCAGTAGTTTACAGGTCTTTATGGTATCGGCGACAACACCTTCGATCTCCAATTCAGGCACTGTCAACCCGTCTATACGGCCACGTACTGACTCCAATTTTTTTATGATTTCTTCTGGTTCCTCATCAATGGGAGGTTGAATTTCAGATGTGACCACAAATCTCTTTTCATCAAGGGATTCCTTAAGCTTCATTTTCTCCTCCTCAATCAATTAAATATTGCCGATTTGAGGATCATAAATCTTTTCCTAAAATAGCTAATCTTCAGTAAGAAATCGTCAATCTTCAATAATCAGAGCAGACCCAATGATTTGGCAACTTCCTCCTTTAGTTGTGGCAGTGGCAGTGGCTTTGAAAAGCAGAGATCCGCTCCATATTCTTTCATTTTTTTGAATTTCTCATCATCCAGGTAGGCCGATAAAACGATAATTTTTGTCGCTTTGGTCTCTTCATTTTCCTTAATCTTTTTACAGACATCGTATCCCTTGAGATCCGGCATCATGATATCCAGTATTAAGAGATGAGGCTTAAAATGATTGACTTGCAGTCCAGCTTCAAAACCATCTGAGGCAGAAATAATCTCATAATCATATTCCTCTTCTTCCAATGCCTGAACAATGGTTTCCACAATAATTGGATCATCATCAACAATAAGAATCCTTTTTCTCTCACTAATCATTTCTTCTTCTGGAATGGGTATGCCCTGTTTCTTCATAAAATTCTCCAAATCTAATTTCTTGATACGACGATGTCCCCCTACTGTTTTATATGCCTTGATATGACCAGCTTCTACCCAATTGATAATCGTTTTAGGGGAAACGTTACAGTATTTGCTCGCCTGAAAAACCGTAAGAATATTATCCATAGCAGGACCCTCCACTAATTTTTGAATTTTAGTTATTATAATTATTATAGTATTTACATAATGTCAAGTAAAAAATTAAAAGAATAATAATTATAATTATTATAATAACTGAAAATAGACTCTCCCCATATGGGTAAACCACTTTTAAAGCCATAAAAGGATTACTGGATTGAATTTTCTGCCCTAATTAGGAGGGATTTATTGTTATTTTGAGAAGTTGAGTTTTATTTAAAGAAGGAAAGGGCTTGTATATGAATTGATATGATTTTAAAATTGAGAAAGGAAACAGAACTCAATGGGTAGGCAATGTGATTAACAGAGGTCTATATAAGCTAAAATCTTAAAATTTATCAGCAAGAATTACGGCGGATTTATGTCAAGTTATTGAAGACGTCCAATACAAAATGATATGTAGGTTGCGTAAAACGGTTATCGGTTGCGCAGCTCGAATCGGTTAACGGTTAACGTCATACGAAACCAGCAGCCTCTCGGCCCTGAGCAGCTCGAGGCCGAAGGGCGCAACCTTAGAACGTTAAACGAAACCGACATCGCTTCGCTTCAAGCAATGGATTATTATTTTCATCAACTCGACAGTTTGAGGCAAAGCTTAGTTAGATCTTAAGAGTTTATTGATGATTTTTTTTATTTTGAAAATCTTCTTTGTATATAGGAAGAATGATAGTAAATGTTGTACCTGATCCCCATTCGCTTGATACCCGTATATCGCCTCCATGCTCTTTAATAAAGCCATAACACACTGATAGACCAAGACCAACATCTTTAACGCCATTCTTGGTGGTAAAAAAGTCATTAAATATTTTATTAATGTTTTCCTCTTTTATCCCAATACCAGTGTCAGTTATTTCAATATAAACGTTATCCTTTTTTGCGAAGGTATTTATAGTCAAGGTTCCCTCATCAGGCATGGCATCCCTTGCATTTGCAATCATGTTGAGAAAAACCTGGCGTAGTTGATTCCTGGAGGCATAGACCTTTCCTAAATTATCAGCAAAATTGGTAGAAATGCGTATGCTGTTTTCCTGTAGTTGCTTTCTGACAAGAAGCAAGATCTCATCTAGTATTATATTAACATCGGTAGCCTGTTTTTTTTCCTCGTCAGGCTTCGAAAAACGGAGCATTTTACGGAGCAAGTCAGTCAAGCGCACTGTTTCAGAGAGGGCCATATCAAGAATTTTTCTCCTCTTGCTCTGGGGAGAAATTTCTGTTTTAAGAAGCTCCAGGGTATTCATGATACCATACAGGGGATTATTTAATTCATGAGCAATCTGAGATGTCAACCTCCCCATGGCAGCCAATTTTTCTGACTGTAACAATTTCTCCTGCGTCTCTCTTAATTTATGTTCCATATCCAGTCTCTCTTTAAGATCTACAAATATGCCCACTGATGCAATCTCTTTTCCTTGCGCATCGTACATGATTCTTGCAGAGAGGTTACCTTCAATGATTTTGCCATCCCGTCTTATATGAACCATTGGATAGGACTTACATTTTCCAATCCCACCATATTCAGGGCTCCGCATCATTTTCATGACCTTATTGGCCATCCCCTCCGGGTAAATTTCTCGTATATTCATTTTGTCAATGACTTCTTCCGCCTTATACCCCAAAGTCTCTTCAGCGGCACTGTTCCAGACGATAATATTCCCCTTCATATCTGTTGCCATGATGGCATTAGGTGAACTCTTGATAATCTTATCTAAAAAATCATAGGCTTCTCTCAGTTCTTTCTCCATACTTTTTCTTTGGGATTGATCCACGTTGATTCCTTCATACCCTATGACATTCCCTTTCTCGTCATAACGCACATGACTTGTATGCAAGACCGGGATAGGCCTTCCATCCTTGCGTTTAAAATAAACTTCGTAGTCTATTACATATCCATCCCGTTCAATCATCTCCTGCCATTTTTGACGGTCCTCCGGGTTGAGGTAAAGATCCTTGGCGATATCAATCTTAAGAAATTCCTCATGGTTATCATAACCCAGCATATCCAGAAGGGCCTTATTGACATTTAAAAATTTCCCTTCCTTGGTACTCACGTATATTCCACAACGAACATTTTCAAATAATCTTTTGTATTCCTTTTCTGAGGCCCTGATTTTTTCTTCACTTTTTGCTCTCAGGACAATATCTCGATATATGCCTACCTTTGATAAGGTACCGTCGGAATTTTTCAAAGGAAATTCAATAAAATCGTATACTTGATCCAAATTTGGGATGTAGTGCTCCCAGCGAATGGTTTTTCCGGCAAACACCCCCTTTGCCTTGCACCAGGAGCAGACTTCATCCTTCCCGTATATAATTTGATAGCACTTTTTGCCAATGCCACGCCCAAAATTCTTAATCATGACATTATTCATGTACTCCATGTTAAAATCATCATCAACAATATAGACGCCATCCAGAATTGCATCAAAAATAGTGGCAAGGTTTTTTCTCTCTATATCGAGCATAGTTTTTCTCCATTTAATATTTTATCGTTTTTAGTCTATCATTATCATTATTCCTTGCAAGGTAAAATATAGGTGGAATGAGTGGATAAACTGTATTAATTTTCCTTTTCCCCATTTCGTTACTCAGGAGGGGATTTAAAAAATTGATTCCATTTAGACGCGGGAACCTTTTTAATTTTCCATGACTGTATCATTTTCAGTTGACTATATAAAAATAACAAGATAGGATAATCAGCAAAAATTATAGTTTTTCTTTAAGCCCATAATTATTGAAAAGTATATAGGGAGGGAGTATATGGCTAATGATAAACTTATTCTGGTAGTTGATGATGATCCAGATCTGGTGGAGGCAATCTCTATGAAATTAGAGAGTAAAAACTACAGGGTGGCAAAAGCATACGATGGGATAGAGGCCTGGGATAAGATACAGGAAGAAAAGCCAGATTTAGTTATCTTAGACGTTATGATGCCTCGCAAAGATGGCTATGAACTCTGTGATGAGCTTAAAAATAACCCAAAATATGAAGATATTACTGTTGTTCTCTTAACAGCAGTTGGCTCCGCAGTCACCAGTACCAGATATACTCACCAAGGGGGTATGAGTACCTTAGCAGATGATTATATAGCTAAACCAATCGATCTAGATAAACTTATGTCCATGATCGATGACTTTACCGGTCAATCCTGAGTAGGCCTTACATTCTCTAGGATATTATGCGGAAAGGACTTTATAGGTTAATAAGCCCCTTTTTTCTATGGTGGCCATATAATGGAGAAATTGAAGATAGGGGGGCTCAAACAGAGTCTTGAACTCTGTCAGTTTGACCTTAGAGGGCCGGATTCGTCAGAGGAAATTGCCTCAAAGGTAAGCAAACTCCTGGTCTCTAAAAAAATTAATATGGAGTTTCTTACCTACTACCCAAATAGAAATAGTTACCATCAACTCACCTTCTGCCTCAATCAAGATAAATTCTCTACTACCTCAGAAATCCTTAAAAAAGAATGCTCTTTGCCCATAGGTTGGAAGATAAGCAGCCGTGGACATGTAGGTATAATCACTATCTTCCCCCATCAATCGGCTATAAAGATATTGGGTGTTATCATGGTTTCATGGGCAGCACAATCTATACCTATTTATGGGATAGCTACATCGCTATCTGCAATCTCATTTGTAACTGATTACCATTTAATAGATAAGGCCACCGAAGTTATTCAGGATTTATTCCAACTGCCTGAAGATCATGCACCTATAAAACCTGAGATCCGTTACTACCAGAGTGATATAGTCAAGGGAGATTGAATGATATGGAGACCATTGCTGTTTATTGGGAATCGCGGATCAAAACATATGGGTTTCAAAGGGTAACTGATTTAGCCCTTTTTGAATTTTTTTGTCCTCCCGCTGAAATCAAACACTTAGGAGAAATCATTTCTCAAGGTGATATTAAAATCTTTAGGCCAAAATTCATAATAGCGCAGGAGTCAGATCATGAGATCTCTTTTATTTTTTGCCTCCCTTTAAAAGAAGGTAAGGATTTCCACGCATCCCTTGAAAAAACTCCAAGCCTGACTAATCACAGGTATATCTATCCTGTTAGCATTATCTTCTTCTATGGTCCACACTTTGGTGATAGGTACGGTATAGCTAATGCCACCTTCTCTACCCTTTCAAAGGCAGATATAAAGATTATTGCATCTGGCTGTTCCTCAGCATCTGTCTTTTTGGTTTTAGCCCAAGATGATATAGATAAGGCTGAGGAAGTGTTGGCTGAGACATTTGAGGTAGCAAAATAATATTTTTTAGGGACAGTATGATATGGAAAAATTTGACTGGACTGATAACCTCTTTGAGTCACTATCATTTCCAACCTTGATCCTTGCTCCTGATATGTCCATTTTTGCAGCCAACAAGAGATTTCTTACCAGATATAACTGCATAGAGAAAGAAATTATAGGCACAAAATGCTACAAGACCCTTTATCAATCTAAAGAGCCATGTCGCGAATCAGCCTGCCCACTCCCCTATGTCCTGAATTATAAAAAAGGAACCTCTAGCCTTAGAAAAACCACAGGACCTGATGGAGAGGAGGTTTATGAAGACAGGGTATTTTCTCCTATTTTAAATAATAATGGTGAGGTGGGTTATTTAATAGTAAGTTTAAGGGATGTTACCGAAACCAAGCTCTTGGAAATAGAATCACAAAAAACCAGTGAATTTTTGGAAAATATTATTGCCAGTTCTGCATCTGCTATATTGGTTGCTGATATGAAGGGTGTGATCCTCCGCATGAATGAGAGTGCTCGTAAATTATTTGGCTAT
>Ga0209986_10002944_pt1 | contig 15172 bp, 11 predicted proteins | sample BlataG_FD_183168 | JGI IMG/M metagenome (GOLD analysis project Ga0209986, IMG submission 183168) | Deep subsurface microbial communities from Black Sea to uncover new lineages of life (NeLLi) - Black_00105 metaG (SPAdes) (version 2) | ecosystem: Environmental > Aquatic > Marine > Oceanic >...
ACCAGTTTGCTCGGCGTTTCATAACTTCTCCGTTCCTTAACTCGGCAATAAAAGGTTCATACGCCTGGCGAATAGGGTCTTCAGCCGATAGTCCCTTTGCGACAACCTCACTGTAGTAGTCCTGAGCTATCTTCCCTTGCTGCTCTCGGTTGTAGTCGCGAAAATACTTTCCGTTGCCCCGGTCTTTCTCAAGTTGCTGCCATCCTTCATAGCAATAGCCGGTCGTCCGTTGGGCTCGAATTGCTTGCCAGAAATATACACTACCTACAAGTTCAAATTGGTATACATGGGTCAATTCATGCACAATGATGCCAAGATGCGACCTTGAATGTCTACCAGAACTGGGGAGATTGACGGTATGGAAGGTAGCGAACGCTCTCCCTCTATTGAGCCGGAAGATAAGCCCTAAAAGCCCATCCTCTGCAACTCGTACGGCACTGTATCGGATAGCATTTGTGCCTAGCACCGTGGAAGTAGCGCCAATTTCAGTTTCACTTAGAGCACTAACCCTAGTAAGGACATGCCAAATAGTCTCAAACAGTCTCGGTCCGCGGAGAGCATCAAAGACTCGACAAATCCATGCTGTGGCCATCTTCCCTCACCTTGTTGCTCACTCAGACCGAGGCTTCTAACTAGTCGATGTCCGGCACACATTTATCCTATAGCTACCCATCATTCTAAGTGGTACTCCCCATATCAATTATTCTGAAAGGATCGCCGACAATGCCAGCCCGGTTTTTGCTCAAATCAGCGGGATATCGCCCAGGTTGACATCCTTTTTGGTGCGGATGTCGTGGAATGTTTTTACTCTACCATCCTTTTCAATTTTCAGGTCATAGCCGGCGTCTTCCGGCAGGCCCCTGAACCAGAAATCACCGAAGTTGTCGGTGGAGACCGTAGACTTTTCGCCGCTTTTCGTGTCCGTCAGGGTGCAGATAGCGCCAATAACTACCTCCTTCTGCTCCGGGTCGTAAACGGTGCCGGCAACGAAGCGCTTCATGATGTTCAAGTAATAAACTCGCGGCTTCAGGCCCAACTCGGGGCTGATAACCTCGGCCCCGGCAAATAAATCGGCAAATTCAGACTCTTCCCCGAATTTTATGGCTTCGGTGGGACAGGCATCGGCACACCGCGGTTTGCTCCAGCCGTTATCCAGCAGATGGGCGCAACCGGTGCATTTCTGAGCGATGTTCAGGTCCTCGTTGAAGTAGATGACACCATACGGGCAGGCGTCAACGCAGTTTCTATGTCCGGCGCATTTCTCCGGGTCGATGATTACTATCCCGTCTTCCCTTTTATATACTGCGTTGCGTTGACAGGCGGGGATGCATGGTGCTTCATCGCAGTGCATGCACAAATGCGGTCGGTAGGCCACCCTGACTTTGGGAACAGTGCCCCTGACTTCCTCAAGAAGCTTCACCCAAAACTGGCCGGTATCTGGCTGTGACCTGGCATAGGGAGTCCAGTCATTGCCCACATGCTCGTCTTTGCATGCTATCTGGCAGCAGTGACAACCGTTGCATACCGACAGGTCTATAACAAATACTTTCATCTATTGCGCACCCCCTTCAACCCAGGCATTGAAACGTAGACCTGACGCCGGGTCATACTCTTTTTGGAAGGCTTCGGGGTACTGCCTCATCCATTCTTCTATCTGCCACATGCTGACCTTCTCCACCTCAACCAGGAATCCGCTTGTAGCTTGCCCACCACAATGTTTGGAGATTATACCACTTGGAGCAATGGTGTTGATGGCGCCCCCCCGGTCAAGCTCTCCCGGGATGATTGAGTCAACCCGTGCCCCGTGGTCCATGGATATGAGCCCGGGCATGATTCTCTCCCATACAATGGCGCCGCCGAGGACAGTCCCCCTTTCGTTGTATACCTTGACTATGTCTCTATTGTTTATACCCCGCTTTTCTGCATCTTTCGGGTTAATCCAGATCGGTTCGTACATATAACCATCCGGGCCTTTCACTTTGCAGGTCGGGATTTCCCTGGTCCAGGAGATATCGTCGCACTGGGCATGGACTCGCCACCTACCATGGTTGGACATTATGAGCAAAGGATACTTCTTTGCCCTTTCGCTAGAGAGGCTTTCGTCATGGGTTTCACCCTTTTCAATCCACTTTGGTATCGGCGGCCTTTCCTTATCGTCAGGGAAGTTTTGGGCTAGTCTCTCCGAGTAGAACTCCAGCTTGCCCGATGGCGTGGGTAAGGGGTTGGTCTCAGGGTCTTTATAGAACTTGATAAGACCGGCCGGGTCTTGCTCCCAGTCTTTGGCGACCGGGAATACATAATAGCCCTTTTCATTAAATTCTTCCCAGCTTACATAGTTATTGAAACCCATGCCGTCAAAAACAGCTTTGATTAATTCCTCCACAGTTTTACCATCTGTTACCTCGTCGTACTTATTGAGCTTCTTGGCTACCTCGCAAACCACCTCATAGTCGCTCTTGGACTCTCCTATGGGCTTGATAGCCTGTCTCATCAGCAATACGCTCTGGAAATGACAGCCCTGTCTGATGCAGGGCATGATATCGTCCACCTCCATGGTGGTATTAGAGGGCAGAATGATATCAGCAAAGAGGCAATCGTTCTCCAGCCAGGGGTGCTGCGCGACCACACACTCTATCTTGGAGTTTCTGGTGGATTCTATTATCTCATTACCGCAGTTCCAGCAGGTAGTGCGGCACGGAGTATCGGTCCAGATCATATGTATCTCGGTGCCGCCCTTTTCTTCGGGTATAGGGTAGGTATACTTCACGAACTGGTCTTCAGTAGTTGTCTCGATAGCACCAGTACCCCAGAAGGTAACCGGAGGGTTAAGGATGGCTCTATGGATGAGAGTCTTGGGGATAAGTTGTTTACCCCAGGCTACAGGGGTAACCTTATGGGGTTTAAGCAGCCGCTCTCCCGCGGGAGACTTGGTAAGGTTCTGAAACATGCCCATATGACTCTGACCCTTGCCGCCTATTATATTTCGGGGCATCCCGTCATAGGCTATCTGGGATTGATGAACTCCCGGTTTTCCCAGTCCCTGCATCCCTAGCAATATAACTTCCAGCCTTGCCGGTTCATGTGAGTAGGGCCCACGGACCATACCACCCCCAAAATAGTGGACTATCGATGTCGTCTTGGAGGCAAACTCTCTCGCCAGTGCCTTGATAGTCCACTCAGGAACGCCGCATTTAGGGGAAGCCCACTCAGGTGTCTTGGGGATGCCGTCTTCTGTTCCCATGACATAAGCCTTCACTTGATCAAAGCCGACGGTATGGGTCTCGACATACTCTGTATCGTAGGTGCCTTCTTTTATCCACATGTAGATGATGGCCAGCTGGAGAGCAGCATCAGTGTTAGGCAGGATGGGAATCCATTTATCGGCATGGACTGCCGCACCATAGTTCAGGTCAGGACAGATATATACCTGCTTTATGCCGATCTCTGACCAGAAATAGCAGAGCCGGGAAGGGAATTGCCCTCTGAATCCCCAGGGAGTGGTCTCCGGGTCACCTCCCCACAGCAGAACCATATCGCAATTCTCCGTCATATCCTTTACGATATTCTCGGCGGGATTCATCATACCAATCAGTCCCGGACCCCAAACATGTTTTGCCCCCCAGTACCACCCCTCCCAGCTGTCCGGATTTCTCACCTGCTGGGTGAAGCCTCCCATCTTATCTAGGAGCAGGCTAGAGCAGCCATGGGGCGCGTGAACAAACTTACACTCGCCGTGTCCGTCACCCTGGATAAGTATAGCAAGTGGCCCGTATTTTTCATGGATTCTCTTTACCTCGCTGGCTATAATCTCCGCAGCTTCCTCCCACGAAATCCTTTTGAACTTGCTCTTGCCCCTGTTCTCTGGGTGCCTCTCACCCTTGGGATCCCAGTCAACCCTCTTTAAGGGATATCTAATCCTGTTAGGTGAATATACTCGCTTCTTGTAGGCTAGGGTGAAAGGAGAGGGCAGCGATTTCATAAGCGGTTCCAGAGTTTTACCGTTCCTTTCAAACTTCCAGGGGTTGAATTGCTTTTTGTCATATTTCCAATCATAGTGAAGCGGTCTGATCCTGACTATTCTACCGTTTTTCACATCAACCGCGCAGGGAGCGCCGCCGTATACTCCACCACTGAGGCCAAGTGCCTTTAGAACGGTTTTCTCTGTCTCTGCCGCACGTTCCCCATCTGCGGTAACATCCTCGCCGCGAGCTTTCAACCTATCTTTTTCTTCCGACATCTAGTCACCTACCTTTAGGAATTTATACTTATTCAAAAATTGACACTCTTGACATTATATAACAGTATAATAGGCATTACAGCTTGACAAATTGCAGGGCGTTTAGTTTTAGAAAGCTACTTCTTAACTTCAAACTCAGTTCTATTGCACTTCATGGATGACAGCGGTGACTCTTCCAGGTTATGGCATTCACGCAATGGTCTCACCCATCATAACTATAAGCCTAATCAAGCGCTATCTGTCTTCTGCCGTCGTTTTGCTTAGCACTATCTCACCCAGATACATATCGATCCTAGTCTTGACCTTTACCTTCTTAGTATTATAACTATTATGTTCGATCGAGACCGTATAATCTTTATCGGCATCCAGTCCCTCAAACTCGAAATCCCCATAGTTGTCAGTCTTTGTCACCTTATCAGCTTTCCCTTTGCAGGATAATATCACCTTCACGCCCACAGCACATTCATCCTTCTTATCTCGGAAAACAACTTCTCCAGCAATAAACCTCTTGGGTATTCCTATATATTTCACGTTTGTCACCAGTCCGTACTCAGGATGCAATATCTCCAGTTTACCTTTTGCAGCCGCTATAATCTTCGATATCTCACTATCAGGATCATTAACATCACCGAAAACGAGCGCCTTTGTAGGACAAGCTTCTACGCATCTCGGCTCCTTCCAGCCCTGGTCCAGCACGTGAGCACAAAAGGTACACTTCTGGGGGATATTTTTCTCTTCATTCCAGTATATGACCCGATAGGGACAGGCATCCACTATCTGCTTCTGCCCCTGTGCCTTAGTCGGATCTATGATAACTATACCGTCCGGTCTCTGATAAACTGCTTCATTCAAGGATGCCTCAATACAGGGGGCGTTTTCGCATTGCATACAGGGTATCACTGTATAAGCGACTTTTACCTTTGGATATTGTCCCCGCTCTTGCTCAATTATTTTCATCCAGAATTGCCCGCTATATGGTTGTGCCGCAGAATATCCTGGATAGTCATTACCGCAAAATTCGTCCCGGCAGGCTAGAAAACAGTTATAGCAACCGTTACATCTGGTGACATCCACTATCATTCCATATTTCTTGACCATTTTATACTACGCCTCCCACTTCTCAATTTCTATCAAGCAAGAGTTAGGTGCCATTCCCGGAGCATTTTTGGACAGCATGCGCGCCGAAGTAAGCAAGTTAACACAGCCACCCTTATCGATAGAATACGCTTTTCCCGGTTCCACAGGATCATATTTTTTTGATGAACAGCAGCTGTGGACAACGCCGGGTTTACAGCGCTCGGTTACCTGAGCTATGCACAGTACGGCTCCACGATCATTGTATAATTTAACTATGTCCCCCTGCTTTATGCCCCGAGGTGCAGCATCATACGGATGTATTCTGGCCACCCAATAGCTGTAACCATCTTTTTGAATTCGATGCCCGGGTATTTCTGCTAACCACGAGCCATGGGTATCATAATGGGTGTGGAAGGAGTACCTGGGATGTGGTGACAATAGCTGCAACGGATATTTCCTGGCAAGCGGAGAGGCTGGCCCTTCCCAGCTCGGAATATATCTGGGCATTGGAGGCCTTTCTTCATCATCAGGCAAATGCTCTGTCAAGCTCTGGGAAACAAACTCTATCTTACCACTGTAAGTACCCAGTTCCTTGCCTTTTTCCGTATTCCTCTTGGGATTTAGATAGTCAGGTGTATCACAAGGTCTGCCCTCGTAGAACCAGCGCAGTGACGGAGTGGGTTTGTAATCATCAGGCAATGGCACTACATAATAGCCCTTACTGTTGAATTCTTCCCATGAGATACGCTTGGGCAAGTCGGATATTTCAAAATATCTCCTGACCCAGTCTAGCGTTGTCTTGCCTCCATCGGTAAAATCATCTTTGAAACCAAGCCTCTCTGCAAGGAGAGTGAATATATCGTAGTCGGACTTAGATTCAAAAAGCGGCTCAATGCATTTCTTCTGTCGGACTACAATTCTATAATTACAGCCGTTACTGCTATGTGCAGAGTAGCCACCGGAACTGCCAAATTCAGCAATGTCATCCCGCTCCAGATTTGTGCATGCCGGCAGGACGATATCCGCGAACCTGGTCTCACTCCCCCACCAGCAATCCTGATTGACCACAAATTCCAGTTTGGGACTCTGGTAAGCCTTTACCCACTTATTCGTCTCCGTCATGGTGCCGATAAATGAGCCTCCATAGCGATAGAACATTTTTACTTCTGATCCTCCTGGCGCAGGATATTTGTACGGCTTGAACTGTTGCTCAATCGAATTGCCGCAGAAACCCTCACCAAGCCATTCTACAGCGGGATTCAGAATTGCTTCAGGGAACAATAAACGATAAAGCCGTTGCTGCACAGGATTCGTCGGTTTCTTGTCAGCAGCACTGGTGGTAGCAAGTTTCCCATCCACATCTGCATAACCAGGAAAGAAGAAATTGGCATCAAAGGGTGCGCCGTTGCCGCTTCCCCACATGCTAACTCCCGGCTTACCCAGGCCCTGCATCGCCTGGAGAAATACGGTAAAGCGAGCCCATTCATGACCGTATGCCAGACGCATCGCACCACCAAACCCGGATCTTACTCCGCAGGAAAGCACCGTCCTCTTCGATGCCCATTCCCTGGCTAATGCTGTAATATGCCGTGCCGGGACACCACAGATTCTTTCAGCCCACTTGGGCGTCTTGGGTTTGCTGTCTTCTTTGCCCAAGACATAGTCCCTGAACTGTTCAAAGCCCACGGTATGTGTTTCCAGATACTTCTTGTCATATGTATCATCATTCAGCCAGACATAAGCAATAGCCAGGGCCAGTGCTGAATCGGTCCCAACTTTGGGAGCGATCCATCTATCTCCAATAGTTGCCGCAGTGTAGTTACAGAATGGATCAATAAACACCTGTTTGATACCTGCTTCCCTGGTCCACAGCCTCCATATTTGTGACTCACCACCACTATATGTTCCCCAGGTGGCATATGGATCACTTGACCAATACACTACCATTTCGGCGTTTTTCAAGGTATCCTCAAGGAGATCGTATGGCTCAGCGCAGCCCAGTCTCCAGTAAAAACCATAGGTGTGCACTGCGCCCCAGTGAAAACCCTCCCAGCTATCTGGGTTGTCAAAGATGAATGTGAATCCCAGTAGATTGAAGAATCTCATAAACGGCCCCAATTTGTAGTTTACGGTACCCCAGTTATGATGAGACGATGTTATCGCTGTGATAGCGGAAGGATCATAGGTAGCTCTGATCCTCTTTATCTCACTGGCAACAATATCCAGGGCCTCATCCCAACTAATGCGCACATAAGCTGACTTGCCCCTATTCTCAGTATTTCTATTACCACTTTTGGGATCAAAGTCAACTCTTTTCATCGGGTATTTGATCCGCTCATCTGAATACAGCCTGGTTCTTTCAGTATTAACATAAGATGCCAGTTTCACCTGCCTCGGTGGCGAAAACTTCTTGCCCTTCGCTTCGATTGTCCAGGGTTTGAAATCCTTTTCGTCTATTACGATGGGACGCACTCTGACGATTTTGCCATCTTTAACATAAACAGAGATCGGTCCACCGACGGTGCAGTTTGTAAAGACTTGCTCCGACATAGATTATCCTCCTTTCTCACACTGCTCAAAAATGCCTACCATTATCCCTCTCTTCTATTCTAGCATAAGTTGTATTCGATAATCTCTGTTACATCGTGCCCGGTAGGAACAGTGCGAGTGGTATCTTTTATGGGGCCACATCAATTATACTAACATATAAAATGTTATAACGTTAACAATGATTTTTTTGCCTATTGATTTGATTCTCAATCTCAGGCCAAATCAATTAGTTATGTGTGACAGGAGGATGTATGAGAAAAGTTATCGTCACTTGTGCATTGACCGGCGGTGTGCAGACCAAAGCAGGAAATCCCAACCTCCCGGAACAACCAGATGAAATTGCCCAACAGGCATATGAATGCTATAACGAAGGCTGTGCTATTGCCCATCTCCATGCCCGAGACAAGGAAGGCAAGGTATCAGGCGATGTGACCATATTTAAAGAGATACATGCTGCCATTCGAGCCAAGTGCAATATTATTTTGCAGGATACTACTGGGGGTGGTCCCGGGCTCACATCCGATCAACGACTCGCCTGTCTGGACGCCAAACCTGAAATGGCATCCCTTAATTTGGGCTCGATGCTTCGCACCCTCGGGGCTAATGCCGGCACCTGTTGGGCTAACCCACGATCAGAATTGGAACGCTTCGCACAAGAAATGCTGAAACGCAATATCAAAGCCGAGATGGAGATTTATCACCACGGTATGCTCCGGGAGATGAACAACTTCATTGATAAGAACCTTGTTAAAAAACCATACTATGTAAACTTTGTGATGGGAATGGTCTACCAGGGCGCTGTTGATGCCACCCCGGCCAATCTCATATCACTAATTCAACTACTCCCACCTGATATCATTTTCAACTGCTGTGCCATTGGTGCTGCGCAGGTTCCTATAACCACCCTTAATGTATTAATGGGAGGGCACGCGCGCGTGGGGATGGAAGATAATATTTACATGTCCAAGGGAGTGCTTGCCAAGAGCAATGCCCAGCTTGTAGCCCGCAGCGTTCGTATTATTAGAGACATCGGCTATGATATTGCCACACCCGACGAAGCTCGGGAGATTCTCGGTTTGCCTAAGCTGAAATAGACTTCGAAAAATAAGAAATAAGGGAGGGGAAAAATGGCTCAAAAGAAAAGAATTGTGGACCTTTCATTGCCCTGGGGCGTAGATACTCCATTGTGGCCCTTCCCTGGTCCAAGGCAGGACCTGATCTTTGCCAGAGCAGAGTATCTCGAACGTTTTCATAAGAGGAGCGTAGTTTATACCGGCACACTTCACGCCGGTACCCACATGGATGCTCCCAGTCACGTACTGCATCCCTCCGAGGGAGGCATAATGCTGGATAAGATCCCACTGGAAAACTGCTATGGCACCGGCGTTATCGTCGACCTCCGCTATATGAAAAAATGGCAATTCGTCACTGCCAAAGATCTGGAAAATGCTAAACCAAAGATCGAGGCTGGAGACTTCGTAGTCTTCAATACCGGCTGGCATAAATACTGGCGCTGGGATAATTATGCTTATTACAATCACTACCCTGGGCTAGGCCCGGAAGCTGCCCAATGGCTGATCGACAAAAAGGTAAAAGGTGTTGCCGGCACCTGGGGTGCCACTGATCATGTACTTTGGCATTACCGCCTTGCTGAGACAATGCCCTGGCTCGATAGGGAGTACAGGAAAGAGACTGGAAAGGATCCTGACAAACTATTTCCCGAATACGAGCCCTGCCACCGCATGTTTCTTAGGAATGGTATCGTGACAGTAGAGAACGCAGGAGGAGACATCGACGAAGTGACTGGCCAGCGCTGCATCATCTCTGCATTCCCCTTCAGGTGTGAGATGGCCGATGGTGGCTTTGTCAGGCTGGTCGCAATCCTGGACAAATAAGGTAAATCTTTCTGCATTTGATATAGAAATTATAGGAGGTTGTTATGTTTCAACTTGATGGGAAAACGGCGGTAGTGATTGGTGGTGCGGGTGGCCTCGGTGAGTTTTGTTCTATTGCAATGGCTAACCAAGGTGCCCGAGTGGTTATCGCCAGCCGTGACTTACGGAAGCTGAACGAAGTTATCAAGAACCATCCTGATGTGGCTACTAAACTAACCGCAATGTGGGTAGATGTGACCGATGATGAGAGCGTAAGCAAACTGGCCGAAGAAGCGGTGGCGAAATTTAAGACGATAGATATATTAGTGAATGCTCAGGGCATAGTTACCAAAATGCCGGCGCATGAAATCAACCTAGGGATATGGGACTTGATGTTCGCCACCAATGTCCGCGGTGTTATGCTTAGCTGTATGGCCTTTGGTAAAGTAATGATGGCACAGAAGAAGGGCAAAATCATCAACCTCTCTTCAGTTCGCGGCGTCCGCGGCACTGATGGTGGTAATGTTACCTATGGTGCTACCAAGGGAGCGGTCGATATGATCACCAGGATGCTGGCCGCTGAATGGGCACCATACTACATCAATGTCAATGCAATAGCACCTTCAGTAGTATTAACCGAGACTCTGAAAAAGTCAGTGGCACCCGAGCGTCTGCAAATGCTACTTTCCAAGACTCTATTCAAGAAATTCTGTAGCCCTGAAGACGTAGCCGCAGCATGTGTATACTTGGCATCGTCGGAATCGGACTACATCACCGGTCAGATTCTCTATGTTGATGGCGGCTTGACGGCCATAGGGTAAATATAATTCCCTGATATTGCAGCTATATAGGAAAACCGTAGCGGGAATATTAAAATCTGAAGAAGACTTGATTTGAGATTTTTAGTAGCAGACAAACAGAAAATTATCCCATTTTAAAAATTACAGGGAGGCAAAAATGAAGCTAGTAAAAAAGTCGGAAGGAACTTTCTATCAAGCCCCCAAACATTTCAATGTCTGGAGTATCCGGAAACTGGGCGATCCCGATACCAAGCACTTAGCCGTTAGTCTCTCCCACTTTCTCCCGAATGGCGGTGTGGAAATGTCGGGGTCACCCTCCGAGAAAATGTACTATATCATCAGTGGAAGCATGGTGGTCAAAACCAAAACCGAGGAATTCACCCTGAATGCGGGGGATATAGTCTATTTCGCCCCTGACGAGGAAAGGGAAATCAAAATTGTTGGCGATAATGTGTGCACCATTCTAGTAGCCATTGTAAAGGTATAAATTATGCCCGACATGTCAACTATCAAGAAAATACTTGTAGTCGGTGCGGGAACAATGGGGCATGGCATCGCCCAGTCTTTCGCCCAGGAAGGCTTCACTGTGGAACTCTATTCCCGCACTAACGAGACACTGGAACGCGCCAGATCCTTGATTGATTATTCCCTGCAGGCTTTTGTCGAGGAGAAGATAGTTGCTAAAAAAGACATACCGGCTATTCTTAAAAGGATCAACTTCACGCAGTCACTGGAGAAAGCTGCTGAAGACTCCGACATTGCCTTCGAAACCGTTGTTGAGAACCGTGAGGCTAAAATCGACATCTTCGGTAAACTGGACAGGCTATGTCCTCCAAAAACACTACTCGCCAGCAATACTACCGCACTGAACGTATTCGATTTTGTGAAGACTTCGAGGCCGGATAAAGTTCTCATCAGCCACTGGTACGCTCCGCCACAGATAATCCCGCTGGTGGATGTAGTTAAAGGACCAGATACAACTGAAGAATCTATTTACCTACTGGCTGAATTGCTCAAGAAAATCGGTAAGGCACCGCTAGTGCTGAAAAAATTCATCTCTGGATATCTACTTTCTCGCCTCCAGATCGCCATGCTTGGCGAAATATTTTACCTGTTGGATAGCGACATCATCACGCCGGAACAGCTTGATACAGCCGCCAAAACGGGTCTGGCACTACGCATGATGGTGGTGGGATTGGTGCAGCGCATGGATTTCGGAGGTCTCGACTTAACAGTCAAGAACTATGAAAATCCCTATATGCGGAAACAGTTAACTCCACGTGACTATAGACCTGTGAAGATACATGAACTGGTCGGAGAAGGCCACTTTGGCGTCAAGACGGGCAAGGGCTTTTATGACTATAGCGGTCGCACTGAAGCCGAAGTTTGCTATGAACGTGATATCAAGCTCATCAAAATGCTGAGAGCATATAGGGAACTTGAGTCTACTAAATAATTCTTATCCTGAGTAAATACGACCTTCAGGACTCATGAATTGTCTCCCCAAAGCGGAAAAGAAAAATTGGGGAACGGGAATTCGACAAATTCAAATGAAGGAGGTCTCAACTTATGGCTGGCATTATTTCATACGGTGCCTACATACCATTATGGCGGCTCGCTCGAGATACTATCGCCGAGGCTTGGGGAAGCGGCTCAATTAGAGGTGAAAGGAGTGTAGCCAACAACGATGAAGACACTATCACCATGGCAAGTGAGGCTGCGATTGATTGTTTAGCTGGATTGAAACGAGAAGAAATAGATGGTCTATATTTTGCCTCCACTACCTCGCCGTATAAGGAAAAGGAATGCTCTACCTTGGTGGCCATGGCTGCCGACTTGAGACCGGAGATTATCACCGCTGACTTTGCCAACAGTCTGAGGGCAGCGACAGAGGCATTCAGGGCAGCATTGGATGCTGTAGCCAGTGGTTCTGCCAGCCAGGTTTTAGTTACAGCCTCTGATTGCCGCATAGGTTATCCTCGGTCAAATTATGAACAGACATTTGGTGATGCAGCAGCAGCTCTGCTGATCAGTAATACTGACAAACCCGCTGTTATAGTGGAAGGCAGCTATTCCCTATCCAACGAACTATATGATGTATGGAGGTTAGACAAAGATATCTATGTCCAATCTTGGGAAGATCGCTTCATCATTGAGCACGGCTATACAGAGAACATGGAAAAAGCAATTGCAGGATTATTACAAAAGAAAGCTCTCTCTGTCCAAGATATCAACAAAGCTGTGATTTATGCTCCCACGTTGAGAGCGCAACAAAAGCTAGCGCGCCGTTTAGGGTTTGATGTTAAGGTACAGCTTCAAGATTTGCTTATCAGCAGTGTGGGTATTACAGGTTGTGCGCATGCATTGCTTATGCTTGTAGCCGCTCTGGAGGAAGCCAAGGCTGGTGACAAGATTCTGGTTGCTAGCTATGGTAGTGGTTGTGACGCTTTTCTGTTAAGCGTAACGGAAGAAATTGAAAAGGGAAAGGATAACAGAAGAGGAGTGAAGGGATACTTGGATTCCAAGAGACCTCTTCCCAGCTATACAAAATATCTTAGCTATAGAGGATTGTTAGATCCTCAACCTGGTGAACCATTTAGGCTCTTTCCAGCGGCGACCACTAGTTGGAGGGAGCGCAACTGGGCTATCCGCATGCACAGTAGCAGGTGCAAGAATTGTGGTACCGTCACCTTTCCCATAGAGAGGATCTGCTATAACTGCCGAAGCAAGGATAATTTTGAGGAAGTCAGGCTCTCGGATAAAAAGGCCAGGGTGTTTACTTTCACTCTGGATCACCTGGCGGGTAGAAGTGACGACCCAACAATACCACAGATAGGAGCGGAGTTTGACTACGAAAATACTAGAGCGTATCTTCTTATGACGGATTGCGACCCCAGCGACGTAACGGTAGACATGCCAGTAGAGATGACTTTCAGGAGGCTATATGAGGGTGCAGGCATGTACAACTATTTTTGGAAATGCCGACCTGTAAGGTGAAATCTTGAAATGAAAAGACGAGCAATGGTGAGCTAATAACCAAGTGAGGGTAAATAAATGGAGAGTATAAAGGATAAGGTTGCCATTATTGGCATGGGCTGCACCAAGTTTGGCGAGAGATGGGACGCCGGGCTTGATGACCTGGCCATAGAAGCCGCTTATGAGGCTTATGAAGATGCAGGAATCAGTCCTGAGGATGTTCAGGCTTGTTGGTATGGGACTGTCACCCAACCAGTGGTCGGTATTGGTTGTACTCATTTGGCGGGACCGTTGAAGCTCCATGGCATACCGATGAGCCGGGTGGAGAATTGGTGCACCACCGGACACGAAGCTCTAAGGAATGCCTGCTTTGGTGTTGCTTGTGGTATGTATGATCTGGTTTTAGTACTGGGTGTAGAGAAGCTCAGGGATACTGGTTTCCCCGGCTTGGGAACCGGACGGGGTATGAGCACAGTACTGGAGGCACGTCGCACTGCGCCGGGCTCCTTTGGCATGGTCGCCACTCGATATTTCCACACCTATGGATTGAGCCCTGAAGAGGGTAAGCGCACCATAGGCAAAATTGCGGTCAAGAACCATTACAACGGCAACCTTTGCCCCAAGGCGCATTTTCACAACCGGGTAACCCTGGAACAGGTGACGAGTGCTCCTATTATCGCCTGGCCTCTAGGGCTTTTTGATTGTTGCGGCAATAGTGACGGTGGTGCCGCAGCCATCTTGGTTCCCGCCAGTCAGGCTAGAAAATATAGAGATGACCCTATCTACGTGAAGGGCCTGGGTGCGGCTCATTCTGCTCTGCTTCCACAGAACCGCCCGGCTTTCGATTGGCTCCATTTTGAGGAAGTGATAAATTCCTCTCGTCAAGCTTACGGACAAGCTGGAATAAAGAATCCCCGAGAGCAAATCGACATTGCCGAAGTTCATGATTGCTTCACCAGCACAGAGTTACTTCTCTACGAACTCCTTGGCTTTAGCCCGGAAGGTAGAGCTAAGGAGGATATTGGTTCTGGCTTCTTTGAGCTCGGTGGTGGCTTGCCTGTAAATAGTGATGGTGGACTGAAATGCTTTGGGCACCCCATAGGCGCTAGCGGCCTCCGGATGACTTACGAGGTTTACAAACAACTCCAGGGCAAGGCTCGATCACCTGAGCGTCAGATAAAGGATGCCAAACTTGGTATATCACAGACCTTCGGTGGCCCCCCTCAGGCAGCCGCAGTAGCAATCCTGGGCAAAGAGCCAGGCTATCCTTAAATCAATCTAGTCCTGCCATAATTCTTTCTAAGCTAGATGGGGAAAAGGAGTCATATTCATTCAACGCAGCTTGGGCGAAGCGCGCAGTTGTGTTACAATTTCTTCGCAGGGGAAAATACCTATCTGTGGATATTGGTGCGATTCCTGTCGTCGAGTTGTTAGCTCATATCGGTAAAACTCCTCTATGCCCCCATCACCTTATCCTCGGTGTGGCAATAGCAAACTCAAGCCGATATTCTCCACTTTTTCCATGCAAAGAACATACAGAGATGTTTATGACAATATCCTTTCCGACCGTGAGCTAACTAACGGCATGATGCACGATGACTGTTTGATGCACAATGGTATGCTTAGTCCTGACAAACAGGTCAATTATCTAGACTCCT
>Ga0209986_10002945_pt1 | contig 15171 bp, 11 predicted proteins | sample BlataG_FD_183168 | JGI IMG/M metagenome (GOLD analysis project Ga0209986, IMG submission 183168) | Deep subsurface microbial communities from Black Sea to uncover new lineages of life (NeLLi) - Black_00105 metaG (SPAdes) (version 2) | ecosystem: Environmental > Aquatic > Marine > Oceanic >...
TTAGTTGTCGTAGGTGGACCACATATTTCTATTACAACCAAGGAAGTTCTTGAAGAAACGCGAGCGGACTTTGCTATTATTGGAGAAGGAGAATATACTTTACTAGAACTTGTTAATGAAATTACTAAGTCCAATCCTGAATTTGAAAAAATAAAAGGACTGATTTGGCGTCAAGGTTCTAAGATTTTGGTGAATGAAAAACGACCTTACATACAAAATTTAGATATTCTTCCGTTTCCAGACTTTGAAAGTTTCGAATTGGAAAAGTATCTGTGCTATATAGATAAGCGTCTTCCAATTGTTACCTCTAGAGGTTGTCCATTTCACTGTAATTACTGCTGCACTTGGTTATCTATGGGACGTAGATTTAGAGCAAGAAGCCCTGATAGGGTGGTTGATGAAATTGAGTACTGGTATAGAAAAGGTTGGTCTATATTTGACTTCAACGATGATGTATTTACACTAGATAGAGAAAGAGCAATAAAAATTTGTAAACTCATATTAGAACGTAGATTGAACATACAATTCAATCTTTATGTTGGTATCGTGGTAAATAGTATAGATGAGGATTTACTAAAAAACTTAAAAGCAGCAGGGTGTAAGTTTATTTCATATGGCTGCGAAGCAGGAAATGATCGAATCCTCAAAGACATTAAGAAAGGAATACGAGTGAAAGACGTAATAAATGCAAATGATATTACAAGAAAAGTTGGCATTAACCACAAATTTAATTTTATCATAGGACATCCTACAGAGACTTATAAAGATGCTATGGATAGCATTAGATTAGCTAAAAGTTTAAAATGTAGTTTTGTTGCTTTCAACAATCATATACCATACCCCGGCACGGGAGCATACACAAGCATAGAAAATAACGAAAAAGCGAGATTTTTATACTCCTATAAAGTATATCTTAATGATCTAACACATAAGAGGCTATTACCTGTGTTTGAAAGAGATTATTTTAACGCAGAGGAAAGAAAAAAAGCATTGATTAAAGGTTTTAATCTTGAGGAAAAAACATTAGCATGCTTTAGATTTGGTAAATATAAGGGACTTTTTGTTTATTTTCTGACGCGAAACAAATATGTTTCAAAAATGAGTCATTGGCTATTTGGTGTAATTGTGTCAACAGAAGTTGGTTCTGCATTCTACAACTTAATTGTTAAACCACCTTGGTAGGTGCGGATAAGCTCATGAATGCAAAGGATGCCACGCAATTTAGAGGCCGTCTCACAATTCAAAATCGCAGCAAAAAGAAGCTCAGATATGACTTTATATTGGAAAATAAGCCCCCAATTTTAGAAAATACCTAATTATGGGACAAGTTCTTTATTCGGGGATTTATAACTCTACTCCAACCTCTTCCATAACCCTTTTCCTTTAAGCTCTTCAATCACCTCTCTCTTTCGCTCAAACTCCCTGGCTCTGAGCTCTTTACGCTTAATTTTACCACTAATAGTTTTGGGAAGCTCTTTAACAAATTCAATCTCGCGCGGATACTTATATGGGGCAGTTATCCGTTTGACATGCTGCTGAATATCCGTGATAATTTTTTCTGATGGTTCGTGTCCCTCCCGTAAGACAACAAAAACCTTAACAATCTCCCCTCTTATGGGGTCAGGGCTTGGAATCATCGCACATTCAAGCACGGACTCATGCGAATCAACTGCACTTTCAACCTCAAACGGACCAATTCGGTATCCTGAACTTATACAGACGTCATCAGCCCTTGAGTCAAACCACATGTATCCAGCCTCATCCATCATTGCGAGGTCTCCCGTTAAATACCAGTTGCCAACGAAGCATTCAGCAGTTTTTTCTGGTTTATTATGATATCCTTTAAACAGCATCGGATGAGCCTTGACCACAGCAATTATTCCCTTCTCGCCCACAGGCACTCGTTCTCCTGTTTCAGGATTCACAATTGCTCCCTCAACCCCCGGTGTAAACCTGCCCAGCGACCCAGGCTTTATCTCCATTCCTGGTAAATTGCAGGCAATAACACACGTTTCTGTCTGCCCATAACCTTCTCTTACAGATACTCCAAACTTCTCATCGAAGAATCTAATAATGCATGGTGTGCAGGGCTCTCCAGCAGTTAAAATGACCTTCAAGTCATTCAAATCGTACCTCCTGTTTGCATCATCAATGGTTGCCATAGCCCTGAGTTCCGTTGGAGTCATACATGCCCTGTTTATCCTCCATCCATCAAGCAGCTCAAACCATTTTTCGGGTTCAAATCTACCTCTGTAATGGAAGTTTGTAGCGCCGGCATTTACAATAGCCCCATAAGGTGCCCAATACCATTTAGCCCATCCGGGTTCTGTTGTTGCCCAGCAGAGCTCGTCTGATTGTGTATCCCACCAGTAATATCTATTCAGCCTATCGAAACAGTACATCAATGAATGGGTGTGTAACACTCCTTTTGGTGCGCCCGTAGTCCCTGAGGTATAATTGACGGCTAAGAGATCACTTTTCTTGATTTTTTCAAGCGTTAGATTTCTCGATGCCGAATTGATCTCCTGCCGGAAGTCCCGCCATCCTTCCCTCTGACCAGAAAAGAAGAGGTTTTCAATTGAAATTCTATCTTTTATCGCATCTACCTCATCAGCAACTGATGAATCACTTGTAATTAACGCCTTGACCCCGGCATCTAAGATTCTATATTCTATATCTGCTCTCCTGAGCATTATTGTGCCAGGAACAACAACGCCGCCTATTGTCCAGATACCGATGCTTACAGCATAAACATCCGTTCCCCTCGGAAGTATTACCAAAACCCGATCACCTTTGTGGATGCCGGAATCTCTCAAGACGTTTCCAAATCTCATGGCATTGTTCCATACTTCCCTGTATCCTGCTTTCTCAACCCTCCCGTCTGGATGCTCAGTAATTGCCATCAACTTTGTTCTATCCTTTGCCCATCTTCTGATAACCTCAACAAAGTTGTAGTCTTCAGGAATATCCCATTTGAACTTCTTTCTTTCCTCTTCGTAATCGAATGCCGCTATTTCTTTCCCCATTTCATCATCTCCTTCTATCAGCGTGCACGCTTATCCGAAGACAAGCGACATAAACGGCGAAGGCTTGTTTGACGCCTCCCGCTTCAGCGTGAAGTCGTCACTTAGAGGGAGCATGTATACATAAGCAAATAATAGTTAGAAAGAGTGACGTGATGACTTGCACTATACATGGTATATGTATCATACATTCCCATAAAGGGTGTTGATAAAAATGGATTTATTTATTCCGCTTTCAATTATAACCAAGGAGGTTTTAGTAGCGATTAACAAGAATATGAACGAACCAGTAAAAGTAATAATCATGGGCGCAGCCGGACGGGATTTTCACAACTTCAATGTCTATTTCAGGGATAATCCTGCATACCGTGTAATAGCATTCACAGCCACCCAGATACCTGATATAGAAGGCAGAACATATCCTGCAGAACTGGCAGGCGGCTTATACCCGGACGGTATACCTATTTTCCCTGAACAAGAACTGGTCAGTCTGATAAAAGAACATTCGATTGATCTTGTAGTATTCGCGTACAGCGATGTGCCTTACCAGCATGTTATGTCAAAAGGTGCCGAAGTAAATGCCGCAGGTGCGGATTTTACCTTGCTGGGTCCGCATGTTACCATGCTGAGAAGCAGCGTGCCTGTAATCAGCGTATGTGCAGTACGTACTGGTAGTGGTAAGACCTCTGTAAGTAAAAAGCTATGTCAACTACTCCGTCAGCGCAACAAGAAAGTGGTGGTAGTAAGGCATCCCATGCCATACGGCAAGCTTACACGGCAAGCAGTACAGCGGTATTCATCCTATGAGAACATTGATCGTATGGGATGTACAATAGAGGAGCGGGAAGAATACGAGACACATATTGATTCAGGCTGTACCGTCTATGCCGGTGTGGACTATGAGAAGATCCTGCGGCAGGCGGAAACCGAAGCTGATATTATCATCTGGGACGGCGGCAATAACGATTTCTCCTTCTTTAAACCTGATCTGAATATCGTGGTTGCAGACCCGCACCGTGCCGGAGATGAATTGATGTACTACCCGAGCGAGATCAATGTACGAATGGCAGATATTGTCGTGATCAATAAGCAGGATACTGCAGAATTGGAAAAGATCGAGCAGGTACGCCGCAATATAATGACGGTAAACCCGGATGCGAAGATCATTGATTCAGCATCACCGATTACCGTAGAGCACCCTGAGCTCATCAGGGGCAGGCGGGTGTTGGTGGTCGAGGACGGTCCCACACTGACACACGGTGGCATGAAGTATGGTGCCGGTTTCATTGCGGCGAATAAGGCAGGCACAAAAGAGATCGTTGACCCACGACCGTTTACAACCGGCACGATCACTGAAACATTCAGACAGTATCCTGCTATCGGTCCACTGCTGCCTGCTATGGGGTACAGTGATGAGCAGATCCATGACCTGGAGCAGACAATCAACGCAGCCGATTGCGATGCGGTGGTTATTGGCACGCCTATTGACCTGACACGTGTTATTACTATCAATAAACCCGCAACAAGGGTGCGGTACGGTATTAAGGAGATCGGCGATGCCAATCTAGAAGCGGTGGTAGATGCGTTCTTAGAACGGGTGAATGTATGAATGAGTCTGATAGTGGCTGCGCTTGGCGGAAATGCAATAATCAAAAAGGGAGAACAGGGCACCTTTGCACAGCAGTTCAGGAATACCTTTGAGAGTATGGGCTATATTGCGCATCTGATCAGAGCAGGGCACCAGGTGGTGCTGACTCATGGGAACGGACCTCAGGTGGGGTTTATCATGATACAGGTAGAGGCAGCCGCTGGTAAGGTCCCTACTGCCCCGTTACATGTGGACGTTGCGCAGTCACAGGGCAGTATGGGGTATATGATCGCCCAGAGCCTCATAAACCAGTTACAAGAGCATGGCTTTGATATCAGCGTGGCAGCAGTGATGACGCAGGTTCTTGTTAATCGTGATGACCCGGCCATGAAGCATCCGACCAAACCGGTAGGCGCATTTTATACCAGGGAACGGGCAGTTGAGCTGGAACGCCGCGGGTATGCAATAGTAGAAGACAGCGGACGCGGCTGGCGGCGTGTGGTAGCCTCACCCAGACCTATCAGGATCATAGAGACGGATATCATTAAAGGGCTGGTACAGGCTGGGACAATTGTGGTAGCATGTGGCGGCGGCGGCATCCCGGTAGCTGAAGAGCATGGTGCGCTTAAAGGTGTGGATGCCGTGATAGATAAAGACCTGGCTTCCAGCCTGCTGGCTGTCGAGATAAAGGCTGATGTGATCATTTTCCTGACAACCGTGGACCAGGTGGCACTGAACTATCACACGCCGCAGCAAGTAGAACTAGAGAGGCTGCCCCTGGATGAAGCCAGAAAATACCTCAGTGAGGGGCAGTTTCCACCCGGGAGTATGGGTCCTAAGATAGAAGCGGCGGTGGAGTTCGTGGAACGTGGTGGCGATAAAGCAGTGGTATGCAGGCCCGAGTTTGTCGTTGAGGCGCTTGCGGGGCGGGCAGGAACAGTGATCGAGTGAAAATTAGGGTGAATTAAATGCCTGCAAAAGGGCAAAGGTTCATTCTCTCAGGCATAGTCTCGCTACACATCTACTGGAAAGTGGAACAGACCTACGGTATTTCTAAGAAGTATTGGGGCATAAAAGTTCAAGGACAATAGAAATATATACTCATTTGAGTAATAAGGATATAGGAAAAATAAGAAGTCCTTTGGACTTAATCTTCAAGGAGGTGAAAAATGATTGAAGTTCAGTTAGAGGGATGCATATACGAACTTAACTTCGGATATAATGCCAAAATGGAAGTATATACGAACTCGAGTTCGGATATACCGAAGTTAGATGAAATTGCGCAATAAGGAGTAGAAAGGAGTACCCAAGGAATGAAACGAATTGAATATGAAATGACAATTGTCGGACACAACAAACAACAACTACTGATAGAAGTCGAGCGTTATGGCAAACGAGGAACATCTTAAGATTCTCAAGCAAGGGACGACTGCTTGGAACCAGTGGAGAATGGAAAACCCTGGAGTACAGCCTGACCTTAGAGGGGCGTATCTCAGCATGGCAGATCTCAGCGGAGCAAACCTCGATAGAACGCTCTTCTCGAGAGCAAATCTCAGCCATGCCAAGCTTACCAAAGCGAGTCTTATCGAAGCGGTCCTCGTGCGAACCGATCTCATTATGGCAGACCTCGCTTTTGCAGACCTCAGACGGGCCCTACTCGGCGGGGCAGTCTTACAATATGCAAATCTCGGGGAAGCAAAACTTAGCGAGGCAGGCCTTTCAGGGGCGGATTTTTATCGTGCAAACCTCGAGGGTGCAAACCTTACGAAAGCCAATTTAAATAATGCACACCTCACTGGAGCGTGCCTCAAAAGAGCGAAACTTAAAAGAGCTAGTCTCTATCAAGCAGTGCTTAATTTCGCGAATCTTAATGGGGCAGACCTCAGTGAAGCATATCTCTTCAGGACGAGCCTCGACTCAGCGGAGCTTTCCGAGGCAAACCTCGAGGGTGCAGACCTTACAAAAGCCAGTTTAATCAAAACAGACCTTAAAGGAGTAAATCTTAGGACCTGTAAAGTCTATGGGATTTCTGCCTGGGGAGTGAAACTGCAAAACGCCAAGCAGGAGAATCTCATCATCACCCATCCCGACGAACCTACCATCACAGTGGATAACCTTGAAGTTGCCCAGTTCATTTACCTGCTTCTCAATAACGAAAAAATCCGTGATATAATTGAAACTATTACCTCCAAAGTTGTGCTGATATTAGGTCGCTTCACATCGGAGCGAAAGGCTGTTCTGGATGCGATTCGGAATCAACTTCGTAAGCGGGATTACTTGCCGGTCTTGTTTGATTTCGATAAGCCTGCTAGCCGAGATCTCACGGAGACTATCTCCCTCCTAGCTCGCATGGCTCGGTTCGTTATTGCCGATGTTACCGAACCTAGAAGCGTACCTCAACAATTAATGAGTTTTATCCCAGATTTTCCATCAGTTCCGGTTCAGCCATTGCTGCTAGCTTCAGCAGAAGAATACGGAATGTTCGAGCACTTCAAGAGATACCCTTGGGTTCTTCCGATTCATCGCTATAAAGACCTTGATGATTTGCTTAAATCCCTTCCGGAAAAAGTCATTGCTCCAATCGAGGCGAAGGCAATGGAATTCCAAAAAAAGAGGTGACTGCATGATGGAGCCTAAGCTATGGAACCTGAAAGAGACCGTGAAGGAAACAACACTTGAATAGAGTAGAGGCGCAACTTCATCTAACACAGCATATACGCTGCGGGCTTACGCCCTCGCCCTTCGGGACATTTGCCTATCGGCGAACGTCGTATATGCTGATTCCGTTATCTGCAATTCTGAATCCTACCCTTTTAACTTAACATTTTGGGTGCAAATAACTATAAATTACTTTTATTTTAAGAAGAATTTAACAATTAGAAAGCATTAAAATTTAAAAAACATAAAAGTTTAAAATGGGACTATTTGATAGATTATTTGGAAGGAATAGTAAAGATAATCAATATAAAAGGGATATAAATGAATCTAAAAAATTGAAAGATGAGGCGATTCATATGGATAAGAGAAGAAATAATATCGCGACTTCAATTAAAAAGCTTGAGGAGGAATTAAAATTGTATGAAGGGGCGCTAAGTATTGACCCAAACGACATAAATGCTTGGAATGATAAGGGTGTTACGCTTTATAAGTTGGCAAAGGATAACGAAGCAATGCAATGTTTTGATAAAGCATTAAACATTGACCCGAACAATATTCGAGCATTAAAATATAAGGGTATTCTACATTCCCAATCGGGAAGGCATGCTCAAGCAATACAATGTTACGATAAGATATTGAACATCAACCCCCACCCAAATGATGCGTTAATATGGAACAACAAGGGAGTTGCGCTACATGTCATGGGGAGAGACATTGAAGCGTTACAATGTTATGATAGAGCACTAAAAATTGATCCAAATTATGAATTGGCACGCGAAAATCGGGAAATTAGTTTGGAAATGGTTAATTCAGATGAATCCAAAGCTATATTGTTGTGGGAAACCATAATAAATTCTGGTAATCCTTTCATTGAGTTACGAAAGCATGCAAAGGAAATTGACGGAGATTTTTTAGATATAGCAAAAAGTGAAGCTCGTCGTCACTCTGGCATATTTATTTTTACCGAGTTGGCAGCAGAGGCAATAGAAATATTTAATGAGCTCAATTATGCTAGGCAAGATGTAAATACTGCTAACTTGTACCACCAACCTGTGCAATTGGTTGACGATGAAAAAATCTTGGATTTAAAAAGGACAGGTAAGAAGGTAAAAAATGGAGTCAACCAATTGGTTCGGGAGGTTGCCAGTACTTATCGTGAAAATCCAGATGGATTTATTGATTTGCTGGAAAAATTACCTGCTCCAGAAAACGAAAAAGGAGATTTATTTTTAGACGTTGGGGCCAGATTATTCAATTTTTCATATTTTCCACTGGCATTAGCATCTTGGGAACATGCACTAAAATATCTTATTGAAAACAAAGACAAAGCAGGAGAGTCAGCATGTTGTACAAATTTAGGTGTTGCTTATGCTAATTTAGGTGATTTAAAAAAAGCAATTAAATATCATGAGGATTCATTGAAAATCAATAAAGAAATCGGTGATATAGCAGGAGAGTCAGCATGTTATGGAAATTTAGGTGTTGCTTATCGTAATTTGGGTGATTTCAATAAAGCAATTGAATATTACGAGAAATCCCTTGGAATTGCTGAAAATATTGGTGATAAATCAGGTGAATCTAAATGTTATACAGGTTTAGGTAATGCTTATGCAAATTTAGGTGATTTTAAAAAAGCAATTAAATATCATGAGGATTCATTGAAAATCAATAAAGAAATTGGTGATAAAGTAGGAGAGTCAGCATGTTATGGAAATTTAGGTAATGCTTATGACTGTCTGGGTGATTTCAATAAAGCAATTGAATATTACGAGAAATCCCTTGGAATTGCTGAAAATATTGGTGATAAATCAGGTGAATCTAAATGTTATGCAAATTTAGGTAATGCTTATGCAAATTTAGGTGATTTTAAAAAAGCAATTAAATATTATGAGAAATCTTTGAAAATTGTTGAAGATATTGGTGATAAAGAAGCAAAATCTATATGTTATGTGAATCTTGCATCTGTATATTATATTAAACAAGATTATCAAAAATCATTAGAATATGCAAAAGAATCAATAAAATTAACAGAGCAGGTAAGAGAATCATTAGTCCAAGAGGAATTAAGCTTAACTTTTTTAAAAACAAAAATTGGCGTTTATGATTTAGCAATAAACTCAGCAATAAATCTCTACAGAGAAACAGATAACAAAGATTGCATAAAAGATGCATTAGAAATCATTGAAAGAATAAAATCAAGGGAATTGATTAAAAAATTAAAAATAAAGAAGAAGCAGGATCCTGAGTTAGAAAAAGAAAACAATGAGTTAGAAAAAATCGAAACACAAATAGAGGTATTGGAGGCTAAAATAAAGGGATTGCGAGAAGATATGCGAGAAATGCCTAAGGAAGTAATAACTGAATTAGATGACTTATATAAAGATAAGTCCGAATTATCAAATGAAATTTGGCTTAAAAGTGCAGATCCTTCTTCTCTTACACCAAGTGTTGATCTAAACCTATTAAATTCATTTTGGGGAAGCTTTAATAACTACAAGGATAATTGCACGATTTTACAAATGTATGAGCAAGAAAAAAGAATAATCTATATACTCTTTGATAAAGAAAATTTTGAGTTTTTTGAAAAAGAGATTACTGAAGAAGAAATAAAAAATCTGGTGAATCCATTGAAAAGTATGCGTTCTTCTCCTGTTTCTCCAGATACTTTCTATGGCTTTTTAGAGCATGTCCTTAACAGCATTTTGCCTGAAATTCTTAAAGAAAGGTTAGGTAATATAAAAACAGGAGAATTATTTATAATACCCCACAAGCACTTACATCAAATTCCATGGGAGGCCGTTGTGGTTGATGAAAAACCGCTTTGTGTAAAGTATAATCTAATACGACATTACAGTTTGGATTTGATAAGATCATCATTGTCTCATCCTAAAAAAGACAATAGATCTGCATTGATAGTTTCAAATCCGACATTGGATTTGAAGGGTGCTAAAGAGGAGTGTATTGAAGTAGAAAATAAGCTCAAGGGTTATAAAATTAATCCACTTTACGAAGATGATGCGAAACTGGAGCATGTAAAAAATTCTCTCGCGAAAGTATCACTTGCTCACTTCGCATGTCATGCAAAATTCAATATAGAAAACCCATTTGCAAGTAAGATATTGTTAAATGATCAATCATTTATAGCAACTGATATTTCAATGATGGATTTTAACTTTTATCCATTCATTTTCCTAAATGCATGTGAAACTGAAAGGTCAGAGGTAAAAAGTTTTAGTGACATTGAAAGTATTGGTGATGAACAAATTGGTTTTGTGAGAGCCTTTGCTATGGCACATTCCCCCTCTATTGTTGCCACCGGTTGGGAAATTGATGTTGATATCGCTAAATACTTTGGAAAAAAGTTTTATAGTGCTATTTCTGATTGTAATCTCATAAGTGCTTTAAGGTTTGCGAAAGAAGAGACCTATGATAAATTTAAGGATGAGAGCAAGGATTGGGCTGCTTATGTGCTGTATGGAAGCCCGTATAGAAAATTATAGGGCAGATTTAATAACTTCTGACACTATTTCTTTTGCCTTTTCTTCCTTAAGCCCTGCATCCTTTAGGATTTCTTCGATTTTCATCCTCTCTTTTTTTATTTCATACCCCGTCTTAATGGTTTGAGCAATTGTTAAAACCAATTGTGCAATAGTGAGCATTAAAGTTAATTCAACAACGGCCCTTTTCCCTTTTTTACCAAAACTTTTTACCATTGTCTCTTTAGAATACTCTTGGTCTTTTAGCTTCTCTAAAACTTCAGGATTTTCCTCTTCAATAAGCTGCTCTAATTCTTTGGCAATTTCTTCTATTCTTTCATTATTATCCATTTTGCTGGTTTATTATATGATTATTTAAATAAAAGGTTTATTTATAGATTAGGATTTAATAGTATAAAGTGGTGACATTCACATTTTATTTTTAGGTAGGATTCGGAACTCTCCGCTCCCTATCGGTCGCTCCGACCCTTCGGGTGCAGATAACAAGCAGGTATCTGGCTTCACTTCGTTACGCCCAAATCCTCGCTTCGCTCGGACTTCAGATACCTGCCCTCCGTTGTATGAAATGCTTGGGAGGCTAACTTTAATTGTAAAACACATGTATATATAAATAATAAACCCAATAGAAAAAAAGATGGAAGGAAATTCAAACGAGCGCGCGCGGAAACTCTGTTATGCAAAATTCTTAACGCTAAAAGAGAAAACTCATTAGGAGGGTCACTTGATGACGGAAAAATCAGAAATAGATAGAGAAGTTTTGGATGAGGCCTACCGTCGTGGGTCTGATTATTTGATGCGGTATGCCTGTGCCCCCGGTGTTTTTGCTGCGGTTATGGATACTCTGGGCTACGAAGACGATCCCGCGGTTAATGACGTTTGGAAAGCTGCCGTAGGTTTTGTCGGAGGAACTGGCAACATGGCCATTGGAACCTGTGGTGCCATGGCCGGTGCCGCTATGGCAATAAGCTATAGTTTCGGCTTGAAAAAGGGGGAACCCGAGGATATGATGAAGATGCTCAATGTCACCAGTGTGGTTGCTGAGGTGGGTAAAAAGATGCAGGAGAAATACGGCCACATACAATGTCAGGAGGTTCAATTCCATCTCTTGGGAAAATCCTACAGATTCACCAATCCGGAGGCTATGCAAGAATTTATGACTCTATCGAGTGAGGATCCTGCCTGCAAAGAAGTAACCGGAGACCTTGCCAGATGGACCGTGATGAAAATTTTGGAGCACAATCCACATTTCTCCAAACGAAAACAAAAATGAGACAAAACCTAATAAATTAGGAGGAATTGAAATGACAAACCTGCATTGCAAGCAGGGCAGTATCTGCTGTCCAGCCCTTAAGTTCTTTACAAAGGGGAAAGGGGGTAATACAGATGAATAAGGAAGTTGAAAATTATATAGAAAAACAGAAATACGGGCACAAAAATATAAAAAGATATATATAGAGGTAATTATTATTTAGAAAGGAGGTAAAATCAAAATGGAATGGAAAAAAGGAGTGATATCGGGGATTATAGCTGGAATAGTGATGCTACTAATTGGTTCGGTATTCATGATGATTCCGGGAGTAACTCAATGGTATTCTGTAACATTTCCAGAAATGTCATCACCTATGGCAATGTCAATAATGATGGCAGGTATAGTACTAATTGGTATATTCATGGGACTAGTTTATTCGGTAATAAACTCAGCGATTCCTGGAGAAGGAGCAAGAAAAGGGGTAAACTATGGCATCATGGTATGGCTGTTAGCAGGATTAATGTGGCCGATCATGATGATGGGTTTTGCTCCAGCTTACCTGTGGATTACAGAGTTGATAAATGGATTAATCACTTATTCAATAGCAGGTGCAGTAATTGCCATTATTTACAAAAAGCTATAAACTTATAGAAAGAAAGCGATGCCTTGGACTTCAGAGGCTGTCCAACAATTCAAAAACTGACCAGGATTCTCCTCCCCAGAATATCCAGCGCCGAAGCCGCGTTCACTTGCACCAGGGTAAATCCTAAGAACTCAGGCAAAAACCTTTTTAACGGCCGCTTCGAACCTGTCCAGACCCGTATCCGCCTCCTCCTTTGTTATGACGAGCGGCGGGCTGAACCGTATGACCGAGTCGCCGCAGGGCAGCAGTACGATACCCTCCTTGAACCCTTCAACCACAATCCTGTCTCTGGTATCCGGGTCTATGGACCCATCAGGCTTTACAATCTCGACTCCAATCATCAGACCCAATCCTCTCACATCCCCGATAGCGGGATATTTAGATTGCATCTCACGCAGCCGCATCATTAAATGATCCCCCAGTTGTTTAGCCTGAGTTCCAATATCTTCCCTCTCCATGAAATTCAAAGCAGCAAGGGATGCAGCCGATGCGAGCAGGTTTCCGCCGAACGTGTTGGAATGGGTGCCTGGCGGCCAGTCCATTATAGAACTACTGGAAAGGGTTGCCCCCAGGGGAAGACCGGCTCCCAAAGCCTTTGCCATACATACGATATCAGCCCGCACTCCGAAGTTTTCCATTGCCATGAACGTACCGGTACGATAGCAACCGGCCTGAACCTCGTCAGCCACCATCAATATGCCATTGTCGTCACATATCCGCCGGATCTCCTGGTGGAATTCAGGAGGCGGAACAATATAGCCGCCCTCGCCCTGGATAGGTTCCACGACTATGGCTGCAGTATCTTTCGGGCTTAATTCTTTCTTGAAAATCCGTGTCTCTATCTGTCTGGCACATTCAATACCACAATCAGGATATTTCAGGTGGAGTGGACACCGATAGCAATACCCGTAATGGGCATGTACGACCCGTATAGTCGGAAAGTGTTCCTTATGCTTGACCGTTGAACACGACAGGGAAAGAGAACCTAATGTCCTGCCGTGAAAGGCACCGTAAAAGCCCACCAAACTCTGCCGGTGGAGTTTCCACATTGCCAGCTTGATGGCGGCCTCAACCGACTCGGTACCGCTGTTACAGAAGAACACGCGGTCATATCCGGTCAACTGCTTGAGTTTTTCAGCAAGTCTGACTGGAGGGTCGGCAAAGAAGGTTGAGAAATCACCGTGCGCTATCTTTTCCAGTTGAGCAGTAATGGCAGCCGAAACCTCAGGGTTTGAATACCCCACGTTCATCACCGCGGTGCCAGCGCCTAAGTCAATGTACGTCTTCCCCTCCACATCGGTAATGGCAGCTCCTCTGGCTCTCTCGATTACCAGCGGATATGGGCGCGACATACACGGTGAAATGATATTGCAGTCACGCTGAATGATCTCCTCTGCTCGTGGGCCGAATGGTTCTATCATGTTTTTTTTCTCCCCTAATCTATCTGTGCTTTCTGGAGCTTACCGCTATAATCGAAATACACTGCCTTTACTTCTGTGAACTCTTTTATGGCATCAGTGCCGGCTTCTCTAAACCCGTTGCCAGTTCCTTTTACTCCGCCAAATGACAGATGAACCTCGGCACCAATGGTGGAAGAATTGATATATGTGATACCAGCTTCGATCTTTTTAATTGCCCTAAATGCACTGGATATATCCTTAGTATAGATGGAGGATGATAGGCCATAGCTGGTATTATTAGCCACTTCGATTGCCTCATCCAATCCAGATACAGGGATAAGGGAAACCACAGGACCGAATATCTCCTCCTGGGCTATGCGCATGTCAGGTCCAACGTCTGTGAAGATGGTGGGCTCAAAGAAAAAGCCAGGAAGATCCGGGCTGGTCACTTTACCCCCTGTTAGCAGATTTGCACTTTCATTCTGGCCTATGTGGATATATTTCTCGATCTTACTAAGCTGGCTCTCATTAATTACAGGGCCTACATCGGTTTTGGGATCCAGCCCGTCACCAATCCTGAGGACCTGTGTCCTGTCCAGGAGTCTCTTGGTGAACTCATCCTTCACCTCCTCATGCACTATGACCCTGCTGGCGGCAGTACAGCGCTGTCCCGTGGTGCCGAAGGCACCCCATAGCACGCCGTCCACTGCCAGGTCAATATCTGCATCGCCCATTATGATAATTGGATTCTTGCCCCCCAATTCCAATGACACACGTTTCATGGCTTTAGCACATTCGCCCATGATCCATTTTCCTGTCTCCAAGCTGCCTGTAAAGGATATGGCTCTGATATCCGGGTGACGGACAACGGTCTTTCCAACAGTCTCGCCAGGTCCGAACACCAGGTTGATCACACCAGGGGACAGGCCTGCTTCCATCAACACCTCCACCAGCTTGATGGTCAACAATGGCGTATCACTTGCCGGTTTCATGACAATGCTATTCCCGGCAACAAGGGCAGGCATTAATTTCCAGGCTGGGATTGCCATGGGGAAGTTCCAGGGTGTGATCACACCTATCACACCGATGGGCTGTAGCACGGTCATGCAGAAC
>Ga0209986_10002947_pt1 | contig 15163 bp, 10 predicted proteins | sample BlataG_FD_183168 | JGI IMG/M metagenome (GOLD analysis project Ga0209986, IMG submission 183168) | Deep subsurface microbial communities from Black Sea to uncover new lineages of life (NeLLi) - Black_00105 metaG (SPAdes) (version 2) | ecosystem: Environmental > Aquatic > Marine > Oceanic >...
CGGGGCCAAGGTCTTGTTAGTTGCAAATCTGCCGTATAAAGTGGCTTGCCCTGTTATACTGAATCTGATCTCAGGCCCGGTGAGCGCAGATAGTATGTATGTCACGGTTCAAAAAGAAGTGGCCCGGCGAATCACAGCCCCACCCGGCGACAAGCACTACGGCGTCTTGAGCATCTTTTTAGCCGCTGTCGGCGATGTAAAAACAATGAGGGTTTTGAAGCCGACGGTTTTTTGGCCTCAGCCGAAGGTCGATTCGGCAATGCTCAGTTTTGTTCGAAGAAAGGCAAAGTCGCGCCGGATTAAAAATATGGAACTCTTCACCAGGCTGGTAAACCTTTTTATGCAACACCGCCGTAAGATGTTAAAGACCTGTACAAAATTTGCCAAAGGCAAACTTGCGGAAATTAGCAATTGGCCTGAAATCTTTGAGCAATGCTCCATCGACCCGGCCCGTCGTCCCGACCAGCTCTCACCCGAAGACTACATCGCCATCGCAAACCTATGTGGTGAACGACTGAATCAAGTGTAAAGTTCATAAATGAAATCAACGTGTTACAAACTATTCCTTTCAACAGTTGTGGTACTCTTAACCATTCTTGGACTCACCTCCTGCACTAACTTAAACCAGCAAACATATGACAGAGCCCCCGGGATAGGTGTAGCAGGCCAGCCGATGGACCCTCGAACTCTCTGAAATGCTAAGTCGTCCAACCATCCAACCGTCCGTTAAATAATCGCTGTCTTGTGTCGATGTGAATGGCATTCGATATTTACCGCTACCGGAAGTGATGCGATATGGCAGGGAGCCGTCTCCACCATACAGGCCAGAGCAGTGGTGTCGCCTCCAAGACCTTGCGGCCCCAAACCTATCCCATTGATTTTCGAGAGCAAATCCGTTTCGAGTTTCGCATAAAACTTGTCCGCCTTACGTCTGGCGGACGAGTCTCTGTTTTTTCGCCCCAAATCTCGCAGCAGCGCCTTTTTACTTAGCAGACAGCTAAGCTCAAAGTCACCCCCAATCCCTACCCCAACGACAAATGGCGGACATGCATCAGGGCCTGCCTGCCTGACAACATCAACAACCCAGTCAATTACTTCGCTTCTGTCTGCTGTGGGCTTGAACATCTTGAATGCGCTCTTGTTTTCAGCCCCCCCGCCTTTGGCCATAACGGTAATTTTGAGCTTGTCACCTGGCACAATCGTATGATGAATTATGGCTGGCGTATTTGTGCCCGTGTTTTTTCGCTTATTTAAAGGGTCGGTAACAACACTTTTGCGAAGATATCCTTTTTCATAACCGGCTGCAACACCGGAATTAATCGCATCAAATAAATTAGCGTTTAGCGTGGAGCGTTTAGCGTGTACGCTGTCCGCTATCCGCTGCCCGCTCAAAATAACGAGTTCACAACCCTGCTCGACAAAAACCACTGCAAGGCCGGTATCCTGACACAGCGGTATCTTTCCAGCCGCCGCTTGCCGGGCATTTTCGATAAGCTTCTTTAGTATTTCCACCGCCGCCGGATTGGATTCTTTCTGCACCGCTTCTTCAAAAGTAGCTAAAACATCATCGCCAAGCTCATAGCAGGCCGATATGCAAAGCGATTCCACAGTCTCAGCAACTTTTTCAAACTCAATGTATCGCACGATAGTTAGTTACTCGCCTTGACGACCTCGAAAGTTCTATATGTGGTATTGCCAACCGCATCGGCAACTTTAACTGCAATTATATGTTCGCCAGCCCCCAAATCTTCTATCACGATTGTAATATCCTCACTCGTAGTATCATAAACCAAATCGTCCGGCACAGCGCCTATCCACTCGGCACTGCTGTCAACAGTATAATTCACTTCGTCGATTGCACTCAGTTCATCAGTTATTTGCAGCTTCAGCGTGACAGCGCTTTTGTCTTTCTCCACAAAGTGTCCTTCGATAACCGGCCCTGTGTTATCAACTACTACCGGCTCACTTATTCTTGTCCCCGTCAATTTGGTCGTGGTAGTATTGCTCCTCTCGTCGCTTGCAGTCACTCTGACCTCATACCGCCCGTCTTCTACGGTCTTGCCGTCCCATTCAAAGCTGTCAGCCTCGATTTCATCGTCAAGCTTAATCCAGTTTGCCCTGCCAATTTTTCTAAAATCTATCTTATAAATAAGCCTGTCATCGTTGTCGTCTTTGACCTTGTAGCTGATCTTAAACACCCCTGTTTTGTTCGACGCCGTGACTCTGCTAACAGTAACCGATTCAACTTTCGGCGCCAGATTTGGCACTGTACTGGCAACAGCAATCTCCCGCACAAGTGGACTTTTAGCACCGCTGTCACTCTGCAGCAGAAGTTTATACTGACAGAATCTGCCGAGCGGGCAGCGCAATTGCACCGGCCCCGTGATTTCGACCGGCTCGGTCCACTCTGAAAAAGTCGGGTCGTTTACATCTTTAACGTTCCCACTGCGGGAAGCCGCCAGAACCTTACAGCCCGACGGAATATCCGCGTCGATTTGCAGCTTGCCCCACATCGCCGGCTGACCGGCATCGATTAAGTCGGAACGGTAAGTCCCCTCGGATGCAAAAGTATTGCTCAGCTTTATCAACTTCGCCGGATTTGCCGTCCCAAGATACATATCATCCCCGCTCACAGCTACTGCCGTTATCTGCGATGCCTGCTCATCCTCATAAATGATTGCCTCCTGCTCCGACGCCGGTTCAATGGTAAAAAGCTGGCCGCTGTTTCCAGTCCCGACAAGCAGTTCGCCCTCTTGAGCCCCAAGACACAAGAAAATTGCAGCCTCGCTGAACACATCCGTTACGTAACCGTCTTTGGTTATCTTGTATATAAAACTGGCCTCGCCCGGCTTGGGGAGCTTACGGGTTGGCACTTTTCCTTTGGAGGATTTATCACCATCCCCTTTTTCTGTATGCGCAATTTTCAGTTTGCGCCCACCCTCATTTTCCGACGTACCTTTTTCAGGCCCCGCCGTCTCAGGCCGACCAGCCAAAGGCAGTTGTGAAGCAAATTGGGTCTGGGCCTGAACAATCTTCGCCGATGTCGCCGCCGCATACAGCTCGGTCTCTTTGCTGAACAGCAATGCTGTAATTTCAGGCTGCTCGCTATCGTATAGAACCGATGCCGTTTTTGTCCTTGGATTTATCTTATATATCAATCCCCGACTGTCACTGCCTGCATAAACAAAACCGTCGTCCCCAATTGCCAGTGAAAGTATATTCTTGTCCAGACTGTCGTAAACAACCCCCGATGAATCAGGGTCAAATGGGTCAAACCGATAAACCTTACCTTCTGGCCCGGTACCTAAATAAATATTGCCCTTATCATCGGTAGCCATCGCGAAGATATATTTGGCATCATTCGGCTCAAAAACCGTTTCTACCTTGTCTGTTTCGAACCGCAGCAGTTTGCATTTGTCACCGCTTATACCGGCCAAAAGCCTTCCTGCCACATCGGTCGCCATCACGAAAATATGCTCATTCGACAGATACTCCTCCGCTTCAACCACATTCGCGTCACCGGGCTCATTCGCATCACTTGGCTCATTCGCGTCGTTCGCATCATTCGGCTCTGCCTCTTGACCAGTGCTTTCCGTTTCTGACTCCACCGGATAAATTTTCGTCAGCTCGCCCAGGCTGTACTTGTAAATACCGCCGTTAGGGCTTGTGCCGAAAAAAACCGTCCCACCGCTTACAACAATGCTGTTTATCGACCAAACATCTTCAAACTCTTCAACCAGCGCCTCCCAGGCCCGGCCAAGCTGAAGAGTACCTGTCGAGCCGATAACAATATTTTCGACCTCACCATTCAACAAATCCACACTACTGCTGTGACGCGTAATCTTACTGGTAACCGCCCAACAGACTGAACCCGACAAATAAGCTAAGAGCAAAAAGCTAAAAACGCAAAAACATAGCGTAAAACTCGAAGGTTTTAAATTTCTAATTATACTTTTTCGTGTCCCGGTTCTCATTTTTCACTCCCATTATTGTTCTACCATTATTTGCATAACCTTCTTGTCGATAATAACCGTACCGGTGTGGAAACTTTTTTCGACCCAATGCTCGTACGGCTGGATCCTCAACACCCTTTTCGCATCCTGCAAAACCAACGCTTTCGTGGCCGGCAAATCAGGAAGTTCCGCCTTTTCTACCACAACACCACCGGACGGCAAAACCAAAAGGCAGTATAATTTATCTCGCTTGATTGCCAAAATATTATTAATCGCCCCAATCAAGCTCGACAGATTTTCAGGAATAAATCTGTACGGCGCAGCTTTTCTAAGAAACCTCTCGTAATCGTACCCACCACACACAATCAAATCATATTTTCCAGGCGACAATTCATCAGGAACTTTCAAGCTGCACTCGTATTTTTTCTTTCCCCCAAGGAAAGACTCCACAACCACTCCAATCTCGACTTCTTCTCCCGCCCTGATTCTTGAATCAGACAAATCCACCGACCATATATGTGAAACGATATTTCTCGGCACTATACGAACTTCTATCTCGACCGATTTTATGTCAACGCTTTTGTACGGGTTGTTCATAAGTATCGCCACCGAGGCAACACTTTCTATCACCATCTCATCCAAGCCCAGGCTGGTCGAGACATTTTCAAAAGTAATCGATTCGGCACCCTCTACTCCGATAGTTACCTTATACTCAATCATATGGTCCGGAGGCAGACTGCCAAGGCAAAGAACTGCCCCAGGAAGCGCCAAGCGGAGTAGCCGCGGAGTAAGCAGCCGATTGTTAGCAACCCGGCAGTTGTATACTCGCTTCTCGACATCATTGTAACGATCCACTCTTATCGTCAGCGGTATCATCCTGGCCCTTGCACCGAGTCGTCCGCACACCGCTCTCGATTCAGTCGTCGTCAGAGCCCCGACTATTTCAACCGCACTGGCAAACTTAAAAGACTGAAACATACTTGAGACTACAGTGTGCACTCGTCCTGTAGCCATCGGCAACTCTACGGGACCGTAACCATAACCGAGAAAGCTATGCCCGAAGCCGTATATCTTATCACCCACAACTTCAGTTACCGCCCCAATTACCTCGATCATTATATCACCGGTTACCAGCGGTATGACAAGACAAGCTCCGGGAACCAATCTCACCTCCAGTGACCCATCCCCCGTGTTCTGTGATTCGAGCAACGAACTTCCGCCGCCGATACCGGCAACAGCCATAAGTCCAAAAGGTTCAAATAAGGCTCCCAAATGCTCACAAACCTCGGCCGGCAAACCAGAGATAATCAACGGACAAGGCAAAGCAGTCGCGCCGGTCAGACTGCGCTGTCTTGGAAAACGTGGAGTTGTAATTTGCTTGTCAATTTCAGCAAAATCAATCGGCGCTGAATAATCAAACACAAATGCCGGCTCCCAGGCGCCCTGTTTTACATCTGGGGTCCCCTCGCCTACCCTTAACATCTCTTCGATAGGTGTCACGCCGTAAAGCGGGTCCTTACTGAAAAACCAGGCGAAAGCCAACGCCCCCGCCAACCGCCCATCGATATAGACCGGTGAACCACTGCAGCCTGCTACCGGACCGGTGTGGATAAAACGCTCATCAGTACCCTGAACCAAAATAGCATCTCCGCCGGGCCGTATATTGCGGACTACGTCTAAAACCTCCAGGTCAAACTTCTCGATTTCGGTGCCCTTATACGCAGTCAGGCAATACGCCTCCATCCCAGGCCGAATCTCATCAATGCTGATATATCTGCTCCTGTCAAGCTCTTCACCGGCCCAACAAACAGAACCACTGAAAACCACAATAAAGCAGAAAGCAAATACAAATATCCGCCCTAAGCGGACGCCTGACAGGAAAAGTAAAAACTTCTGCCTTCGCATTTTTGCCCTTTTTTCGAACATTTATAACCTTTCATTAGTCATTAGCTTAGGGTTCCCAAACGCCCCGTTTTGCGCCTGGCAGCCCTAAAATCTTAATCAACAAGCAGACCCATTGCAAGATAAAACAAATTTTGCTACAATCTCAACGATTCGCAGTGCATTACGCGATACGATATTTTGACGGAGAAACAAATGAAGGCTAAACATCGACACGAGCTAAAAACCAACGAATTGGCTCAATGGCTTGAGAACTTACCACAATGGGCGAAGAAAAACCTCATAACGATTATATATGTATCAGCACTGATTGCTGTTGTCACTGGCCTTTACGTCTGGAGAAGCTATAGCAGGAACGTAATTTCAGTTCAGAAACAGATACGGCTCACAGCACTTCTCAGCCGCCTATCACAGAGCAAAAACGAAATCCTCAGGGCCCGTGCCCAGGGAATAGACATTTCGTACATACTCCTTCGGCCCGCCAACAGTCTCGAAACCTTCGCCCGCGACACAAAAGACGCTCCAATAGCCGCCTTGGCACTCATTGAACGAGCAGAAGCCCTGCGTGCAGAATTGCACTATCGCCAGGGTTCTGTGAGCAAGCGGGATTTGACAACACAGATAAACCTGGCAAAGAACAGTTACAACGAAGCGTTATCCCGGCTTACACGTCCAAGTGCACGCGGAAAGTTTAATCCGTCACTAATGGCGATGGCTAAATTCGGCCTGGGACTGTGCGAAGAAGAACTCGGAAACTTCGACCAAGCAAAGCAAATATATCAAGACCTCGCTGCAAATCCCGATTTCGAAGCTACCACCGCCGCTGCACAGGCAAAGCTGCGACTTGACACAATGGCCGACTACCAGAAAAAAGTGGTCTTTAAGCCACCACAAAAACCAACACCAGCCAGGTCCATACAACCACAGATTGAACTAAGACCCGTTGACATCAATGTAGCGCCCCTGATGTCGAAGATACAGTTAAAACCGGTTGACATCAATCTGCCACAGACAAAGCTAAAAGCAACTGATATCAATCTGTCTGATACCAATTTGTCCAGCCAATAACTCGTGGATGGTGAATCGTGAATGGTGAACCGAATAACAAACTACGAACCACGAGTCACGAGCCACTGATACTTCAAGTGGGAAACTCAATCAAAGAACGCCGTATTGACAAATACCTCCACAGCCGCTTTAGCAACTTCAGCCGTAGCTTCATCCAGGAAGCAATCAAAGCTGGCCACGTTAAAGTCAACGGCAAAGTGGTAAAGCCCAGCTTTAAGCTAAGCTCAGCAGACAAAATCGAGCTGACCCTGCCCGAACTGCCCAGCAAAGAGATTCTGCCAGAAGACATCCCGCTGGATGTAATTTATGAAGATCAAGATTTAATCGTCCTCAACAAACAAGCCGATATGATTGTCCACCCCGCACGCGGCAACACACACGGAACCTTGGTAAATGCCCTCGCATTTTATTCGGACAAGCTATCGAGCGGTACCGGCGAATTCCGGCCAGGCATTATCCACCGGCTCGACAGAAACACCACCGGCGTCATGGTCGTCGCCAAGAATGATACAGCCCAGTGGAAAGTCGCCAAACAGTTTGAACGCCGCCAGATAAAAAAAAACTACCTCGCTATTGTCCACGGCACCCCGGAGCTAACTGCCGACCGCATAAGCGCGCCGCTGGGCGTCCACCCAAGAATAAGGGAAAAATACGCAATCAGGCCGGAAATCGGCAAAGAAGCGATTACCTTTTACGAAGTGCTCGAAAGTTTTCGCGGCTTCTCTCTGCTCAGACTAAACCCAAAAACCGGCCGAACCCACCAGATACGCGTCCACCTCTCATATATAAAGCATCCGATTGTAGGCGACGATATGTACGGCGGAAAACTCGTCTACCTCTGGCAATTACAGGCCTGCCCTGAGCGAAGCCGAAGGAACACAGAACCCGCCGCCCAGAACCCAATCATAACCCGCTGCGCACTCCACGCCTCAACCCTCGAATTCAAACACCCAACAACCAACGAAATGCTGAAATTCGAAGCCCCCTTACCCAAAGATATGCAAAACCTACTCGATATGCTCAAAAAATACCGAAAAACCTAACACCTGTTTCTATCATTCCCGCGAAAGCGGGAATCCGATCTTTATCATCTGAAAAGTTTTCCGCGCCCTCTGATTTGTGTGCTATCGTTGCGATTATCTGGCAATACGAACCACAATTCACAAACCACGAGCGACGAATTATTCTTGCGGCAGTTTTACCAAGTCGGCGTCAGAGCCGGCTATCATCAGAATATCATCCTTGTAAATCACGGTATTGGGCATAGGGACATTGATAATTCCCCCTTTTTCGCTCTTCTTGGCCTTGCTGTGCTCGTCCCGCTTAATCGCTACCAGATTGACATTGTACTTTTGCCGCAGTTGCAAGTCCATTACCGTTTTGCCATCGAAACTGGCTGGTGCCTTAACCCGTGCCAGGCTGTAGCCCGGTGCAAAGTCTATCTTTTCTCCTATCTGCGGCGCGATAAGCTTATACGCCCATCTTTGAGCAGACTCAATTTCGGGGTAAATCACGTCGGTCGCACCTACCTTGGAAAAGACCTCGCCCGCAATCAAATCTTCAGCTCTCGCGTATATCTGCTTTACCCCCATTTGCTTCAAATTCACCACCGTCAGAATCGCCGATTCAAAACCCCGTCCCGTGCCTTGTCCTATGCCGATGATTGCCACATCAACCTTATCGACGCCCTGCGCCTTCAGCGCCTCTTCATCTGTACTGTCGAGCCTGACGGCGTGACTAACCTGGTCGCGAATCAGTTCTATTTCGTTTCTGTCCTTGTCAATCGCGATAACCTCCGCTCCGCTCATCGCCAAAGCAATAGCCAGCTTCTTTCCAAACCGCCCCAATCCTATTATAGCAAACCGCTTCATAATATTAGCTCCTATATTGCGCATCCCGTATCTTGCTCGTCACTTAATTCACGGGATACGAACTTATCCTACAATTATCGCCTCATCAGGGTAATTGTATTTAACCGGCTTCAGATTAAACGTCAGCACCGCCAGCAGTGTCAACGGCCCCAATCTGCCAACAAATATTACCGCAATGATAATCAATTTCCCAGCGGTTGTCAAAAAAGGCGTTATGCCGGTCGTCAAACCCACGGTACCCAAGGCAGAACCCGCCTCAAACATAATCTCCGACATTGTAAAGCCGTTTACGTTCTCGGTAATACTCAGAGCCAATGTCGCACCGAATAAAACCGCCGCAAAGAGCAGCGTAACTGTTATTGCCCTGCCGACAACGACTATCCGAACCGAGCGCCTGAACATCTCAACCTCCTGACGCTTTCGCAGTGCAGCAACAGCCGTCATTATTACCACCGCTAACGTCACCGTCTTTATCCCGCCTGCGGTAGAGCCGGGCGAACCGCCGATAAACATAAGCAAAATCAAAATAAACTTACTCGAAGCCGATAGCGCTGAGACGTCAACAGTATTAAACCCGGCAGTCCTCGCTGTAATCGATTGAAACAATGCACCAAGTACTCCCGGATTTTTAGCAGAACCGCTCCCGCTTGCCCCGTTAGAAATCCCCATTGTTGCCGGAGCAGATGGCTCAGGCATCTGACTTCTAACGGGGCTTGCATAACGCTCAAACAAAAGTATGGCCAGCGTCCCCAAAACTATAAGGCAGGCACTCACACTAAGAACAATCTTGGTCTGTAGTTGCATTCGCTTCGGCGTCTCCCTCGAAAACCGATGGCCCTTATTCAGCCGCCTTTTGAAAAACCGCTTCACCTTGTCTGCCGCAATACTAAATAAATCGTAATGTACACCAAAGCCCAGTCCCCCTAAAACTATAAGAGGAGCCATCACTAAATACACCTGCCAACTCCTATTGTAGCTGACCATACTATCACTAAACAAACTAAAGCCCGCATTGCAAAAAGCGCTAATCGAATGAAAGATGCTGCAAAACCACTGCTGATGTAAATTGCCAACCTTCCCTGGTACCTTGCCCCACATCCCAAACATACTCACAGCACCAGCAGCTTCGATAAGTAAGGTCCCAACAAAAATAAATGCGATGATACGGCTTATCCGGCCGAGTGTGCGCGCACTTAGTAAATCCTGCATCGCCACCGATTCACGTAAGCTCAACGCCTGCCCAAGTAATAGGGCAAATACCGCACCGAACACCACTATCCCTAAACCGCCAAGCTGAATCAGAGTCAGGATTATCAACTGCCCCATCAAACTAAAGTCTTCGCCGGTATCTTTTACGATAAGGCCGGTAACACAGGTGGCACTGGTCGCCGTAAACAAAGCATCAACAAAACCGAGATTTTCACCGGCAGACGCCCGCGGCAGCATTAACAATCCTGCCCCCGAGATTATCAAAAACAGAAAACTCGCAATTAATGTCTGCGTTGGATTCCTCCCAGACGCCGCCAAATTCACCGTGGTTCTGCAAACCTTAGTGACAACTTGCAGAACAAGATAGATGCCCACAGCAAGCTGACGAATTTCTGCGGGTGTCCCCTTACCAAACCAACGGCCCGCTCCAAACACAGCTATTCCAAGCGCAATCAAAAGCGGTATTTCAAACCAATTCCCACGCCAGAATTCCACCATTGAAACCGCATTAAATAGCCGAATTATTTTCTCTGCAATGAAAACACAAAGCAAAACAACCTGAACGCTATATAAAATCCACGCCGGCAGCAATGGCTCATCAAAACCGAAAAGCATAACAAAAGACGCTGCCACCACCACAGCCGTCAATGCGTTAACACCGATTAAAACCTTCTCCAACCGCTTGTTTTTGTAATGTATCCGCATAAATGTTTAGTGTGTAGCTTTTAGTTTTCTTCCAACAATTATCAATAATCAATTATCAATAATCAACTCTTTTTTATGCCACATCCGCCAAGCCGAGCGAATCACCGAATTTCGCCAGCAGCGCTTGACGAATATTCTTGTGTCCGGACTTTGCCAACATAGGGTCTTGTGAAACCAGCTCAAATGCGTTTTTCCTCGCCATAACCAGTAGCTCATAATCTTCCACGATATTTGCAATTTTCAAATCCGGCAACCCGTGCTGTCGTGCGCTGAACAGTTCCCCAGGCCCACGCAACCGCAAATCATACTCGGCTATCTCAAATCCATCGTTGCTCCTGGTCATTATTTCCAGTCTGCTCTTTGCCGCTTCACTTTCAGTCTCCGCGAATAAAAGACAATACGATTTTGCCTCTCCTCTTCCGATACGTCCTCTCAATTGATGCAATTGGGCCAGCCCAAACCTGTCTGCTCCTTCTATAACCATTATTGTTGCGTTCGGTACGTCAACACCCACCTCTACCACAACCGTAGAAACCAGCACGTCAATCCTGCCTCTGCGAAATTCCGCCATAACCTGTTGCTTTCTCGCGGACCGCATCTTCCCGTGAAGCAGCTTTACCGTAAACTCCGGAAAAATCTCACGCGCAAGGTGTTTCCATTCGTCCGTGGCGGCCTTAACATCATTGCTCGTCGCTCGTTGCTCGTCGCTCGAGGCACGGGTCACGAGGCACAAGTCACGATTTATCCGCGGATAGACAAAATAGGCCTGTCTCTTTACTTTCAGACGCTCACGAATAAACTCGTATGCCTTCTGCCGATTTCTCCTGCCGACCCAACGGGTAATCACAGTGCCTCTACCCGGCGGAGAATGCTTGATAATGGAAACATCCAAATCACCGAACGCTGTCATCGCCAGTGTCCTCGGGATAGGCGTGGCTGTCATAACAAGGCAGTGCGGCGTAGTTTGCTTTCGCAATTGCGCCCGCTGATGAACACCAAATTTATGCTGCTCATCGATAATAATCAGCCCGAGATTGCCAAATCTTACATCTTTCTGCAACAATGCCACCGTCCCGACAACAATATCAATCGCTCCTTGTTTTATTTGCTTCAAAAGCTCCGCTCTTTTCCTGCCCGTCAATCCCCCTATTATCAACATCCTTTTTACCTTACTGTTTCTCAAATACCTTTCGATACTTATAAAATGCTGCTCAGCCAAAATCTCCGTAGGCGCCATAATCACCACCTGCCTCTTGTTGGCAACAGCAAGCAAAGCTGCATAAAGTGCCACCACCGTCTTGCCCGACCCCACGTCACCTTGCAACAGCCGATTCATCGGCTCAGACTTGCTCATATCTGCAACGATTTCCGCTATAGCATTGTTCTGGTCCTCTGTCAGCAAAAATGGAAAACGCTTTCTAATTCGGCTGTCTATTTCACCATTGCAACTGCACGGAGTCGCCGACGACAAATGCTTAACTTTATACCGCCGAAGCGCCAATCCAAGTTGCATTAGAAAAAGCTCATCGTATTTCAGTCGCCGTTTCGCCTGAGCCAACCTCTCCTCATCCGGCGGTAAATGTACCCACTCAAACGCATCCTTCCTGCTGACCAAATCCACCTTCTTAAGAAAAATTTTATCATAAAACTCCTGCACAAGCTCACCAAGATTATCAAGCACAGGTCGGATCATTCGCTTGATTTGCATGCTTGAGAGTTTGCTGCAGGCAGGATAAACCCCACCGCTAAAGTATTCGGCCGGCCTCGGATGTCTCTCATTGAGCACCAAAAATTTTGGATTGGTCATCTGCAGCTGATGCTTATATAAGCTGACCTGTCCCGAGGCCATTATTACCTGACCGGGTTTTAATTGATTCCGCAGAAACCCCCCGTGAAACCAGATAACCCTGCAAACTCCCGTATTATCAGCAACCACAGCCTCAAATATGGCAGGCCTGCGATAGCTTTGGAAGTCCGTCGATTCTATCAGCCCTATTATGGTGACATTATCGTTGGGTCGTACTTCGTTTATCTTCATCGCCACCGGCGCAAAAACCCAGTCCCGCGGAAAATACTCTAACAAATCCCCCACCGTACGCACCCCCAACCGCGCAAAGACCTTGGCCCTGGCCGGCCCAACACCCTTCAAAAACTGCACCGGCATCGATAAATCAAGCGTTCTTTGTGCTTCTCTCCTTTCTTTCGTCATTTGCATCTCTCTGTCATCCCCGCGAATACGGCAGTCTATTCCTATTCCTCAAAACCATACTTGCCGAGCAGCTTAACAAATCGACAGTCACAAATTACTTTATCAATGATTTTCCCTTGCCGCTTCTCGCAAACCACCAGCTCCTGAACTCCTGCGTAACCAACCGGCCCAACTATCAAACCACCCTCGGCAAGCTGTTCTACCAGCGGCTCCGGCATCTTCGGCACCGCTGCTGTAATTATAATCCTGTCGAAGCTTTTTTCCTTCGGCCAGCCGCAACTACCATCACCTACATAGAATTCAACATTCCTGACACCTAACCTGCCTAAAACCGCCTGAGCCGATTCCGATAGCTCCGCAAATCTTTCTATCGTATAGACCTTTTTCGCCAATTTGCTCAATATAGCAGTTTGGTATCCGCTACCCGTACCAATCTCCAAAACCTCACAATCACGATTAAGCCGCAATTCTTGCGTCATCAACGCCACAATATACGGCTGAGAAATGGTCTGCCCCAGCCCGATAGGCAGCGGGCCGTCATCATAGGCCTGTGACTGATACGACTCCGGAACAAATTCTTCACGCCGAACCTCGCTCATTACCTTTAGAACATCAGGGTCCGTTATATCCCTACCCATCAGGTCCCACTTGAGCATCCGCTCCCGAACCGGCGCAAATTTATCTTCTGTTTCTCGCCTGTTCATAATTCTAATAATCCCTTTTTAACACCGGTTTTGCAAATCAATTTTTACAGGCCCTTCTTGCGAAATATGGCCGATTAGCCTATTATCGCTGCCTCTTTATGTCGTGCCTGTATTCTCTTGGCCTTTCACTTACTCTTTGTGATCCCCGCTTCCTCTTTGTCATTCCCAATACGAAACCAACTTAATTGCTATTGCACCACGCAAACGGTAAATGCTATACTACCGCGGCAAATTCAAAACTAATAGGGAAAAGCTAAATGCCAATTAACCTGAACTTACCAAAAAAGCCAGGTCTCTTTATAACCGGCACCGACACCGGCGTAGGCAAAACGGTAATTGCCGGCGCCATCGCCAAAATCCTTACCGACAAAGGCCTGAAAGTCGGCGTATTCAAACCAATCGCAACCGGCTGCCACCGCGCCTGGGAGGGCCTCGTCAGCTACGATACCGAGTTCTTGGCTACTTGTGCAAACAGCGATTTGCCGCTTTCCACGATAACCCCGGTCGGCTTCGTCACCCCAGCCGCTCCCTTTGTAAGTGCCGCCCGCGAAGGAACTCCTATAGACTTCAGCAAAATTGCAGCCGCCTACAAAAGTATATGCCAAACCTCTGACATAATTATCGTTGAAGGTATTGGCGGCGTGCGAGTACCCTTAACATTGAAGTTTGACCTGCTGGACTTGGCAGTCGAATTTGACCTGCCGGTCGTGATAATCTCCCACTCGAATCCGGGAACGATAAACCATACACTTATGACGATTGACTGCATCCGCGCCGCAGAACTCAAGATCGCCGGAATAGTCATCAACAGCTACGATGCTACCGAAGCAGCAGTTGCCGAGAACACCGCCGAGCAGGTAATAGCTCAATGCACTGGCGTAAATATCCTTTCCGTTGTGCCTCTCGATGAAACCGTCAATATCCAGGAACAGGATTTGGGAGAATTCATCCTCGACTCTCTGGCTGGCTGCGACTGGGCAAATTTGGCCCAGCACTAATAAATGTTCCCGATTCCCTCAGAACACTTTCAGCTAATTCACAAAATTGCTGGTTTTCAAAACCCGCAAGTAAAGGTATCATAAGAGTGGGAATCGCATCTTCTGAATCGAACCACCAGATACGAAATACGAGCCTTAAACCAAGGACCGAAAAATGCCCGAACAGATGGGATTTAGACGCTATTTGGTAAATATCGACTCTGTCGCAACACATCAGCTCCTTGCCGATTGCCTGGTAATCGGAGCTGGCATCGCAGGTCTTCGCGCTGCTATCGAAGCCGCCCAGCACTGCAATGTTATCGTCGTTTGCAAGGACACCTTGGAAAACAGCAATACTTGGAACGCGCAGGGCGGCATCGCCTCAGTGCTTGATAAAACAGATACATTCGAATCACACATAGCTGATACGCTCAACACGGGCTGTGGTCTAACCGATGAAAAAGTTGTCGACTTGGCTGTCCACCAGGGCCCAAAACTGATTCAGCAACTGCTGCAGTGGGGCACAGAGTTCGATATGGTTGATGGACATATTGCCACCTCACTC
>Ga0209986_10002948_pt1 | contig 15162 bp, 18 predicted proteins | sample BlataG_FD_183168 | JGI IMG/M metagenome (GOLD analysis project Ga0209986, IMG submission 183168) | Deep subsurface microbial communities from Black Sea to uncover new lineages of life (NeLLi) - Black_00105 metaG (SPAdes) (version 2) | ecosystem: Environmental > Aquatic > Marine > Oceanic >...
CTACAACTCCGGCACCTGCTGCAACGCTTCCGCCTACCACAATGCCTCCTCAGCAATCTAACTCTTTCATGTATCTTGGAATCTTTGTAACAATAATAGGTTTAATCCTCGTAGCCTATCTTATTAGGAAAAGGGGAAAATAAAAAGAAAATTAAATTAAGTATATTTTTATTAGTAAATTGATGTAAATTAAACTTCAGTTTGTTAAGCCCCGGGAGGGATTTGAACCCTCGACCAACTGATTACAAGTCAGTCGCTCTTCCAGGCTGAGCCACCGAGGCACAGTTATTTTTTGTACTCTCAACTTTTAAATCTTACTATTCGTGAGAGAAAATATTATGGGTACTTCCTGGCAATCGATAGAGAGAAATGAACGATTTTTTTCATCTTTTCACTTCTTTTCTACATTTCTAGGTATATTTTTTTATAAATAGTTATGTTAATGCTCCTTATGCTTTTATTTTTCCTTATACATTAAATACTACCTCCCCCAAAAAAAAAAGAGTAATTTATATAAAGCCCTGTTCATATTTATTCCTGTATGGTTTATATAAAGAAAATAGAGATGAAAGGTTTTAAATCATATGGGGATGCCAAGGTAACTGTGCCTCTATCCGAAGGTTTCACCTGTATTATTGGTCCGAATGGATCGGGAAAGAGCAACATGGCTGATGCCCTATTATTTGTTCTGGGAAGACTTTCTGCCAAGTCGATGAGGGCTGAAGTTTTTTCGGATCTTATATACACTGGTAAGAATACCAAATATGCCGAAATATCAATTTATTTTGATAACTCAGATAAAAAATTTCCGATAGATAGAAATGAAGCTGTAATTACGAGAATAGTTTTTAAAGACGGCAGAAGCATCTATAAAGTCAACAAAAAGAAAGAAACGAGAAGTTATGTTTTAGATCTATTATCAGAAGTAGGTGTTACTCCCGACGGATATAATATAGTTCATCAGGGAGAGATAATGAATTTCATAAATATGACCTCCGTCGAGAGGAGAGAAATAATAGAGGAGATCTCGGGGATTGCAGAGTTTGAAGAGAAAAAAGAGAGGGGATTGAGGGAGTTAGAAAGAACGGAAGAAAATTTAGCAAGGGTAAGCTTGATCATAGATGAAGTAAGAAAACAGATGGACAGGCTTGAAAATGAAAAAAATGATGCCCTGAGGTATAACTTTCTTAAATCTGAGATCCAGAAACTCAAGGGTATCTTTCTTCACAGCAAATTAGAAAAATATAACAAAGATCTGGGATACATAGAGAATAATATTATTGAATGTAAAAAAGAAACTGAAAAAATGAGTTCGGAACTTAGATCTTATGTTGAATCTATTGAAAATTGTGAAAGAGAGTTAGAAGGATTAGAAGGAGAATTGGAGAAAAAAAATTCAGAATATCTAGAAATTAATAGGGGAAACGAAGATTTGAAAAGAAAATTTTCTAAATTGGAGCAAAACATAAAACATGGAGAAGAAAATTTTGAAAAAAACAAATCGGAGATAGAGAGTTTGAAGAAAGAGAAAGAGAATACTTTAAACGATATAAATAAAATTAACGAAGATTTAGAGAATATTGAAAAAGAAAAACTATCTCTGCAAGAAAAAATAGAGTTTCTTAAAAAAGAAACAACGAAATTAGAAAAAAAGATTGAAGAAAAGACAGATTTTTTGAAAAGAGATTATGATAAGCTTATTGAAGAGTTGGAACTCAAAAAGGAAACTTTTTACAAAAATAAAAATGAACTCAGTGCTTTAGAAAACAAAAGATCATTTCTAAGTGAGAGATTGACACAAAATAAAAAGATTTATGAGGAAAAAAGATTGGAATATGCCAAGAATAAATCTGATCTTGAAAATTATGAATCTAACTTAGCTGATCTGGAAAAAAATATATCAAAATATGAATCGGAAATAGAGAAAATAGAAAATAGGATACATGTTATAGATGGAGAGTTATGGAAGAAAAAAGAGGAGTTTTTAAGAGTAAGATCTGTTCTAAAAGCAAAGAAATCTTTTGATCTGGAAAGGGACAAACCTTTTAAGAAAATTGTAAAATCGGGTATAAAAGGGATCTATGGGCGAGTAAAGGATCTTGGAAAGGTGAAAAAAGAGTATGGTATTGCTTTGGAAGTAGCTGGAGGAAGAAGACTCAATTACATAGTTGTAGATACAGACGATACAGCTGAGGAGTGCGTAAAATATCTCAAAAGACAAAAAATAGGAAGAGCTACCTTCATACCTTTAAACAAGATCAAAACGAAAAACATGAAAGATGTAGAAAAGAAAGAAGGATTTGTAGATTATGCTATAAACCTTGTAGAGTTTGATGAGGAGTTAAGAGCTGTTTTTGAGTACATATTTGGAGATACTATAATTATAAGGGATATAGATATTGCCAGGAACTTTGAGTCTTTCAGAAGAGTTACTCTGGATGGAGATCTTATTGAAAGGACGGGTATAATAACTGGCGGATTCTATAAACCGAAGGGGGGATTTTTAGATAAGGAAGAAGAAGAGAAATTGGTATCTATAGAAAATGAGATAAAAAAATTAAACTCAGAGAAGTACACACTTGAAGAAAAATTGAGAAGCCTTAAGAAAGAACTGCAGGTTTCTGTAAGAGATAAAATAGGGACAGAAACTAAGATAGAACCCCTCAAAAAGATTCTTGAGAAGGGTGTGAAGGAATCAGAAATCTCAGAGTTGGAGAGTAAGATAAACTCGGATGATGCGATCTTAAAAGAAATCGAATCTAAAATTTCTATAGTAAATAAGGAATTTTTGGAAGTGGAAGGGTTATTGAAAGATCTTGAGAGTAAAAAAGAATCGCTGCATTCAGAGTTGATGGAAAAATCGGGAAAAGATATAAAAAAGCTGGACGAACTTAGAGAAGAGCTTAAAACTATGGAATCGGAGTACCAGAGAATGGATAAAGATTATGTTTCTAAAAAATCGACAGTAGAAGTTTTGAATCCAAATTACTCAAAGATTTTGGAAAAAATAGAGGAAAATACTGATTATTCTAAAAAAATAGAGTTGAAGATAGAAGAATACAGAGTATCTTTGAAAGAAGTCCAGGACGATCTTGACAGGATTAAAAATAATGTAAAATCAAAGATAGAAGAGTTAGAAGAGATAAAAAACAGGAAATCAGAAAATAAAGAAAAGATAAATGGCATAAGAAAAGAAAAAGAAGAATGTGAGAAAAACATAATGAATTTGCAGACTAAAATAAGCTTATTGGAACAAAAAAAGCAGGATCTTAAAAATGAGATAGAGGAAATCTCTGAAGAAGCAGAGTTTTATGAAAAATCTGAGATAATAAACGATATTAAGGGAATAGATTTTAGAATAAAGAGGATGGAACGGGAGAAAGAGAGCCTGGAGCCTATAAATATGATGGCCATAGAAGAATACGAAACTACTGAGGAAAGGTATCTCACTCTAAAAACAAAGTATGAAAAGATATTAAAAGAAAAGGAAGCTGTCTTGAAGTTTATAGACAAAGTGGAAAATAGAAAGAAGGGGGTTTTCATGGATACATTTAACAAGATAGCAGAAAACTTTTCCAGTATCTTTTTTGAACTCTCTGGGGGAGAGGGTGATCTTCTTTTGGAAAATGAGATGGAACCTTTTGATGGAGGGATAGATGTCGCGGCAAAACCTCAGGGTAAAGAAATAAAAAGAGCAGCTGCAATGTCGGGAGGGGAAAAAGCGTTAACAGCTTTAGCTTTCGTTTTTGCCATCCAGAGGTACAAAACAGCTCCATTTTATCTATTTGATGAGATAGACGCACATTTAGACGATGAGAATGTAAGAAAAGTAGCAGAAATGATAAAAAGAGCTTCAAAAGACTCTCAGTTTATAATCATAACTCTCAGGGATGCGATGATGGCTTCCGCGGATAGGCTTTTTGGTGTCTCTATGAAAGATGGAATCTCCAGGATAGTTGCGGTAGAACTTCAGGATACCACAAAATATGAAGGAAAAAAGTTTGAAGTTATCGAAGAAGCCTAAATATTGAATTTTTTCTGCGACATGGATATACCTATGAAGAGACTCAACATTCCCGAGGCAAGCATTATCCCTGCTACTGGTAACATTATGACTCCTTCTAACACTTTTCCCTGCATTAAGAACATCAGGAAAATCACACCTGCAAATATCCACAGTGCTCCTACTACATAAGACAATATATTGAAGATCTTTGTTTTTCTCTTCGAGCTACCCTGCATTCCTATAACTATCATTGGTATTCCAGTAACTATAAGGAATATACTGAAAAGCATCCCAACAGTATCTGCCATCAGGAAGTCATTGATTGACGCTAAGAAAGATATCTCCAAAGGTGACAAAAACTTTAGTACACCCAGGAAAAGCCAGATTATTCCCAGAACATAAGGTAATACACTGCCTCCAACCTTTCTCTTCTCTTTTATAAAACCTGTATCAATTCCAAGCTCTTCAGCTTCGGTCAGGATATCTTCCAGTGATGTTTCTTCAAGGATCTCTTCTTTTTTTATTTTTTCTCCTAGGAGATCTACACCTCTTATTTTTCTTGTGATATCAATTTCTGGCAGTGTTTCTTCAGGTATGGGCTCTTTTATTTTTTCCAAAGGTCTTTCTAAACTTATTTTTTCTTTTTTAAGACCTGTTTGCAGAGTTTCCAGTTTTTTGACAGTCTCTCTTAAAAGCTCTGTATTCTCCTTCATCATCTCCGCGACCCCGGTAAGACTTCTGGCAACTTCCTGCATTGCTATATCTGTCTCATCCTCTCTCTCTTCAGTTAGTGCTTCTATCAATTTATCAAGTTTGTTAGTTCCTTTTTCCTCTTCCTCTATAGCGGCGGCACTCAAAATCTCTATCAGTTTATCAAGTCGCTCAATCAGGTCTCTACTACCTCCGCCATACCTCATTGAACTTGCCATATCATCGAGCTGCTGTCTCAACTTGGCAATTTCAATCTCAATGTCCTTACCTGTTGCCATTATATCCCTCAATAATTATTTCCTTTTAATCTCTATTGTTAAGCTATTTAAAAAACTTTTCTATATATCTCCTATTTTTATCCTTTTTTATCAAGATCATAAAATAATCAAGACCCCCAGAAAAGATAAAATCACTCCTAAAATTATCCTCATGCTTATCTTCTCATTCGTAAGAATAACGGCCAATATGATTGCAAAGATTGGTGCTGTTCCGTTTAAAGGAGCTGCTCTTGAAACATCTATATACTTCAAAGCCTCCAAAAATAATAAGATTCCAACTCCAAGATCCAAAATCCCTCCAATAGCAACTAGAATCCAGCTTTTATTTATCTTCAGAAACTCAATTTTTTCATATTTCATAGTATAAATAAGAAGGAAAAAAGCAAATATGCCCATTCTTACAGTTGAAAAGACTAAAGGGCTTACACTGCTCATTGCAAGTTTCATGGCAGTCATAGAAACTCCCCAGAAGAAGGATGCGCCTAGAGCAAATAATACACCTCTTTTTATATCGAGATCAAAATTCTTTTCAGAAATTAAAAAGATCGCTGCTATTATCAGTATAGATCCAAAAATTACTTTGAAACTTACTATTTCTCCTAGAAACAGAGTTGCCAGAAATATAGTAAAAATAGGATACGTATTAGATATTGGATAAGCTCTGGCAATTCCTACAGCTCTCAAACTGAACATGTAAAGAAGATCACCTATTACAAGTCCAAAAAATGTGGCCAAGATGATATATAGAAGATCCCTTGCAGTAAGTTCAAAAATTTCTTCAAAATTACCAGTAATCATCATAACTCCGAAAAGAAAAAATAAGGCTACTATCGGACGGATCGTGTTTACGGTAGTAGGCTTCATTTCTTTTAAACCTGCTTTATAAAAAACAGATGAAAAGGCCCATATCATTGCAGATAGTATCGTGAGGAGTTCGCCTAACATCACAGTTCATTGATTCTGCAAAATTTAAAGGTTTTTGCTGACCTCAGAAAACTTTTTATTAATCAAGAATAGATAAAAAATATGGAAGTAGGTATAGTAGGAAAGCCGAATGTGGGGAAATCCACTTTTTTTAACGCATGCACCTTGGGACATGCGGAGATCGCAAGTTACCCATTTACAACAATAGATTCGAACATAGGGGTAGCATATGTTACATCCCAGTGCCCCTGCAAAGAGTTAAATATTACCTGCAATCCCCAGAACTCTAAATGCATTGACGGCATCAGACTGATCCCTGTGAAGATCATAGACGTTGCGGGATTAGTTCCCGGAGCCTCTGAGGGGAGGGGACTTGGAAATAAATTCTTAGATGATATAAGTAGAGCAAAGGCTCTTATACACGTTGTAGACGCTGCTGGAACTACTGATGAAGAAGGCAAGTCATGTAAAATCGGAACGCATGATCCCGTAGAAGATGTAAGATTCCTTGAAAATGAGATAGACTCATGGTTTTTTAACATCCTTCATAAAAACTGGAAGAAGTTTTCAAAGAGGATACATCTCCAGCACGAAGAATTCATAAAAGTAGTGGCAGAACATTTTTCAGGGTTGGAAATAAAGGAAGAAGATCTTTATCTAGCCTTGAGAGAGTGCGATCTGGATACAGAAAAACCAGATACATGGAAAGATGAGGAGTTAAAGAAGTTCTCCACTGTTTTAAGAAGAGTAACAAAGCCCATAGTCATAGCGGCAAACAAGATGGATGTGGCTCCGAAGGAAAATCTTGAAAGACTTAAAGAAGTTGGATATAAGATAATTCCTACGAGTGCAGAAGCTGAACTCATTCTTAGAAAGGCGAAAGACTTTGTAGATTATGTACCTGGCTCTGAGGATTTTGAAATAAAATCGGAGGAAATGACAGAAAAACAGAAACACGCTCTTGGGATAATAAAAAATGTTCTGAATGAGTATGGAAATACAGGGGTAGTTCAGTGCTTGAACTATGCAATTTTCGATGTTCTGGAAAGAATAGTAGTCTATCCTGTAGAAGATGAAAACCATTTCAAGGACAAGAAAGGAAATGTTCTTCCTGATGCCTATCTTATGAAAAAAGGTTCTACTCCTCATGATCTTGCTTATGAGATCCACACAGATATAGGAAAAAATTTTATCTATGCTGTAAATGCAAGGACAAAGATGCGGATAGCTGAAGATTACAAGCTTCAGAACAGAGATATAATAAAGATATTCTCGGCAGCTAGATGATCCAGTCATCGAGACCGCGGGTCATTATATTCAAACTGCCATAGCGACCTCCGCCTCCGGGAGTTATACCTATTTTTCCTTCTCTATAACTTAGAATAAAATCAGCGATCTCTTTATCTATCTCTTCAAGCTCTTTACATTCCGCATTCACCAAAACATCTATTTCATTCTTGAATTTTAGCAAGAATTTTTCATAGATTGTGGTATTTCCCCTGGTAAAAACTTTGCATCCCTTTTTCAATGCTATTATCTCTGCCAGAGGAGCTATTCTCATATATGGAGGTCTATGATCAGGGTGATTATTTTCCTTATCTTTTAACTCCATGATCCTGTCATATACACCTTTTTTTATCCTCCTCCCACAGCTACATCTCCATTTTCTATTTATCGCTTCTTCCAAAGAGTATATCTTGAAACATTTTATACATGCAGTTTTGTGGTATTTTCCAAGCCTCGGATCGAAACCAACATTCATAACAAAATTTCTTCCATTTTCTCTTTTTATTGCTTTAACTATCTCGGGGTACGTTTTTTCCTCCACACTCAAAATATTAAACTCTCTTCCAAGCCTGTGAGGCCATGGAGAATGAGCATCGCTGTTGCTCATAAATGTTAAACCCTTTAATTCTGATATGTAGTCAGCTAAATCCGTGTCTGCAGATAATCCCAATTCCAGGAAATCTATTTTATCAAAATATTCTTTATAGCAATCTCTTAAAGAATCATGCCCCGCGTATATGGAAGTCCATGGAGTAAAAGCATGTGCAGGTCCTATAATACCTTCTGCAGATTTCACTCTTTCTACGATCTCGTTTCCTCCGAGGTTTAAATGACATCTCCCATCTTTATCGATATCACTTGAATATTTTTTAAACTCTTCATAAAGTTCTTTCACCTTTGAAAAAGAAGGGAGAATAATAAGATGATGAACTCTTCTGTTGTCTTCCACCTCCACAGTAATTATAAATCTTACCCCTCCTGCCTCAAAAGTTCCTTCCTCCACTTCTTTCAAAGTTTTTTTTAGATGAGAAAGCCATATGGGATGAAAAACATCTGCTGCGCCTACAACATCTAGACCTTTCAGTTCTGCCTCCCTGGAAATTACAGGAATCTCCATTTTACCTGAGGTTGCGCCAGAATACTTTGAATGTAAATGAAAATCCACTGCAATCTTCATCTTATATACTCCATCCCCCTATTTCTTTCTTCGAGCATCTCTTCTTTTATCGTTTTTTCCTGGAACTTCTGGAGTTTCTTTATCAGTTCTTCATTTTCTTTTATCTTCTTTCCCAAACCTTTCAGACTTATATCAATGCCCAGAATCTTGTTCAAGCAATGAAGTACTGACTTGGCAGCTTTTGGATCGATTACAAAACCTGAAGACTCACCCAGAAGACATAAACCTTTGAAATCTCTCAATCTTCCTATCGCAAGAAGAAGTCCGGAAGCACCAACAATTGCAGCGCCTATGTCTTCTCTGAATATTAATTTGGGATCAATATTGGAAACCCTCTTGATTATTTCCTGGTCTGTTCCAGAAGCCAAAACTCTTGGCTCTTTAACTTCTTTACCCCCTGATGAATATCCTCCTAAGGTATAGATCTCCTTTACACCATGTTTTTCTGAAAAATCGAGTATTTTTTGAACAACTTCATAATGCCCATACGAGTCTGTAGGATGAACTTGAGTATCGCCTGTTAAGATTATAATATCTTTTTCCCCTTTACAGTGATAAAATTCATCTCTTACGAGTCTGAGGCTGGAATCTTTTTCTATAATTGCCTGATGTGGAAAATATGGAGAGTATAAATCGGCAAATTTTTTTGTTTTTAATTCAGATATAAGATATTCCACAGCTATCTTTCCTATAAGCCCCATGCCTGGCAGTCCTTCTACTAAAATTGGATTTTTCAAACTTATTTTTTCAAGTTCAATGATTTCAGTCTTCATTTCTTTTCACCAATTTTAGTTTTCTTCTGTATTTACCATACTTATCCTCCAAGGAAAATTTTGGGGGTTTGGGGTAGTATGTTTGTGAATGACATTTTGGACATTCCAGCTTAAATGTATACGTTCCACACGAAAAACATTTTCTTATCTTCATTTTTTCACTTTTTAATCCTTACAAATTCTACCTTTCCATCGTGATCGTGCATAAATTTTGAAACTTTATCTGAATACTCAGTAAGAATAGCTTCTGCTGTTTTATAATCGGAACTTGTTATCTTCACAGAGTATTTTGGAGACCCCAAAAGCCTCACCTCTATCTCAGAATTCTCAGTTTCTAAAGCATCTTTTATTACTTCCACACCCCTGGATTCATAACATTCTATTGTAAGATTAGCTCTCACCTCCACCTTTTGGAGTTCGAAGGTAGAAAGTATAAGATCATAAAGATCCTCTATATATTCCTCCGGTATCTTTCCTTCAAAAACTTTTTTTCCGTTTATGAGAGCATTTTCAAAAGCTTCGTATAGATACTCATACTCCTGACTCAAAGGTTTCGATATCTTTTCAATGACATCCTTCATTGGGATATTATTTTTTTCTGCAAAGTATTCCAGAAGTTTTCTGCCCTTTTTCTCCTGTTTATGCTGCTGGATGGTCATCTTTTTCTGTTGCTCGCTTACTCTTCTCAGTGAAAGATTTATGTGCCTCTTTGAAGGCTCTACCTTTAGAACTTTGGTGACAACTTTCTGCCCCATCTTAACGTGAGTTCTTATATTTTTTACCCATCCGGAAGATATCTCTCTTATGGAGATCATACCATCTTTATCATACTCATCAAGTTTAACTATGACGCCGTAAGGCTGTATCTCTGTTACAGTGCCTATTACAAACTCACCTTCTTCAGGGTATCTATCCATTTTATTCCAGCTCCTCCACTACCTTCCCATTTAATTTCCCCAGACCACCTCTTGGCTCTACCAGAGTTTTACCGCAGACTAAACACCGTATTGTTGTTGCAGGTTTGTTAAAAACTACCTGTTCATTTCCACAATCCTGACACTTTATTTTAATAAATTTGGATCTTGGTTTAACTATCATATTATCACGCTATCTCAAAACTTTTTACTCTAAATCCACTTTTTGTATGCATTTTTTTGCAGACACTGCAAATATACCTTACATCACGTCTTCTTGTAGCCTTTTCACCTTTTGGTTTTGGTCTTGGATATCCTCTGTATCCTTTTAATTTTCTTCTAAATCTCCTCTGACCCTGTTTTAACTCTCCTCTCTTTCGTGGTTTTTGTATCTTGATCGTATGTTCTGTATGTTTTTTACAGTATGGACAATAAATTCTCATTGTTTTCGGAACTTTCATTTTATTCACCTTTTATACCTAATCTATTTTTTATGAGCAGTATTCCAACATTTGTTGGCAGTTCTACATCTTCACCCTTCTTGAAAGGCCCGTATGTCTTTAGATCGGGACCTACTATCTCGGGAAGATCCTCTTTCAATCTTACCTTTAAAGTTCTAGGTACAGTTTCTGCAAATAATGTTTTTTTATACTTTTTTATTAACTCGGAAATCTCCTTAAAAACCTTTTCCTCTTCGGGTATAAAGTTCTGATCTTTAAGATTCACTATCTTCTCCATTCTCAGTACAAGAAGCTCGGAAAATTTAGTTTTGATAACACGTAACTCTCTCTGAAGAACTTCTTTTTCAAAACCTTCCTTCGTTTCTATTTTATTCTTCAAATTTTCTATATAATTTAAGAGATCGGAATAAAAATTAGGAGACAGTTTCTGCAATTTTACTTCTTCTTTTTCTTTTTTCAGTATATCCTCTATCATTCTCTTTCAATCCTGGGAGCCAGAATGAACTTCACCTTAGCTTTATCTATATCAAATTCGAGCATTAACGGAACGTCTGAACCAAGTTTTATCACCATTGTACCGTAGATAGATTTAGATATGTCCGAGAGGTAACTGAGATTAAATGTGGCTTTAGCATCCTCCTTAACATCATACTCTATCATCGAATCCTTTTCATTCACAGTCTCAATATCACTCGTATCTCCCTGTGCCTTTATCAGGAAACTATCTTTTCTTGCTTCGAACGTAATGTGATCTGCAACAACTGACGCATCTTTAATTCCATCCTGAAAAATATCTGAGTTTAACTTAACAGTGGTTGTAAACGGAATTTCTGGGAGTTTTGATCTCTTTTCTAAAACATCAATAATAGGAAGCCCGAATTTTCTCTTTGATTCTCCGATAAATGTCATGTGTATCTTCGATTCTTCTGCATTCATAACCAAGATATCACTGGGTTTGGCTCTATACATTATCTTTCTCATTTCATCCATATCTATGCCAAGAGATATCTCTTTGTCAATAGAAAACTCATCAAACATCTCTTTTGGAATCTCAATGTCAAGCATCGATATATGCGATGGATCCATTGCTCTCATGTACATCCCCTGTTCTTTTACCTCAAAGGGAGCCTCTTCTATTATACTGCTCACTGTATTCACAATGTCTCTCCACAATCTTGCCTCAAGTTTAGCATTGAACATAATAGAAAATGTGAAGCATAATATATAAACCTTTTCAGATCACTTCACAGAGTCTTATGATCCTACTGGAAATGCACAAAGAAAATATTATCAAGACTGTTATCAATGCCCATATTTTCATAAAAGATGTTGAGATAACAAAAATAAAAAGGTTTTTATTCCCCTCTGAGATAGAAGAAGTATGGAAGAGATTTCACTTGAAATGATATATTCCGAACTCAAAGAGTTGAAAAAAGAAATAGAACTAGTGAGGAATATTCTCATTCCGGAAGAAGAGGTAGATGATCGAGAGTTAGAAGAAATTATCAAAATAGAAAAAGAAATGAAAAAAGGAGAGAAAGTACCCCTTGAAGATGTTTTGAAGGAGATTTAATGCTTTTTAAAGTTTATCTGAGTAAAAAATCTCTGAAAAATTTAAAGAAATTACAAAAGCAAAAGAGAATAAAAAATGTTCTTCTGACCCTCAGAACATTGCCGCTACCTACAAAATACTATGACGTCAAGAAGATTGCCACGCTTGAGGGATTCTATAGGATTCGTGTCTCTGACCACAGAATTATTTATAAAATAAATTGGGATGCAAAAGAAATAGATGTAATAAAGATATCGAGAAGAGATGAAAAAACATATAAATTGTGAATGTGTCCCAACTCATATCTCACGCTTCCAGCTCGTCTTCGAGAAGCTTGATAAGTGACAAATCTTTGTCCTGCTTTATTATTCCAAATATCTCCGAATCTTCTGTGAGGAAGTCCTTGGTCAATCCCAGCATAACTCCTTTTCCGCTGCCGTCTTTCAATTCGTTCCACAACACATAGCTCTTTATGGCTTCCATAAGTATAGTGTCGTCCGGTCCGTTCTTAACCTCGTGGTTGGCGATGTCTCCTGTGGACTCTCAGAGATACATAAAGAAAATATTATCAAGACTGTTATCAATGCCCATAATTTTCATGAAAGATGTTGAGATAACAAAAATAAAAATGTTTTTATTCTTACGTGAAGTGTTGAGTACGATCATTTTGTGAAAAGATACCTTTATAAACTTTACTTAACAAAGTGTTAAATGAAGTTAACATAGGATGAAGTGGAATGGTAAAAAAAGAAGAGATACGACAAAACTGGAAAAAGATAGAAAATCAGTTGAAAGAAGCAAAACGATTCACGGAGGAGAATAAATTAGATGAAGCTCTCTATTTTATATGGCTTGCTTCGGAAAACATTGTAAACAATATAAAATTTGCAAAAAATGGTTTTTATTTAAAAGATCATAAGGCTAAGACTCGTACACTTAAAGAGTATTTTGTTACAGGATCACTTAAGAATGATTATTCTAAGACATTTGAAAGACTCTCTAAGTATAGAATAGTAGCAGGATTTCATCCATATACTTCCATCCCTAAAGACTATGCAATAGACGATGTTCTATACTTTTTGAAAGATACTCAAGAATTGAAAAAGGAAGTAGAAATGTTTTTGAGAGAGAGAGGTATTTTAAAATGATAATAGAGGAAAAATCTGAAATAAAAGTATTGAGAAACTTTTGTAACAATCCTTTTGAGTATTTTTCAATAGCTGAGATAAGCAAGAAAATAAAAATTTCAAGAAACTGGATATACAAGATAATGAGCAAGTTTGAACAATTTGAAATTTTAAAAAAATCTGAGAAACGATACAAGTTAGATTTTTCTCAACTATTCTGTAAAAGATTAAAACTCTTATTTGATGCCGAATATTTAAGTTCTTTGGATAAAAATATGAAAAATAGTGTATTTAATATTATTCACAAAATAATTTTTGAAATAAAGCCCAAAAGCATTGTGCTTGTCGGTTCTGTTGCCTTAAATAAACAGAAAAGGGAGAGTGATATCGACTTTCTTGTAATTGCTGAAAAGAAAGAAATACCTTATTTTGAGAATTGCAATATAGTCTTACTGAACGAGAAAGAATTCAAAGAAAAATATCTCAAAGGTGATGATTTTATCATATCTGCTCTATCTTTTGGAAAAATACTCTACGACACCAATATTTTTATCAAGTTCTTTGAAAATCCATTACCTGTTTTTTCACAGGAACTTATTCAGGAAAAAATAAAGTACTGCGAAAAACTTGAAGAGCGGATTTACATATTGTTAAAAACTGATCAAAAAAAAGCACAAGTGGAACTACTCTATATCGCGCTCCAAACTGCAAGAATTATCCTTTTAAGAAACAGGATCGTTCCAAAAACAAAATATGAAGTCGGAGAACAAGTTGCCCCGTTTGATAAAAAACTGGCAGAGATAATCGAGAATCTGCTCAAAAAGGAGAGGCTTACTGAAGAAAAAATGCTAAAGTATGTAAGAGTCTGTATGGAAAGTATATAATTTGAGTATGGTTTTTACACTTCGGGAAGCTTGGATGACAAGTGAATTGTCTTTTGGCGGGGGCAATCATTGGTAAAAAAGAGTTGTTTGATTTTTTTTTCTGTACTCTACACAAATCACAGATAAGATATTTATATCTTCCAAATATACTTTTTTTATGAAGCCTCCATGCTATTTGCTAATTGATAAGATCTTTCCCGTAGTGAAGATACTGGCGGCTAAGAGGTTATATGAAAAATATGGAAAAACACAGAAAGAAATAGCGAAAGGATTGAGTGTCAGTCAATCTATGGTAAGCAAATATTTAAAAGAAGAAAGAGTTTTTGATGAAGAAATTTTAAAAATAAGCGAAAAGATAGCTAAAAAACTGGCTTTTGCTCTGAACGAAGAACTTTCAGAAGCAGAGATACTGGAATTTTTGTGTACAACATGTTTTGAGTTACGGAAAGATAAAGAACTCTGCGAACTCCATGATATACCCAATTGTAATGTCTGTTTAAATCTCTACACAAAAAACTTTTATGAAAGGAATGAAGTAATAAAAAACATAGAAAAGGCTGCAGAGCTTTTAGAAGAGATGAGTCTCGGACCACTTATTCCTGAGGTGAGGATCAATATTGCAATGGCTGTAAAGAATCCCAAAAGCTATTTAGAGATCGCAGCATTGCCAGGGAGAATGATCGAGATTAAAGGAAAACTTAAAAGAGTTTCTGATCCGGAGTTCGGAGCCTCCAAACATATGTCAGGAATTCTTTTCAATGTCATGAAAAAATACCCAAAAAAAAGGGCTGTTTTGAATTTGAGGTATGATAAGAACTTCAAAGAAGTACTGGAAAGTCTTTTCAGCATTTTTTATATAGAAAGGAAAACAAATGAGGAAGAAAAACTGAAAAAATTGATAGAAGAGGGGTATGAAGGAGAAGACTGCATTGTAGACCCGGGAGCTTTTGGAATAGAGCCGTGTATCTATGTACTTGGAGAAACAGCTCTTGAAGCTGTGAAGAAAGTAAGGGAGATTAATAAAAAGCTTAAAGGGATGTAAATCGTTTTCGAAGCATACGTTTTTCA
>Ga0209986_10002949_pt1 | contig 15161 bp, 8 predicted proteins | sample BlataG_FD_183168 | JGI IMG/M metagenome (GOLD analysis project Ga0209986, IMG submission 183168) | Deep subsurface microbial communities from Black Sea to uncover new lineages of life (NeLLi) - Black_00105 metaG (SPAdes) (version 2) | ecosystem: Environmental > Aquatic > Marine > Oceanic >...
ATTATTGAAGACAGTAGACTTATGATACGACTCAGGAATATCCAACCAAGACAGAAGAGAAATTCCACTCCCTAATTCACAACGATATTTTACTTTTAGTCCACGTAATCCATAAGTCAGACGAAATGGGATTTTATCGGATTCAATATATTGTATGAGATCAGAAACAGCTTGCACAGAACCTACTTCTTTTCCTCTTCGAAATAACCAAGCTGCTAAGTTACTTATTTCCATGCGAGTTGCACTACCTGCAATTACCAGCATTTTGCCATTAAATATCTGCAATTCATCTTGAGAGTGCAGGGATTCAATCAAGGACCCAATTGTTGGTTCATGCTTAACAGGATCATACGCTTGGAAGGAATAGGGAATATCTATCTTATTTATATCGTCTTTAATTGCATTTAGGCAGTCTTGCAATTTACTTGCTATTAGTTTCTTTTCCATGAATCTTTTTTACTTTCTAATGTACTGCTCACCTGCTGAGATGAGCGCCAGCGAGTTCCAGTCAGTATGCAGCAGATAGGTTAGAATCCTAATACTTTAGTCAAATGTTTAAAACATGGCAATAGAGGCCTTGAGGGGTATCCTCAAATCTCATGCCAAAGTTTTCCATGAATCTTTTTATTAATTCGTAACCGTCGAACAGGTTAGGATCACCTAGTTCAAATTTGTTTCGGTAAAACTCAATTAATGAAATTGTCTTGGCATTGATGAATTTTGATTTCATCATAAAAGATTCGAGTTTCTTAAGTTTTAAACAATGATCTATATATGCGTAGGTATAAATGATAGATTTCGAAATTTCGTCAAAACAGGGATCAATATCTTTCAAAAAACGGTCAACATCAATATGCCTTAGGCGGAATTTAAGAATCTCATTAGAAATTTGTCTAAAATATTTTGAGTCTTCTATCAGGGATTTAATGAATAATTTCAAATATTTTCTATTATTCAGTTTGTATCTATGTGATACTTTCGGAAATAGGCTTTCAGTGATTTCAAATGATTTCCTGTTAGCGTCATATTCATCAAACAGGGTGTAAAGATTTGACAGATACAGATGTTTAGAAGGCGACTCTGTTTCTAGAGAGGGAAATCGTAATTTATTATAGGCATGAACAAACTCATGGACATAAATCTGAAGCCTTGTAATATTGTCATGCTCGTCTTTATATAGCAATTTAGAAAATACTAAGTACACTCCATCATTAGTAGTTACATTTTTTGCAACAGCACGATGGCCCCTTAAAGACTGATAATGATTCGTGCCTTGGATTTCATTAACTTTTTCGTCAAAATCATTTGGCACAATTACACGTTTTATAGGTGGCGGGGGTTCAAAATGCCCAGCCATTATTTCAATTGTTCTTAATTCATTCTCAATAAATCGTCTTTGTTCTTCAGTGCCTATCTCTACAATGATCTCCAAACTAAACATTCTCCATCAGATTTCTAAAAACTTCTAACATTTAAGATTATACTACCTATATGCAGTTTTATATTACTGCAAAACAAAATCTATATTGAAATTATTCAATAAGTAAAATTGTGTTTTGTTATAATGCTTGAATCTATTTTTTTTCATAACTAGTTGTAATCATGGAGGTTAGAATATCATTTAAAAGTCTTCCTCTAAAATTCACAATGATAGAATTTCTTTCTAGATTAATTTTATCTAATTTATCTTGTGCTATAGATCCTTCTTCTTGAGGAGCATATATTATTAATGCATCTGAATCATTTTTGATTTTTAAAACATTATCTATTTCGGCTTCAAAGTATTTCCAGTGCATCAAAAACAATGTTATGGGTTCAGCCTTTTTTATAGAATTTTTCTCAATTTTTACTATATTTTTTGCTTTAAAAATTTTTGAATCGACAAGCATATCTCTTAAGTTTTCAAACTCCTCGTTAGCAAAAATTGCTATTTTTCTTTTTGATAATCCCTTACCAAGTCTATACCATACGGGAAAAACCCCTTTGATTATCAAATAAATTGTGTAACAAAAACCAATTATCACTAGTAAGGTCGTGAGCCCACCAATAATGATAAAAAAGGGATGGTTAAAGAAATCAATTATGTATTGTATGTATTTCATAATTGTTCACCTATTAGGTTGTTAATTATTAAGAAATATTTTTTCTAAATTTACTTTTTCCATAAAATTACCAAATTATTTCATTCCAATAAGATGCTTTTAAAGCTGAATATGCTTTATCTTTTATAGCTTCCTTTTCTTTCTTGGAAAGATCATCTGAGACGATATTATTTGAATTTGATGGATCGACAATTTTTTTATCTAGAAAATCGGTGTAAAGATATTCAAAAATTTTTTGAAGATTGTTGGGCAATGCTTTCGATGGGTCTATAAGAATAACTCTTTTTGATTTCCATAATGCATTTATAACACTTAGCTCGAGATAAAATGATGGAAATTCTAATTTATGCAAATTTCGCCAAATTTTTATTGCACGTATTTCACTCCTACGATTGAAACCTGTAACATGTCTAATGTGTTTATGAACATTTGTTTTTGCCCGAGTATTCCTTTTATTACGATAAATCCAGTGGTCATAAATTAACCCTGGTAGCCTTTTTCCAGGTATTAAGTCGACATTTAGCCCCTCATATTTTACTCTAATTGAAACATTTTGTTCCCTAACTGAAAAACCACGTATGCTCATCCAATCTGCAAGATTTTTGTATAATTCTTTTAAGGTGCCAAATAGAGCATGCTTAAGAGATATAAACAAATCAATATCAGTATTACCAATTATGTTTGTATGCTTAGCAAAAGATCCAACTCTTTCTATATTTGACAAATATGGATATGCCCAACATCGAATATATGGATATAGCTTCAATGAAATACTTTTTGCCCTTACTAAATCTTTTTCTTTTGGAACATAACTGCTAATGACTTTCCTAATATATAGATTTTCATTCATAGCAATCTCTAAAGAAGTTTAAATTGTTTTTCAAAAAATACAAAAACCCCTACTCCTCTGTGTGAGAAATGGGGTTTAGGTTTAAATCATAGTACCCTCGGTTAAAGCTTTTTCTTTCTTTTCATATCAAAAATATACTGTTTGTAGAACACGCACATTTTCTTGAAAAAATCAAGGGGGATTTTAGGGGGTATGGAATGGGTATAGGCGATACCTATTATTTATGGGGAGAGCAATACTCTAAATAGTGTAATTCTAACCACTTAGATAAATGCTATGGCAATTAACGCCTTCTTTTTCTTTCAATATCAGATATCATCTTATGCAAGCTTTTCAATGGTCGGGTACTATATTTCCTCTGGAACTCACGAATATCATCCTCCGCAATCCGTACCATGCCTTTAAGAGGGGACGTAGGTTCCAAGACAACTTAAATTTATTCTTCCTTTAAATGAGCGGCTGAGTTATCGTCTAAATTTGTGATATCTCTGATTTATCTGCAATTTGCTCCCCTATACAAATATTTTGATACGATTCTAATCTCATCAGCACCTCCTGTTTTTGGTTTTTAGTCACTATCCCTTATTTTTCACAAATATTTAGAAATCATACACTATTGGTCTCCTATTTTTCCCTTATTTTTATTGATTTATTCTATGCCTTTACCTGTGGCAAGGTGTTACGATATCGTCTTTGTTAGGGTCATGTGGCATTAGAGTGGGCGTCTATTTGGCAATGCGAGACATTATAATGGTGATTGGGCGCAGGGTTGGTATGGTGGAATGTTATTGTCTTTACTGGGCGTGGTTATGGCATGGTTGTGGTATTTTTAATCTTAGTGCACGGGTAGTTGATTGGGTGCCCCCATTAACACTCTCCCTCGATATTTAGTCTCAGGTTTATTGAATGCGAAATTATTTCCCGTTAATTTTATTCCTTAATACTCCAGAACACTTAAACGTTACTACTCTTCTTTCGACCAGAAGTAAATTTTGCCCGGTTTGAGGATTTCTTCCTCTTCTTTCCCTTTTATCCTTTACATAGAATTTACCAAATCCTGATATCAGAATATCCTCTCCATTTTCTAAGGTTGCCTTGATGATTCCCAAAACGGTATCAACTAATTGTGCTGATTTCTTCTTGGCGAATCCAATCTTGACCACTTCCTCAACAATGTGTGTTTTTGTGAGTGCCATGATTTCCAATCCCTTGGTAATCGTTAAAACGGAATATCATCATTATATGGGCCATCCTTTCCCCGGTTATCGTCAGAGAAGTCATCAGAAAAAGATGTATCACCTTCTAATTTCTCCAGAAAAAACTTTAGCACCTTGATGGCTTCAGTTTTAGGTCCTAGCTTAATTTTCCACGGAAGACTTTTTTCAATAGGCTTCTTGCTCCCGTCTCTTTTCTGAGGGAAAACCCACTCCATATATATTTCACCATCCTTACTCTTTGCTGCTACAAGCGAAAACTCACCCCTGTATTCATTTAGCAATATGCCATCGCCGTATGTAGTTGAATCATATTCATAAAAAATCTCATTACTCATATTTTTCCACCTATCTTCGCATCTCTAATGATAACTGTCCCTGTTTATCTGAAAGAGGGATAGATTTGAGTTTTACCCTTTTTGGCTTAGTAGTCTTTTTATTTATCATCTCCTTGGCGAACTCTGGAAATAGCGAGGGCTGGATATACCTATTATAATCGGCGCATTTCCTTCTATGTCTGCATTTCTCACAAACAAGCACATTGGTTTTTGGATTAGACTTTTTATGATTGCAGGTGATGTAATCCATTTATCAAACTCTCTTTACTCTTCCCTAAAGGCGTTCTATTTGATACAGCGGGTAAGGTCAAGTTCAAAAAAGCAGTACGGCTGGATCTTGAGAAAAAAATCCAGGATTTCTCAAGTCCGATAAGCGCCTAAAAGATGCAGAACCTTCATTTCGATTCATTTGAGTTTGTTTGGGCTCATTTCCATTGATTTGGATACAGAGGAATGGTTATTAGGGATGATGGAAATAAGGATAAAAGGATAGGTTTATGAGTGGAAAAGTGAAGGGTTGGCCGATTTTTGCTAACCCATTTTTTTGCTCCATAGCGCATCGCGCAGACCTGAGGTCCGCTCGATATATCGGGAGACTGCAGTACGAAAAACATGCTCATTCCCCCATATTTCAACGTTCTCCTTAGCGCGGGTGATGCTTGTGTATATGAGCTCCCGTGTTAATACTGGAGATTCCCTGTCAGGCAAGAGCAAAAGCACTTTTCCAAACTCTGATCCCTGGCTTTTGTGAACAGTCATGGCATATACGGTTTCGTGTTCAGGAAGCCTGAACGGATGAAACTTTTTAAAAGTGCCATTTGTAGCTGGGAAAAAAACGCGGAGGGTACCATTTTCACTGGAATCTGGCAGGACTATCCCCATATCCCCATTAAATAATCGTAAATTATAGTCATTTCTTGTAATCAGCACTGGACGGCCTGGATACCATCTCCTGTCCGGGTTTATGAGCCTTTCCTCCCTGAGGATTTGCTCGACTAATATGTTAAGAGCAGCCACGCCAAAGGGGCCTTCCCTTATGGCACAAAGAATCCGAAACTGCTCAAATACCTGAAAAACCTTAAAAGGATCGCTGGCTCTTAAATAATCCCCATACCCTTGCATAATGGTAGCCTTGATAACCTGAGTCAAATCTTTGGGTTGTGGAAGGTTTTTCCATGTAATATCTCCATATACTCCGCTTTTCATAAGTTTTATTGCACGATCACCATCTCCTGTATTTACCGCGTAACTTACCGCTCCAATACCGCTGTCACTGCCAAATCTATAGTTTTTTTCAAGCTGAATAATACAGTCCCGAATCCCCGATTCAGGCGCCCTATTTTGTTGTGTATGGATTGTATATCCGGTGACTTCTTTACAATCCTTGCAAAAGCCTTGTGAAAAACTGTGTTCAGTGCCAGTATCACATATATCACCGAGAACGGCGCCTGCCTCTACTGAAGCGAGCTGGTCTTTATCTCCTAAGAGTATTATCCGGGCCTGTAACGGAAGAGCCTGGATAAGCTTGGACATCAGAGCTAGGTCTACCATCGAAGCCTCATCCACTACCACGACATCAACCGGCAGTGTATTCTTGGCATTATGACGAAAATAGGGGGAGTTCGGAATGGTTCCGAGCAGCCGGTGTATGGTGGAAGCCTCTTCCGGGATTGCCTGCTTGATGCTGTCCGGACATGAGAGCTTCGTTTTCATGCTTCTGATTGCTTCCTGCAACTTTGCAGCAGCCTTTCCGGTGGGAGCGATAAGGGCTATTCTAAGCCTTTCTGGCTCGGCCTGTTTAAGAAGCAGGCCCAGTATTGTTGTTACGATTGAGGTTTTTCCTGTTCCAGGCCCCCCGGAAATAACACAGAATTTTTTTATCAACGCTGTAAAGGCAGCTACCCTCTGCCAGTTGATCTCTTTCACCTGTTCTAAGGGAAAAAGCCGCGTTAGTTCTTCTTTCAGAAGGCCAATATCGCTTTTCACAGTAGTATCACTTATACGTCTCCTAATTGAGTTTGCTAATTTTTCTTGATACTCCCAGTAACGAAACAGATAAAGCCTCGAGCGGTCATCAAGAATCAGCGGTTTGTATTCTCCGGGATTTCCCACCACACCAGTTTTTCTAAGTTGTTTGCACCAGTTGTTCAACTCAGGACATACAACAGGGTCAATCTCATTCTCTCCCTTAAGCAGCTCTTTCCCCTCTACGCTGGAAAGATCAAGGCATACATGCCCTTGTCTCGTGTAGCTACTTACAAGGGCTGCTGCAAGGGATAACTCGGAAACATTCTTACCAGCAAGCCTTGATGTAAAGCTTGCAAAATGAATGTCAAGTACGGAGAGTATTCCGCTATCGTAAAGTCGATAGAGATCGTGTTGTTTCACGGTTTAACCATTTCGTAGACATTCATAGGTTTGGGTTCAGGGTTCAGCGTTCCTGGTTCAGATTTCTCCTTAACCCTGAACCTTTGAATCCAGATTTTATCGGGAAAACAGCGAACGCTTACACCATTCCTGTCTCATCTATCAGGTTTGTACATAGTTTGTTTATAAATTTTCCAGATGGCCTCTCTCTATAAATGCCAAACTCTGTTCCCTCGTTCGGATCCACTCCGCGCAGGAATATATAATAGGCCCCTCCAAAATGCGTTTCATAGGTATAGCCCGGCAGGCGTAGCTGAAGGTATTGATTCAGAGCAACGATGTATATGTGACACTGGATAATGTAAAACTCATCTTTCATGGCCTTGGCCAAGCCTTTCTGATCATAGTACTCCAGCCTGCTGCCAAGGAGATTTGATTTCCAGTCAACCAGGTAGAATTGACCCTGGAACTGGAAAACCATGTCCATAAATCCCCTCATAAATCCTCTGACAGGCGTAAAATCCAGTCGTTCGATACGCTCGGGAAGATCTTTAGAAAGCTCTGGGCCAGCATATTTCGCAAATATGTTGTTTAGTTTTTTCGTGGAGATCGACTTCAACGGGAAGTAGAATTCCAGCTCATTAATACGATCCTGACTCCGTATGTGTGATAATGTAAAATCACTCCTCTCGGGCTCAAGTGGAACGGACAGCACCTTGTGTATCATATCACAGAGAGTTTCCTGCCATGTAAGCTCAAAGCCGTATTCAATTAGTTTATTTGCAATCAGTTGTTTAATTACAGAGGTATCTTTTTGCACAAAATCTAAGTGCTCAAATATATCGTGCAGACATGTCCCTGCCTTTGTGCCCCTGGGGAATGAAAAAATGCCTGAAGGCTCCTCTTCTATTACTGATTCCTCAAAATCCTTTTGACTGTAAGCATGAGGCCCGCCCGCTTCTTTTAAGTCCCACAGGTCGTGACGACCCACCTGCCATTGCAAGGCACGAGCGGGCAGGTGGTGGACAGGCAGGTTTATTGCATCATGGTCGGCAAGTTCTGCGCTGTACTGCTGGCCAGATACCAGAGAAGAAAAGCTTGAAATGTGCCACTGACGATCTATGTTCCCAGAAAATGTGTGAGAACTCAGTACTACCTTCTTGCCTGGGAGGGGTGAGTATTTTTCCCCTGCCTTTATCGGCATCTCAGAAAGTCTGATTATGCCGTCAGAGTTATCCACGAGCATTTTCAATTCCGCTCGCATATCCTCATCGCTTAAACTCTTAAGCCTTTCTTCGGTATTTTTTACAACATTGTCCCCTTTCCATGATCCCTGCTGATGGAAAAGATAGGCTGGGGCGGAAGTTTCAGAATCTCTGAAGCGACCCCACACAAAATAACAGCGGCTTCTTGCCCGTGTTAAAGCCACATAGAGAAGCCGAAGATTCTCAGCCAGCTCTTCTTTTTCAGCAAACACCCTGTTTTCATCCATGGCCGGCGAGCCGAGGTCAAGGGTCAATCTCATGTGGTTGAGGCTATCATGGAACGTAAAGGGGTAGTTATTTTTCTTGATCTTGGAGCCAGTCCATCCAAAAGGACAAAACACTACTGGATACTCAAGGCCTTTGCTTTTGTGGATAGTTACTAGTTTAACAGCATTTTCATCACTCTCTAAGCGCAGTTGGTATTCATCTAACCGTGGTGTGCTTGTATCTCTTTGTTCAGAGAGCCATTTCAGAAGGCCTGCCATAGCCAGTTTTCTTTCCATGGATGTCTGATGAAGGACTTCCGCCAGATGCAGCAAGTTCGTATTTCGCCGTTCCCCATCAGGCAACGGCATGAGGTGGGTCAAAACTTTTTCTTGTGCGAGTAAGTGCCGAAACATCTGGATAAAGCCGTGATTGCCCCAAAGGTCATGATAGCGTCGAAATTTAACAAGCCATTTCTCCCATCCGGCTTCATCCTGTATCAAGTCATCCAGTTCCTCTCCTCTAATACCCATCATATCTGTTGCCAGGGCCGCCTTGAGGAGACTATCATTATTCGGCTCATTAATGCCTGCCAGAACCCGCTCCATTTCCAGGGCTTCATGGGAATCAAAGATGTTCTCTGTAGTATAAAGAACGCTGGGAATATTAAGGGCTGAGAGGGTTTTTTGCATGGTGCGTGCCTCATAGTGTGTCCTCACCAAAACAGCAATATCTCCTTCGCTTAGGGGTCTTTTTCCTATAAGAGCCCTATTTTTTGCGCCACGATTGATAAGTCGTGAGATTTCATCTGCAACAGCCTTGGAAATGAGTTCTCGTGCCTGCGCCTTGTTCATAGCCTTTCCAGGTTCCGCTACCTTACTGGCATCCAGAAACCAAAGCTGTAAAGGCGATTCTGTTTTCCCATCCATTATGAGAGATTCAGAGCTTTTGTTTGCTGCTGGCGAGACTAATTGAAATGGGATTTGCTCATAGATAAAGGGACGGTCTACTTTGGTAAAGATGGTATTTATTGCGGCAATCAAATCGGGCTCGGATCGCCAGTTCTCACCCAGGGTGAATCTGGATTCCACATCTCCTGCAGCGTCCATATAGGCAAAAATATCAGCCCCACGAAAACTGTATATGGCCTGCTTTGGATCACCAATGAGAAAGAGGGTACTTTTTTCGCTGCCAAAAATCTTCCTGAAAATGGCATACTGAATAGGATCCGTATCCTGGAATTCATCTATCAGAGCAGCCCTAAATTTATTACCTATAGCTCTTGCAAGTGCTTCTCCGTCTTTTTCCTGAAGGGCTCGATAAACCTTGAGAAGAAGATCATCAAAAAACTGGATGTTTTTCTCCCCTTTTCTCTTGATAAGCTCATCGTGCACGTAATGAAATAACGCCACTTTGAGCCCCATAAGGTGCTGGTCAAAAATCCTCGCAAGCTCCTCCTGTTTTTCCCTCAGTCTTTCACAGAGTTCAAAGAAAGGATGAGTAGGGGGGATATGGTCGTTCTTTACAGCCCCATTGATTTCGCTTGAGGTGAATTTCTTAAAGTTCTGAAACAATATGGGATTATTGCCTCCCGTAGACATAACATCGTCCATACTTCGAATCCAGACAGGAATCTTTGCCTTACTGTATTTGCTTCTATTGAGACCTTCATCATTCGTAAGAACCTTTTCAACCTCTGCCCTTGCCGATTGCCAGGCCTTGCGAATTTTATTAAAAATATCTAGAAATCCCTTTTCCTGGGCAGAGGTGTCAGGCGATTCAACCTGGGGAATGATTTTCAGGTATGGCTGAGCATCCCGATTGGCAAGAAGAGAAAGGAGATTTTCCGGGTTGAATTTATTATTAATGGCATAGTTTACAAAAAGGGACGATGCAGTGTAGAAATGGGTGCGCCAGAAATCATCAACAATTTCCCTTTTGAGATTTTCCTGGTCAGTGACCAGCTCGGTATCAAATAGACTGCCACTTTCAAATGCATTTTCATGCAATATTCTCCTGCAAAACCCGTGTATAGTGAATATGGCAGCTTGATCGAATGAGCGAAGTGCTTGCCCAAGGCTTTGTAATGCAGTTTTCGGGTCCGTATGTCTTCTCACCAGATCAATCAGGAAGGAATCCGCTATCCTTGCCCCATTAAATGCCTCTATAGCTTCGCGCAGCTTTATGCGAATCCTATCTTTCAACTCCTCTGTGGCAGGAACGGTAAAGGTGACGACAAGTATCTCATCTATTGAAAGATTTTTCTCCAGTATAAGCCTGAGAAACAGGCCAGCAATTGCATAGGTTTTTCCTGTACCTGCACTTGCTTCTATAAGGTTTGTTCCCTCAAGAGGGCTGGTTAAAAGATCAAAATACTTGTGTGTTGTCATTTTTCAACCGTTATTTGGTGCTCCAAAAAAGGCCTAAAGACCTCTTCTGCAATGCGTTGAAATTCTGAATCAAAGGGATCAGTATTTCCAAAACAAAGCTGATAGTATGGATCTTCACACTCACCACGGTTGTAATCGGATTTTTCCCAGATCCTGCGCGCACTATTGAGAGCATCTTCGCCTGATTTGTTTTTTTCCAGGAGCGTATGGACATACGTCCAGGAAGTGTCCGGAAAGAAATGAAGGGGCTTTATAAGTCCTGCCCAGTATTCCTTTAAGAGGCTTTCAAGAATATGTTTGCTATTTTCCACTGGGGAATATTCCCATGCTGTCCACACAGCTTCATGCCTCTTATCAGGCTCCAGGCCTGCTAACATGCTGGTACGGGGGTAGGTATCAGCCATAAGGCTATTCAGTGCAAGGTGATGGATCCATACCTTAAGGCGGTCTCTGGTCTTCACTCTTGCATACCGGTATTGTAGTAATCTTTCTGGATAAATTGGATTGATCTGCCCTGTCAGCCTGAAACCTGATATATTCAGATCAGCTTCAAGTGGCTCAAGGTTTGTTTCCTGTATATACGGCTTACTTTTTTCCACAAAACTCTCCACCCCTTGGCTCAGCTCCTCAAATATGCATTCTCCAAGCGTCCCGTGTGGGAGCTGTCCAGAGGCGTGTACTGTAGGAAAAAAATCTTTAAGGTTTTCTCCTTCAAGTTTCTTTTCCAGCAGTTTTTTATTAAGCAGATATTTTTCCAGTGCCTTGACATCGAATGCCTCTCTGTCTTCCAGTATCGAGGCTCTCTCCTCGAGATGAATTCCCAGGCGTTTATTGAGCAGAAACCTTGATGGATTAGCAAAAAAGGTGGATAGATCGTTTAAATCAACTGTTTTCCATTCCTCTTCAGGGTTTGAAAGTCCCCTGGAAATAAACGATATGGGAGCCTCGCGAGCCTCCAGAATGCATTGTGCTGCCTGGCAGTTTTCCTCTGAATAGCTGAACAGTTTTTTACCCTTCTTGAAATATTCCGGACTAAAGGCCTGAAGGCGATGTTTGGTAAAAATGTGGTCGAGAATTGGCTTTTCTGAGATTGTAAAGCCTTGTTCAATGTAATCCATGAGTTCACTGACAACAACAGACGGTGGGATAATACTATTATCCTGAATATTTTGGCCTATATAACTGGTATATAATATCTTTCTTGCGGAAAGTATTGCTTCTAGAAAGAGATATCTGTCGTCATTGCGCCTTGATCGGTCTCCTGGTTTAGGATGTTTTGCTATGAGATCAAAACCTAATGGTTTGGCCTGTCTTGGATAGGCATCACCATTCATACCCACACAACAGATGACCTTAAAGGGAATACTTCGCATGGGTAACATTGCGCAAAATGTAACTCCTCCGGTAATAAAACCGAATCCAAACCCTTCTGTTTCAAGGAAATTTTTGAGGTGCCACTTGATGACATTGATATCAATCTCTTCATCAAAAACTGCTATTTTCTGCATGTCACCCAGGTCATTGAGCGTGCGCCGTATTACCTGCATTTCTCTTTCTGTATCCTCATCAGGCATAAAAAACTTCTCAAGAAGCTCTGTTAAGGTTTTTGACCACTGATTAAGAGTATGGGGTTGGCCAAGGAATGTGACATGGGTAAAGAGCTGCCCTGTGAAATCAAGAAGTTTCCCTAAAACAGAGGCATTACTCCCTTCAATATGATCGTAGGGAAGGATACCATTAAACATGTTCTCATCCTGGCCAGGCATGGCATAGCCTAATATCAACCTTTCCAGGCCAGCCTTCCATGTGTTTTCTGTTAATGCAGGCAGGCCTAGTTGACGCCGGCCTTCCCCGTCGATTCCCCACCGTATTCGTGTGTCTGTCAGCCATTTCCGAACAAGTGTAAGATCTGCCTCCATAATATCAAATTTTCGATGGACTGCTGGCAATTCCAAGATGGCAAAAATCTGTGAGGCGGCAAAGCGGCTGCCCAGGAGATCCAAAATTGCCAGGAATGTATTGATAATCTCGCTCTCTCTTCTTATGCTGCGATCTGAGATACTGAAAGGGATTTTCCTGGAGGCATCTGCAGGGGTATCAAACACGGCCTGGATATAGGGAGCATAGGTTTCTATGTCTGGCATCATTACCAGGATATCCTTGGGTAGTAGGTCTGAATTTTTTTCAAACATATCAAGGAGCCGGTCATGCAGGACTTCAATTTCTCGCATGGGACTATGGCATGAATGGACCTGGATTGAGTTGTCATTAGGTGCAATCATTACCTTCGCATTCGATCCCTGGTGCCTGTCTCGAAGATTCAGGATGTCCAATTGGATCCATGAGAGAAGATTATTCTTACCAGAGTCTTTAAACGATGGAAGTTCCTCGCAGTCATACTCATTTACCAGATCAAAAAAATCCTTACCCAATACTCCCATGGATGCCAGAAGGCTGTTTCCTTTCTCCAGGTGGAGTTCTTCAAAGGCAAGATCTTTCCTGCCCTTTCTGGCTATTGTTTGTTTCATCTCCCAGTCAGAGAGAATATCACCCCAGTATTCTTTGCAGGGATTCATAAGAAACAGGTTTATCTGGCTAAACCGTGATAGAGCGTAAAGCATCTGGATGTGAAATCGGGGAAGCACGGATATTCCAAAGACAGAAATTCTTTTAGGGAGACTATGTATTGTGGTGGGGAATTCCTCTGTCGCCTTAAGAAAGGCCTTGCCGAGTGCAGCACGATGCATTGTTCCAGTCTCTTTAACTAGTTCTCTCCAGAGCACGGCCTGCCAGTGATTTTCCTCTCCATTTTCCCATCTGAAAATCATTTCTGGACGAAAAAGCAGGTACTGGTCAAAGGTGTCTGTGATCTGCTCAGAAAGCTGAAAGCGTTTTAGATTCTCCTGGGTATCTCCCAGATAGGAGCTAAGGCTTTCAAAGCCCGGTTTTCTAATACATGAAGGGAGAAGCTTCATGATCCTCCAGGTCATTATTTTGGGATCAAAAGAAGAACGTTCAGGGAAGTCTGGAATAATTTTCTGAAAGATGTCGTGGACAAAGGCGTTAGGAAAAGGAAATCGGTAGTTTGCACAGATACCATGGCACTGGGCAAGCTGCATCGATACCCAGCGCTCCATGCCTCTGCTCTGGACAACAATCAATTCTTCATCCAGCACTGATGCTAAAGGTTTGCTGAGCACTTCAGCCAATGCATCGGCCAGGATCTCCAATCTGTTGCTGGTAAAGAGTCTAAGGGTCATTATAAAGATTTCCTATTCCAATGAACCCCATACAATTTTTCGGTACATAGAGGGATCTGTGTCACCTTCAGTTGATAGCAGTAAGACTTTTGACGTTTCATTGAGCTGTAATGCCTTAGCAATTTTTCGGCAGGATGCCTGTGCAAGAACAGTTGTAAGCAAACCCAGAGTTACCGCACCTGATTCGCCCGAAATAACTCTGTCATCACCCTGAAGGGGATTGCCGAGAATTCGCATACCTCTCATTGCTACATAGTCTGGACAGGCAACAAAGACATCAGCGTAGTCTCGAAGTATTCTCCATGCCAGGGTGCTTGGCTCACCACACGCCAGGCCAGCCATAATCGTATTGAGGTTGCCGCTGAGTTTTTTAGGCTCTCTCTTATGGGTGGCCATGGGTTCATAAAAGCAGGCAGCATGGTTAGGCTCCACAACAGCAAATAGAGGTCGTTCGTCGCCAAATAACTCAAATAAATACGCCTGGCTGGCAGCTGCCAGAGAACCCACGCCACACTGCACAAAAACATGCGTGGGAATTTCTCCTTCCAGTTGCTCCAGAGCCTCGTGTAAAATAGTGAGATAGCCCTGCATGATTTTTAAAGGAATTTCCTCATACCCTTCTCTTGCTGTATCCTGCAGCAAAATCCAACCTTGTATTTGAGCCTGTTCTACCGCTTGCTGGACAGCATCATCATAGGTGCCATCAATAATAAAAGTTCGAGCGCCATGCGCTTTGATAGATTCATACCGTGCAATAGAGGTGCCTTTTGGCAGATAGACGACAGCATTACACCCCAGTTGCTGTGCGGCCCATGCAACTGCCCGGCCATGATTCCCGTCTGTTGCCGTCACAAAGGTAGTGTCAGCCAGCTTTTCTTTTGCACTGGGTGCATGGAGTAAATCGAAAAACAATTCTTGCGCATTCATTTTCAATCGCTGAGCGATGAGATATGCCAGCCCATGGGTGGCGCCAAGGACCTTGAAGGCATTGAGGCCAAATCGGTGTGATTCGTCTTTAATCCAGATTTTAGAAACGCGCAACATATCGGCAAGATGAGTAAGTTTTACCAGTGGAGTTGGCGTATAATCAGGAAAGGTTTGGTGGAATTTCCGTACACAATGTGCTGTTGAAAGAGAAAAAAAATCTGTCGAGGCTTTCACCATATCTCTT
>Ga0209986_10002951_pt1 | contig 15160 bp, 16 predicted proteins | sample BlataG_FD_183168 | JGI IMG/M metagenome (GOLD analysis project Ga0209986, IMG submission 183168) | Deep subsurface microbial communities from Black Sea to uncover new lineages of life (NeLLi) - Black_00105 metaG (SPAdes) (version 2) | ecosystem: Environmental > Aquatic > Marine > Oceanic >...
ATAATAAAAAGTATATAAGCCAAAAAACGTTGTATGTGTGTAGTCTGAGTAGTAATATGGATTGGAAAAATGAGGCACAAAAATATGTGCGGTGCCGTCATTTTTCAAAACTCTGACAATCTCCCGCATCAAATTCTCAAAATTTTCTATATGCGCAAAAACACTCCTGCTGTGAATCCGGTCAACCGAGTTGTCCGGCAAAAAAGAGAGTCCGTCCTCCAGGTCAGCCACTATATCGACGTTTGGTAAATCCAATTTGTCAACAGTAATTCTGCCCTGTTTTTTCTTCTGGCCGCATCCCAGCTCGACAATTACGAGGGCATCGCTTTTAAGCGCTTCATCCAGGTCAATTCTAATTCCGGGTTCCATATACATACCTGTTAATTAAAAGTTAGTGCAATGCTCACGTCTCAGTATTTTTCAGGCATCCTTTAATCAAGTTGACAAGCTGTTTTCCCAATACTTCCAAATCAAATCGCCGAACCTCTACCCTTCCTGCCTGGCCCATCCGGTTTCTTAATTGAGAATCGGTTAAGAGCCGAGACATCTTGTCAACCCACTCGGAGCCACCACCAGCAAGAAACCCATTGACTCCTTCTCGAACAAACTGGGCATTTACGCCACGGCTTGCAACTACCGGTAATCCTGCCGCTGCATATTGTAAAATTTTAAACCCGCCGGATTTACCCCGCGCGAATCTGTCATCCGGCAATGGCGCCAGGCCAATATGGCTTTCAGCTAAATCGACAGCTTGCGTTTCCAAAGACCAGTGTCGTTTTTCCACCCTTATGTTCTGCAGGTCAAAGAAGTCATCACATATTATTCGCAGAATAACATTGTCAAAGCGAGAGCCAATTTCCTCAAGGGCGGGTTTGATTTGTGCGAGGTAGGGTAATGTACTTTCGCTGCCAATCCAGACAAGGCGGAGCTTTCCATCATCCGGCGGACTGACATTCCGTTTGTAATTGCTCACGTTCAGGCCGGTTGTAAGCACCTCGACGTTTCTGTTAAAATTCCGCGCATGCTCTGCAAGATATGAATTGTCTGCTATGACCATATCAGCGAGTTTAACCGTTCTTTGAAAAGACTTTTGCCGTTTATGGCTTGGCCTGTCCGGATGCTTATCAGAGTACATTATTGCATCATCAAAATCGTAGATGACTTTTCCGGCGCAGCGTCGGAGCCAGAAGGCATCAAGAAAATTCAACCGTTTCTTATGCAGGAAAACGGCATCAAAATCTGCGCTCCTTTTTAACAGTTTTCGTCTGGCCAAAGAGCCGGGCGGAAAACGGGCAACCTCACACTCGATGCCATTGTCACGCAAGATATCCAGGTGAACCCCAATCCGCTGCCTGAAGCTTGCCCGCTCGGGGTTATTTGTTAGGACGAGTAAATTCATAATCCGGCACTTTCAGAATCGCACTGTAACACCAGACACAGATTCTCTTATTTGTCTGTTCGACATTCCGCCCTTAGCGTAAAAAAACAAATCATGTGTTATTCACCAGCTGCAGAACTGTTTGGTTTTATACAATAACAAGTGTAACCTAAGGTAAAGTGTTTCTTTTTGTCTAATGAATCCAAATAAAAACACAGAAATGGCAAGGCATGTTTGTAAAGGGGTTTAAGAAGGAAAAACAAAGGAGCCATCATCATCCAACATAACCTATTGTAAATTGGGATATTAGCTGCAATTTCCGGGTCTTTGTATTGTTTAGAAATGTATCGAGGCAAAGTCCGGCTCATCTTTCCCAAACCCCAAAAGAAACCTCCATTAGGTTTTATAAAGATTATATCAAATCGCGATTGCTTAAACAATGAAGCAAGGCCGTAATTTGTAAAATTAAAAAAATGGTATGGTTCACTATGCACTCTCGCCCCCTGGGGTGCACTGAGAAACAACATTCCTCCCGGCTTGAGTATCCTGTAAAATTCATCGACTACCTTTTGCGGGAACTCAACGTGCTCAAGCACCTGAGTACAGAGAATGACGTCGTATGTATTATCCGGTTTTGGTATATTATCCAACGAACAGATGAAGTCATGTTCGCAATTAGGCAACTGTTCTATATCCGTAGCTTCATACTTCGCATGAGAAAAAAATTGTCTATATTGCTGCTTGCCGGCACCGGCATCAAGAATAACATCATATGGCTTGGCCTGACGCGATCCAAACTCAACGAATTTCCTAATCGCAAATGTTTCAGGGTGGATTCTGTCTTCATAAAATTGGGTAATTTTCTGAAAAAAGTTAGTCATATTTAAAGTCACTTTTCCTCAAACTTTGTGGCAAATACCCAGAGTTCCGGGCCCGTGCGTCGCAGCCGGGCTGATAGCTTGTACCAATACTTTCGCTTTCGGTATGTATATTCATTGCGGCAGAAACTTTGTGTGACTGTCAAACCAGCAGTTGTAACCAGATGAGTAAGCTCATTATCACTACGAAATTGGTGCGAATGTACCGATTGTTGTGGATTGATGTCTTTGTCCTCCCTGGGTACTATTGCGAACAAAGTTCCGCCTGGCTTTAGCATTTTGGCCACATTTTTGAGTGCCTGCAGCGGGTCGTCGAGATGCTCAAGAGAATGTCTGGTATAGATTAAGTCGAAGGCATTTTCCTCTACAACAAGATGTCGGATATCGCCCTGGATGACGTTGCGTCCCTTTTTCTGAGCATATTCAACGACTTTATGAATCAGTTCAATTCCGCAGGCGTTGCGAAAGCTTTTCTTCGGCGGAAAAAGGGAAAAGCCATCAGGGCATCCTTTTTTTAAATACGTAAGGGACCAGCCGTCTTCGCACCCAACGTCCAGGATTCTAATATCGGGCGGAAAATTTGGGTCGGCTCTTTCGACAGGAGGGTCAGTATAGTTCAGTTTTCCTCCTAACATACAAAAATGAAGGGCCTCAGCAATCCAGCCTTTTACAAGCCGATTATTATCACGGCGCTTTGAACGGCGTGCCTGATGAGCGTAAAACTCTTCATCAGAGTCATACGTTACTCTTTTGCCTTCTATCACTTTCATAATAATGTGTTAGCTCGGTCTTATATATGTTTTCAAGCTTTTTGATAACCACCTCGTGACCGAAGTTACTTCGAATTCTTTCCTGCGCCCTGCCAATAAGAACCTTTATATCCTGTTTTGGCGTATTGGCAAGTTTTATCATAGCTTCTGCAAGGGCGTTTTCATCTCCCGGCGGAACGAGAAAACCAACATCCTTATTACATATTACTTCGGGGGTGCCTCCTACCCTTGTACCAATGCAGGGAACACCCGCTGCCATTGCTTCGAGGATAACCCTCGGCATGCCCTCAGAGCCAATCGAAGGCAGAACAAGAGCGTCCATCGCTTTGTATATTTTCTCAATATCATTTCTGTAACCTAAGAAGTGTATTGAATCAAACAGACCCGTTTTTTCGACATCTTTTTCCAAATCCTGACGTAAATCCCCATGACCTACGAGTATCAGATGGGCAGAGGGGACCTGTTTTTTTACTTTTTCAAAGGCACTAATAAGAAAACTATGACCTTTGTATGGTCCAAATCGCGCTATCGTACCATAGACAAATGCATCTGCGGGCACTACGGCCAACTTACTTTTTGCTTCACCTTTTGTGATTGATACATTGCTAAACCGGTCAAAGTCAACTGAATTCTCCAGGACAGAGAGTTTCTCGGGCGACAAGGACCAATTACTTCGCAACACATCTTCCTTGACACTTTTTGCAACGGCGATGATTCTGTCAATCCTTCTAAACAGAACGAAATTTTGCAGCTTTCGTCTGAATCTATTGCTTCTGCTCAATCCATGTACATGGGCAAGAACGACCGGTGTTTTAGCCATCATAGCCGCTATAGTACCGTAAACTGTAGGCTTATGGGCATGGCAATGGATTATATCAATATTATGTTCTTTAAGAATTCTGACCAGCCCGCGCAGAATCGAAAAACGAAATGCCTTGACCCGCTGTATATTAGACAGATAGAAAACGTCATATCCTGCTTCTTCTATAAGGTTTTCCTTGACGCCGTATCCACTCAAATAAATAAATATTACGTTAAAACGTTCCTTATCCAATCCCAGAACAAGGTCGTTCACTGAAGTAACTTCACCGCCATAATTTGCCCACAACAAGGCTAAGTTAATCTTGTCCTTTTTCAAAACAAATCTCCAAATTCGCCTTCAAATCATCTATCTGCGCGATGTTATTCATCAAGAGAACCATCAGGGAGTATACTTCGAAGTACTTCAGATAACGTTATTCTATCAACGGCCTCCGTCATCAAAAGGCCGTCAGAGTCAATGAAAGTTATAAATTGGCGGGGGGCGCCGGTGTTTTCTCATATTTTCCAGACCGCTTTCTTATCTCCTGAACTCTGGGGCGGCAGCGGCGGTCATATTCCACGGCTGCGTTGATAATGTGCGTTAAATCTTTGTCTGTTAGCCACCATCCTACCGGTATCGAGACCTGCTCAGAGGTAAATTCATCGACGCCCGGCAGGTCGGTCCTGAAATCTTTGAACATAGTGTGGGTGTCATTTCTCGCATGAACTTGCGAGACGGTAACGCCGGCTTTTTCCATATGTTCCATAAATTTTTGGCGGTTTTTGACCCTTATGGTATAGAGCCAATAGACGCTGGTACGGTCATCTTTATATCTCAGAGGCCGCACAGCCTTGAGGTTTTTGAAAGCTTCGTTATATCGCGCGGCATTAGCGCGATATTTTTCGATAGTTTTGCCCACGTACTTGAGCTGCTCGAGGCCGATTACCGCCGTCACGTCGTTCATATGGAACTTGTAGCCGTACTCGACGATATCCGCTTCGCAGCGCAGGTCCTTGCGTTTTGACTTGCGGTCAATGCCGTACCATCTGAGCAACCTGCCTCGTTCACGGTCAGCCCTGGATTTACAGACCAGGGCCCCGCCGTCCACAGTTGTCATCTCCTTAATCGCCTGAAAAGAAAAACACGCGAAGTCAGAGTGCGAACCGATTGGTTTGCCATGGTAGGTTGAGCTAAAGGCGTGGCAGGCATCTTCAATCAGCTTTATCCCGTGTTCAGCGGCGATGGCGTTCAATTCATCGAGGTCGCAGGGGTATCCGCCCCAGTGAACACACATAATGGCCTTTGTTTTGGGTGTGATTTTTTCGGCGGCATCCTTGTAATCGATATTCCCGGTCCAGGGGTCGATATCAGCCCAAACGATTTTTGCCCCCATTGCGAGAATCGGTTCGTTCGTTGCTGAGCAGGTCATAGCGGTTGAGATGACTTCATCGCCGTAGCCAACGTTTGCCAGTCTAAGCGCCAACTGCAGTGCGGCGGTTCCGTTATTCAGCGCCAGGACGTTATCGGTGTCGAACCACGGCGCAAGCTGGCGCTCAAATTCCTCCACTCTCGGGCCTTCGCCTATGTAGCCGCTCAACAGGACCTTGCGCAAAGGCTCCATCACGCTTTCGGGTATGAAGACCTTGAACAGGGGAATGTTCTTTCCCTCGCCGGACAGTAGTTTTTTTACCGATTCGTCAACACTCTGCATAGATTTATCAACACTCTGCATACTAATAATCCCCCTTGATTCCATAAACTTGCCAAATTGGTTCTTAGCTATCCAATAAATTATCCGTAAGTATGCTCTGAATTATCTCCAGAGACAAAATTTTGTCAATAATTCGATTGCATTTTTTTATCGTCCTTTTCTGCAGAGGAAATTCCTGTGGATTTACAGCCTGGGTAGCGTGAGCAAGATGTATAACATATTGGCCCATTATCGAGACCGGCAGCTCAACGGTCTTGTAGGCGCGGTCAAGGAGTTCAAAATAGAGTTTTTGGCCCGCTGTCAGGCCCTGGTCTCTACCCATCAAAAATGACAGGTTCTCGCGGCGTACGACGTCCGTTCGGTAAATACAACATATTGTCCGATTGTGATAGCGAAATCTGCTGATGGAGCCCGGTTTTTGAAGGATTTTGCGCTCGAAGGCTTTAATATCAGTTGCTTTCTTGAGGACAATTCGCCATTTCGGCGTCAATTCGATTTTGTCGGAACCGACACAGGCAATATTTTCGTCATTTCCGAAGTAGCTAATCAGCTCGGTGAGCCAGTTGTCCTTCTGGACAAAGGTATCCGAGTGCATAGAGACATAAAATTCAGTGTTGCAGCTCTGAAGACCAAGGTCCAGTGCCGCACCCTCATCATAACTGCCGCGGGGTACGCCGGGCTCAGGACGACGCTCAATTAAACGTATCCAGCTTAAGCGTTTGAGATACTCCAGAGATTCATCCTGCGAGTCGTTGTCGACAACGATGACCTCGCACGGATACCTCGTGAACTTGCGGATGCTGCGCAGGCAGAGCCGTGTGAAGTCAAGGGTTTTGTAATTTATAACGCATATCGTTGCTTTTGCTTTTACTACGTTCACCATTGATAGGACTTGCCTTCCGCTCTTTTATCGGTTTGAGTACATAGAATCGTAATATTTCTGGTATTCGCCGGAGACGACGTTGGCCAGCCATTTTTGACTCTGCAGGTACCAGTCTATTGTCTTGTTAATGCCTTGCTCAAAGCTGACCGAGGGTCGCCAATTCAGGTCCTTGATTATCTTGCTTGCGTCAATGGCGTATCGCCTATCGTGTCCCGGCCTATCGGTAACATGCTTAATCAGTGATTTTGGTTTGCCCAGGCGGTCAAGTATCAGGTCAATGACTTCCAAATTTGTCTTTTCATTGCAGCCGCCGATGTTATAAACCTCTCCGGGCGGCGCCTCAGTCAAGACCTTCCATATAGCTGTGCAATGGCCGTACACATACAGCCAATCCCGCACATATAATCCGTCACCATAAACAGGTAATTCCTTATCACTGAGGGCATTGTTAATCATCAGCGGGATTAATTTTTCCGGGAACTGGTATGGGCCGTAGTTGTTTGAACACCTGGTGATGTTGTATTTTACACCCCAGGTATGGCCGAAAGCTTTTACGAGGTGGTCTGCTGCGGCTTTACTGGACGAATACGGCGAATTCGGACTCAGGGGTGTTTGTTCGGTGAATTTGCCCTCCGGACCGAGCGAACCATATACTTCATCTGTCGAAACTTGAATGAACCGCTCCAATTTTTTATCGCGGGCGGCTTCGAGCAGGGTCAATGTGCCGGTAACATTGGTTTGGATGAAGACCTTCGGCCCGGTGATTGAACGGTCCACGTGGCTTTCGGCAGCAAAGTTAATAATCGTATCTACCTGGTACTGTTCGATGATTTTTTCTATCAGGGCCCCATCGCAAATGTCGCCTTTGATAAATTTGTGGCTGGGGTGGTTTTCAAAGCCGGCGAGGTTTTCGAGATTGCCGGCATAAGTAAGCTTGTCAAGATTAACTACGAAGCAATCCTTGTACTCTGAAAGCACCATTCGCACGAAGTTGCTTCCTATGAATCCTGCACCACCTGTAACCAAAATCCTTCTCATAGCCGCCAAGACTTTTCATTTGTCATTCTGAGCGAAGCATTGGCGTAGCGAAGAATTTCCCTTTTCGCAAGCCGGATTCTTCGGCTTCGCCTCAGAATGGCAATCGGGTCATTTAATTGTTAATTGCCTCAAAAAACGTTCTAACGGCCCCTGCCAGGGCTCGATTGGCCCATCGAGCAAAGCTTTAATCTTGCTGCAATCGAAACGGCTGTTTAAGGGCCTTACAGCAGTACTGACGTAGTCGCTGGTTTTGCAGCTACTTAAGTCGACCGACACATTGAGCTTATCAAGAATGAATTTTGCCATTTCAAAACGGCTAACATAGCCGGCACTTGCAAAATGAAATAAGCCATCGGGCTTTTTCCGCAACAACTTGCAAATCACTTTAGCTGCTTCTGTTGTAGCAGTTGGTGAACCTACCTGGTCATCAACGACCTTTAGTTGTTTGTCAGTCTCTGTTTTTTTCAGGAGCTTGGTTACGAAATCATTGCCGTGCAAACCATAGGTCCATTCGAGACGCATTATACAATGGTTGCAGCCGCTTTCAACTAAAAGCTGCTCGCCGTCAAGTTTGGTTCTGCCATAAGCATTTATCGGGTTTGGCGTGTCGGTCTCAAGGTAGGGTCTGTCGGATTCGCCGTCAAAGACAAAATCGGTGCTGATGTGCAAAACCCATATATTGGCTTGTCTTGCAAGAACACCCAGACGCCCTACCGCCGTCCCGTTGACCTGGTATGCCAGATTGGCTTCGCTCTCGGCCTTTTCGACATTTGTATAAGCAGCACAGTTGATTACCGCTTTAGCATCCCTGATAGCTTTACCGAGATGCTGCTCGTTGGTGATATCAAACTCCGGCAGGTCGAAGACCTCAAAGTTAATGCCCTGCTTCGTACATTCACGCGCCAAATCCGTGCCGAGCATACCCTTGCCGCCGAGGATTGCAACTGTGTCTTCAGCCATCTTTGCGAGTCCAGTCATAGGGGATATGATTATCGTGCGGATGGGTGCGGAACTCATCGGGGTCGGTATAGTTGTACATTTCTGAGACGATGTTTACTATGTAGGCTTCGGTCTGACCGACGCACATCCAGCCGTGCTGCACGCCGGGCGGTATCCTAACCAGGCCTGGGCAGTGTTCGCCGAGGTAAAGCTCATTGACGGTCCCATGCGTAGGCGAATCTTTACGTTCGTCATACAGCGCTATTTTTACCATCCCCTTGATGACGTAGAAATGGTCTGTCTGTTTTTTATGATAATGCCAGGCTTTGACGACGCCGGGGTAGGTTGTGGTGAAATAGACCTGGCCGAATTTTTCAAACCAGGGGTCGTCTGCCCGCATCATCTCTCCGAGCCGACCACGCTCGTCAGAGATGACCTTTGCACGGCGAGCAGCAACAGCATCAATGAGCTTGCCCGAGCTGCGTATAATCAGCCCTTCATCTGAGGAAACTATCTTTAACGGCACTATGTTTTTTGTCATTGCGGTGGCTCCTTTGTAACCAACTCGTTGACTCTACTAAGGGATTCAAACGTCCCTGCATCACTCCACCAGCCCTCGAGAATATCGAAAGCAAGCTCGCCTTTCTCTAAGTAAGCATTATTCACATCGGTAATCTCAAGCTCGCCACGAGCTGATGGCTTGAGTGTCCGTATAACATCAAAAACTGAGGCGTCATAAAAATAGATGCCGGTTATGGCATAATCCGACCTGGGACTTTGGGGTTTTTCCTCTATTTTTATAACGCGATTGTCTGATATCTCCGCAACACCGAAACGGTGAGGGTCTTTGACCTGTTTTAGAAGAACCCTTGCACCTTTTGCCTGCGCCTTGAAACGGTCGATATATCTTTTCAGGCCCGCCCTGAAGATATTATCGCCGAGAATGACGGTTAGCGGGTTTCCATAGGAAAAGTCTTCAGCAAGAGCCAAAGCCTGTGCGATGCCGCCGGCCTCATCCTGGACTTTGTAAGTAAACCGGCACCCGAACGCTTTTCCGGAGCCCAGCAGGTTTACAACATCGCCCATATGTTCAACTCCGGTTACTATCAGGATTTCCTCAATACCTGCCGAGACAAGTTTCTCAATCGGGTAATAAATCATAGGTTTGTGCCCGATAGGCAGCAAATGTTTGTTTGTTACCTTTGTCAAAGGCATCAGACGTGAGCCGGTCCCCCCCGCCAGTACGACGCCTTTTATACTCACAATAACTCCTTTCCAAAACGAACAGAGGCAATGAAATTTTTGAACTTGTCTAAACAACAGTCAGTAAAGTCAAAACTGCTTTAGGAATCGCAGGTCATTTTCAAAAAGGAGGCGAATATCGGTAATACCGTATTTTCTCATAGCAAGCCGCTCTATCCCGAATCCGAACGCCCAGCCGGTATACTTTTCGGTGTCTATTCCAACAGCGTCGAAAACACTTGGGTCAACCATACCACAGCCGCCCATCTCTACCCAGTTTTCTTTACCGGTCTTATCGGCGAGGAGCAAATCAACTTCGGCGCTGGGCTCGGTAAATGGGAAAAAGCTCGGCCGAAATCGCCATTCCGTATCGGGGCTAAAGAAGGCGTGGATAAACTGGGCGATGGTGGTTTTCATATCCACCATACTAACACCCTCGTCAACAACCAGTGCCTCAAGCTGATGAAACATATACATATGTGTTGCATCGACGGTATCCGGCCGATAGACCCGCCCCGGTGCAACAATTCGAATGGGCGGTTTGGTGTGCTCCATAATGCGGATCTGAACGGGAGACGTATGGCTGCGCAAAAGGACGTTATCGTCGATGTAAAAGCAATCAAAGGGGTCCCTTGCAGGGTGGTCGGGGCCGATATTGAGCGCGACGAAATTGTGCCATTCGTCTTCAACCTCAGGGCCATAGGCCACAACGAAGCCCATTCGGCCGAATATCTCGAGCAGCTCATTTAAGGTTTGGGTAATAACATGGGTTTTGCCGATGTTAACAGGTATGCCCGGCAGAGTAACGTCTATCAACTCGGGCGTTTGCTCCTGCGATTGCAATAAAGTGTTTTTTAGCTGCTCAAACGCTTCGGTAACCTCTTTTTTAATTTTGTTTGCGAGCTGGCCTGCGCGGGGCTTTTGTTCAAGTGTCAACTGGCCTATTTGACCAAGCATTTGTGTAATTTTGCCTTTTCGACCTAAGTATTTTATGCGGAAATCTTCCAGAGCTGCCGCATCGGTAACTTTTTTTAGGGCCGCAAGGGCATCTTTGCCTATTTTTTCAAATTGCTCAAGCATTGAAACTCCGCTTTTTTACTTACCAGAGCATTTTTGGGTTTTACTCAGGCGATTGCAGCTCCGGCAGCCTCAACGATAGCATCGAAGCCCTTTGGGTCGGCAATAGCGATTTCGCTCAGCACTTTTCGGTTCAGTTGAATGTTAGCTTTTTTGCAGCCGTTGATAAACTCGCTGTATCTTATGCCCCGCTGCCGGCAGGCTGCGCTTAAGCGTGTAATCCACAGGCCTCGGAAATCCCGCTTTCGGCGTTTGCGGTCAATGCGAGCGTTGACCGCTGCCCGTATGACAGCTTCTTTGGCCTGGCGATACAGCCGACCTCTTGAGCCGCGATAGCCTTTTACCGCTTTGAGGATTCGTTTCTTTGCCTGGTGTCTTGCGGCACCTTTTCTAACTCTTGGCATCTTTACAGACCAGCTTTCCTTTGAGAATTTTCGATTCTTTAAGCTTGCTGGCGGCAGCTGATTTTAAAGCCGAGAAGCAAGCCTGAAATTGTTAAAACAATTCCACATTTCCGGTATCTATTTACAGAGTTTGGCCCGGGCTGTTTTAGCGGTTACACCGGTCATAATAGCCGAGCTGCCTACCCGCCTTCGACGCTTTGCGCTTTTGCCGCTCATAAGGTGGCTGCCGCCGGCGCGCTTGTGCCTGACCTTGCCGCCGGCGGTAATTTTAATTCTTTTGCTCAACCCTTTATGGGTTTTCTGTTTCGGCATTTAGCTAATTCCTTCAAAATAATCTATCTGAAACAGTCGAAAGGGTTCCCCTTTGCAACGCCGGGGCAAAAGGGGGCCAAAAATATAAAACTGACATTCTATGTTATTTGCAGCTACTGGTCAATACTATAAAGTGCAAATTCTCTAAAAAAAGAAAAATCGACTTGCGATTTTTTGACGAATCGTCCGTTTTTAGCAAGGCGCAACAGATACTCCGTATTTCGTATGTCAATAACCAATCATCGATTCCCACTTTACAAGATACGAATTATTTTGGCACCAGTAACAAAGTCATACGCCTTCCAGCCATTCTGCCTGGTCGTTCGACCTTAGCTAAATCCTGCAACGATTCGGCAATTTGCTCGAGCATTGCATAGCCCTGGTCTTTGTGCAGCATCTGACGTCCGCGGAAGAACATCGTGAACTGTACCTTGTGTCCTTTTTCCAGGAATTCGCGGGCGTGATTGAGCTTGATATCCAGGTCGTGTTTGTCGGTTTCGGGCCTGAGCCTGATTTCCTTCAGCGCTGTACTGTGTCGTTGGCTTTTTTTATGGGCCTCGCGAATCCTGCGTTTTTGCTGATACAGCCACTTGCCATAATCCATTATGCGGCAAACCGGCGGGCTGCTTGTGGGGGCAACTTCGACAAGGTCCAAGCCGACATCACGGGCTCTGCTCATTGCCTCATGTGTATCTACGATTCCTACTTGATTGTTTGATTCGTCGATTAGCCGAACTCTCTCAGCCCGAATTCCCCCATTTACCTTTAAACCTCGTTTGCTGATTGTGCACCACCTTACCTTTCTTAAAAGAACTAAAATAATTTATTTTTAATGTCTTTTCTAATTATCAGTCATTAATCATCAATTTCAAATGCTAAATCTGTTTTTTTATCGGCAATTTTGCGTTTCGCCATTCTTAAAAACTCGCCAATCTCCACTGTTCTGGTTTCTTTATCGCCCCTGGTTCTTACGTTGACGGTATTGGACCGGGCCTCTTTAGGGCCGACTACCAGCATACAGGGTAACTTTTCGCTATGGGCTCTGGCAATTTTAGCATTTATTTTTTCGTTTGACAGGTCGCACCTGCACCGCAATTGTGCGTCTTTAAGCTTATCTTCGATGATTTTTGCGTAATCATTGCTCTTTTCACTTATCGGCAGGATTCTAACCTGCTCCGGCGAAAGCCATAGAGGCAGATTGCCGCCATAGTGTTCTATAAGAATGCCGATAAATCGTTCGAAGGAGCCCAAAACCGCCCTGTGAATCATAACCGGCGTTTTCTCGGTGTTGTCTTTGTCGGTATAAACCAGGCCGAAGCGCTCCGGCATCCAGAAATCCAGTTGAATCGTGCCGAGCTGCCAGGACCTTTTCAGGCAATCCCTTATATGAAAATCTATTTTGGGCCCGTAAAATGCGCCATCGCCCTCGTTGATTTTGTATTCAATTGTTTTGTGCCCGAGGGCGTTTTTGAGGGCATTTGTGGCAACATCCCAAATCTCGTCCGAACCTATGTGCTTTTCGGGTTTGGTTGACAGCTCAATGCGGTAATCTTCGAACCCAAAGGCCTTGTATATCTCGAAGGTAAGCTCAATGACTCCTATTATCTCGGACTCTATCTGCTCGGGGGTGCAGAAGATATGGGCATCGTCCTGGGTGAACTGCCTTACCCTGAAAAGACCGTGCATAACACCGCTGGCCTCGTGTCGATGCACCAGGCCAAGCTCGGCAACACGCAGCGGAAATTCGCGATACGAATGTTGTCGGGCCTTATAAACCAAACATCCGCCGGGACAATTCATCGGTTTTATCGCATAGCTGGCGTCGTCGAAACTGGTAAAGTACATATTCTCTTTGTAATTGTCCCAATGGCCGCTCCTGTGCCACAGCTCTTCGTTGAGAATGATGGGTGTCTGGATTTCCTGGTAGCCGTATTTATTGTGAACGCCGCGCCAGAAGTTCACTATGGTGTTCCAGATAATCATTCCCTTGGCGTGAATGAATGCAAAGCCGGGGCCGGCCTCGTTGAAACTAAATAAATCCAGCTGCCTGCCTAATACACGGTGGTCACGTTTTTTTGCCTCCTCCAATCTATACAGGTAGTCGTCAAGGTCTTTTTTGGTTGGCCAGGCGGTGCCATAGACCCGCTGGAGCATTTTTTGCGTTGGGTCGCCGTGCCAATAGGCGCCGGCTACGGACATAATCTTAAAGCCTCCGACTCTACCGGTGCCGGGCAAATGTGGGCCCCGGCACAAATCCTCAAAGCCGTTTCCGTGCGAATAAAAACTAATAATGTTACTGTCTGTGTGGCTTATATTATCGGTTTTATATTTGTCGCCGGCTAATTTTGTCAGGGCCTCGGTTCGGGTCTTCTCTTTGCGAACAAATGGTTTGTCGGCCTCGATGATTTCGCGCATCTTTTCCTCTATGCGTTCGAAATCGTCCGGCCGAATCGGCTCATCAAGGTCAACGTCGTAGTAAAATCCGTCTTCAACGGTTGGGCCGTAGACCAGCTTCGTGTCCGGCCAGATAGTGCATATCGCCTCGGCCATTATATGGGCGCAGCTATGTCGCATTATTTCAAGGCCTTCGTCATCTTTGGGGGTGATGATTTGCACGGTGGCATTGCCATTTATAGGCGTGGATAAATCTACCAATTGCCCATTTATTCGCGCTGCTATGGCTGCTTTTGCCAGTCCCGGCCCAATTTGTTCTGCCAATTGCTTTGCCGTTGTACCGTCAGTAATCCCTAATGTGCTGTCATCCGGCAGTGTTACTTTTGCCATAAATCCGTCCGATATTACCAATCCATTCTATTGATTATTGCATTATAAATTGTCAATTGTCAATTGTCAATTATCGGCTGATTTTATTTGTTGCTATATGCTGCTTTTTCTTGTATAATAAAGGGAGCTTCATTTTGACGGGTTCCTGTTTCACGGCTTTTTATGGGGCCCTGGCAAAATCGGGACCCAATAGTTGGGGCGAGGCTTAAATTAACAGCGAGGAAGGTAGGATGGATGTGAATTTGATTCTGCTCAAAAAGAACAGCTCGCAGAAGGCTTTCCCTCTGTCGAGCGGCGTCACGGTGATTGGGCGGCGCCATGATTGCGATCTTCGTATCCCCCTTATGTCGGTTTCCAGAAGGCACTGCCAGCTCAACCGAGACGAAGGGATATTGAAAATTCGTGACCTTGGCTCGCATAACGGCACTTACCTCAACGGTAAGCGTATAGATGAAGCGGTGATTCAAGCAGGCGATTATATCGAAGTAGGCCCCTTAAAATTTGTACTTCAGATTGACGGAGAGCCTAAAGACATCGCCCAGCCTGAGTTGGCCGCACAAGCTTTGCCGCAAGACAGGCCGTCAACAGGCGATTCAGCAGCCGATGATTTTGAGTCATTTATAGAGCTGGATGAGGTTGACTCATTAGAGGATGACTCCGATTCATTACTGGATGAGCTCGACTCATTAGATGAAATTGGTTCTTAATTTGCTGCATCTTCTATGGTCTTGCCCCGCTGTTTCCTTTCTAATCAATGGCCACAAATATTTTCGCAAAAACGCAAAAAAAGCTGTATTGAGCGAAGTGGATGAAGTGGATGGGAAAAATCATCCAACTTTAGCTCACTTTAGGCACTTTAGTTCACTTTAGGCACTTTAGTTCACTTTAGGCACTTTAGTTCACTTTAGGCACTTTAGTTCACTTTAGGCACTTTAGTTCACT
>Ga0209986_10002952_pt1 | contig 15158 bp, 14 predicted proteins | sample BlataG_FD_183168 | JGI IMG/M metagenome (GOLD analysis project Ga0209986, IMG submission 183168) | Deep subsurface microbial communities from Black Sea to uncover new lineages of life (NeLLi) - Black_00105 metaG (SPAdes) (version 2) | ecosystem: Environmental > Aquatic > Marine > Oceanic >...
TTCCGGCTGGGTGTTGATATCGAAGCCGGCCACTTTGCCCCCGCCCGAAGTGGGCATTAACAGGCCACAGAGCATTCGGATAGTGGTCGTCTTGCCGGCGCCGTTGGCGCTAGCCTAAAATCGCGAGCAGCCGGAGGAATAGAAACGCCTCTGCACCGATTACCTTCAAGTTGATGTGCTTGCCAAGGGAGGATCGCGAACAACACGAAGAACGACAAATCCAACACAGAAAAAGATCGCCAAGGTGGCGACCGCCAAGCGTTGATTCGCTAGGCTGGCAACTACCCCAAAGATGATTGGGCCAAAAACCGCAGACAAGCGACTACAAAGAGCGTTGAACCCAAACATCTCCCCAGAGGTTTCAACAGTTACCATGCGAGAGAAGATCGCTCGGGCAATAGCCGGAGTGGTTCCAATCGTCAGACCCGTTCCAACAGCAAGGGAATAGAACACCGTGTAACTATCCGCAAACGCAAACCCAATTGACAATGTAACCCAGATTACGACACATGACAATAACACCTTCATATAGCCGATTCTTTCCGCCAACCATCCCCCAAAGATACATGAAGGCGCTCCTACCGCTTGGACAATCACGAACATTATCATGATGTCCTTGGGGGACATTCCTAGCGTGTATTTCGCGTATATCGAAGTAAAATAGGTAAGAGTGGCCAAGCCGTCGGCAATCAGGTAGTACCCGAGTAGAAATGTAAACAGGTTCCTATGCGCCCGCCAGTTTCGGATTGTTCGCCACGCTGATAAGAGCGGGGCGAGGTGTCCTCTCTCGCTGTTCTCTATCACACGCGCTTTGGGTTCTTTTAGCAGTAACCAAGAAGGAAGCGAAAAGACGACATAATATCCAGACACGATAACCATAGCCAGAGCGAATTTCGCGCTGTCTTCCGGCAGAACCGCGTCCTTAAGCAGAGGATAAACGGGAATCATACTAATCAAGCCGCCAACATAACCCAGTCCCCAACCAATACCACTCAAAAAGGCAGGTTTGTCCGTACCTCCAACAGATGGCAAGAAAGCGTCATACATGAATAGCGAAACGTGAAAGCAAAAAGCCACGGAAATGAATAATGACGAATTGATGAATATGGAAGACTCCGGGATAAATCCCAGAACGCCACCACCGATAGCAGCCCACAAAGAAGATAACACGAGCAGGGCTTTTCGTCGTCTTCTGAAGTCCGCAAATGCCCCAATAACAGGACCGGAGAGTCCAACGAAGCATATCGGGACTGCTATGACAATACTCCATAAAAGGTCCGGGTTTGATGAACCCTTCGCAATGATTTCTCTGTAGTATAGAGGGAAAAGGATAGTGAGAGTCATCAGGTGAAACGCCGAGTTGGCGAAGTCATAGAATACCCATCCGATCTTTTCCCGTGAGGATGGTGTCATTCTTGAATCCTCGATATGCACTTAGTCCAATGAATGCTAGAATCCATCCTGCTAATCCGTAGATCTCTGCCCGATCTGTCTGTGGATCCATAACGCGATACCTAGCGGCAACACAAATGCAACGAGGCTTATGATTCGATACCACTAAAGATCATTTGCTGTTAGCGGTTTGGCTGTGGCGCAAATGTCTGCAATGCGTGTGGCATAGGAAGTGTCGACAGGAGAACGAGAGGAGCAGAGGACCTTGATCGTTTCCAACTGATCCGATGTGATTGTTGCGACTGGACTCCAATCCGCCGTAAAGATGAAGATGTGAAGCATCACACAGACAAAGCAGCCAAACGCAGTGAAGCTAGCAGCGAACAGGCCTTTGGAGTGCTTAGTGACAAAGGTTATTCCAACAACAGAAGGAATGTAGAGATAGTAGAAAGAAAAAGGGCTTCCCTGGATGCCACCTGTATAGTGAATCACGAAAAAGAGAATAGCCATCTGAACCACTCCTGCAACGTATAGCAATATACTCATGTGATGGCGTAGGAATACAAAAAGCAGTGTAAGCAGTAACACAACGATGAAACAAATGGATACCAGAAGCAATTTTATATCATGATCCTGCGGCCACAAGCGGAACCATTTGAGCAGAGTTCCGAGAGTGATGAAGACGACTAAGCCAAAGTGTGGCAGAAATCCCCAGCCAACGAATATCCGGGCCTTTCGGATGGAATCTGGGGTCTCCTCTTGTACAAGCGAACTAGCACTCGTTGTCTCGCTCATCGCTCTCCTCCTTGAGTCACTCCAATCTGCTTGAGGATAGGTGCGTTTCGCTCTGCGAGAAAAGTGCACAATAGAAGTATGTTTTCGAAAGGCGTACCGCGAGGTAGAGGCAATCTGGTGGCTAGGTCGAGCAACTCTTTAGCAGCGTGATCAATCGTGTTTTGGATCCTGGAAATCAGCTCGTGACAATTATTAGGGCAAAAAGGAATGGGCTCGTGATCGCTCGCAAAAGGATTATCTGCTCCTAGAGATGCATCGAGAAAAAAAGCTACATTTCCCGGATCCAAAGAAAGAGGGCGCTCGTCTGGACTGTATGAGAGCGTTTTCGCGAGGTCATCAATGTCATCGTTCAATTGATGAACGACGCCAAGAGTGTTCCCGAACTCAGAGAGGATGCGGGACTCTTCGTCCCTACCGACCAGAAGAAAGGGCAGACATAAACTGAGGCCAATCAAGCGACCCGTCTTTCGCGATGCAATCTCCTGATACCGGGAAAACCCGAATCTCCATTGAGATGAGGCACAAAGATCCATGTCTTGACCAGTGGCGATTTCTTGAGAAACCTCGTGGATGTGATCATTAAGATTGTGGCTTGCGGCCAGAAACAAGGAGATATCTTTGTGAAAGACACGGTGACCGGTATCTTTAAGATAAAAGCCAGCGTCAATGGCTCTATTTTTCCCGATCTGTGTCCAGATCGCTTTATTTCCCACTCTCTCGGTTGAGTTATCCTGAATGTCGTCAATAATGAGTGAAGCCGCATGAAAGAACTCTAATGAACAGGCAAACGACTTGATTCTATCCAATGATATCCCCAAAGACTCTGCAACCATCATACACAGCGCCCCTCGCAGTCTCTTACTGTGTGATACAGTTGCTTCATATCCGGTTACCCCGAAATGCTCCTCCAGAAGTGGAAGAAAGCGGGAATCCCCCACGTATTCCAGAAGGAGCCGTGGAATGGCCTGATTGATTGCCTCACGGTATGGCTTGAGAATATCCAGGGCCTGTTGTTCAGATAGTTGTTGTGTGTAAACTGTCATGAGTATTCCCCTTCATGCCTACTCGTCATTTGTCTGTCGCGTTTTCTCACTGTGCCCCATTGACGTGGTGGCGTCACCACATTTGACCCAGTCGTCCAGTCCCTCGGCTTCGAACCGCCACTTGCGCCAGACCCGCTGGGCCGGGAGTTTGTTTTTGCGGGCAAGCTCGTAGACCGTAGATTTTTCCATCTTCAAATACTCCGCTGCCTCTTTAAACGTCAGCCACAATGTACGTCGTCAAACAAATTGTACAAGTGGATACTGAAGGATAAGACACATTTCCCCTGACGGCAACAGCTTTCTGATAGACCGAATTGCCTCAAATCTCTTCAACGAAGCTGGCGGCACTAATTCTGCCGCTGATCTTCCCACCAGTGAACATAGGAACGGACAGGCGTAGATCCGTCTGGTAGTTTTCCTTGCTGCCGATCTCGCGGGAAATGGTCTGGCCAAGCGGCAGATCGATATCAAACGAAGGCACTTCGTTGTTGTAGAAAGCAAAGGCCTGGACTGATAAACTTGGCAGGCGACCAGCCTTGGCTGATCCTAACGCCGACTCGGATGCCTCTCTTTCTGCTTCAGCCTTCTTGAGGCGGTGCGAATGCTGCACCGCCAACTCAAGCGCCTGTTTCAGAGAGAGTTCTCTTGCCTGAGCAGTCAGAGGCATAAGCAACGCCAACACTATCCATTTCCCTACAGTCCATAAAAGCCGCTTGCGGTTCATTGTGTTTTTACTCCATGTAAGAAGAGGTCGATTACGGCTTCTTTGCGTTCAGCAACAAATTGGTCACGGTCAGTGACATCCCAGATTTTGTCGATAAGGGGAGCAAGGACAAAATAGCCGACGTTCATCAGGATAAACGATACAAATGCCTGGCGAATGTCCACCGGTCGAAAACGACCCTGCTCAATCCCTTCCTCAAAAGAGTTGACAATCTGCTTCGGCAGCCCGGAAGCGACAATCGTCTCAGCGACCCTCTCTATCATGTCACTCTCCGCATCCGCCAGCTCGCGCAGGAAAATCAGGCGGAATTCAGGGCTAGTCGAAAAAGCCTGGGCGTACACAGCGGCAAAGGTTGCCAGGGCATCTTCCAGCTTAGCTGAGCCGGAAAAAGCCTGGCGGACCCGGGGCAGAATTTGCAAGAAATACTCATCAACGATTTCCTTGTGCAACGACGCCTTGGACGAGAAGTGGTAGTAGATCATCGCCTTGTTTACCCCGGCCCGCTCGGCTATTCTGTCAACGCGTGCTCCCGCAAGGCCGTACTGTGCAAACTCAGCCAGTGCCGCTGACAGGATTTTCTCCCTGGTGCTGCCGTCAGCTTGACTTGGTTGGGCTTTTGCCAATCCGTTCTCTTGCTTATCCATTCTCAACTAACCGTTTAGTTTAACTAACTCGTTAGTCAATATATCTACATTTTTGGACAGCGCAACAGTTTTTTTAAGTTTTTTTTGAGATTTCCCAGCAGTTTTCTCTTAAGTGGTTGACTATGAGTCAATTGTCTGCATTATCAGACGACTTGCCATCTTGAGTTGAGGAGTGGTGGTTGAAGCGCCTTTTGGCTTGAAATATTTTCCTGATGTTGATATGTTGAGTATGGAATAGGTTAAGGCAACGCCATACTGTAAACAAGAGAGGTAACGAGCATGTCCGCCAACCTCACCCCGAGTAAGGATTCAATATATCAACTGAAAATTACCTTAAGGGAGATCAGGCCGCCAGTATGGAGGCGTATCCAGGTTCCCGGTACGATTACCTTTCAGGAGTTGCACTTGATCATCCAAAGGGCGATGGGCTGGTCGAATTGTCATCTTCACCAGTTCATCATCAACAATGTATACTATCTGGAACCGGACCCCGACACCTCCCCAGAAGATATTGATGAGCACAAGGCTGTCCTCGCCCAGGTCGTCCGACGCGAAAAGGAAAAGTTCCTCTACGAATATGATTTTGGCGATGATTGGCTACATGACATACTGGTTGAAAAGCTCATGAATCCTGAGCCGGGCAAACAGTATCCGATCTGCTGCGCTGGCAAGCGCGCCTGTCCTCCCGAAGACTGCGGCGGTCCGTGGGGATACTACAATTTGTTGGAAGCTATTGGTGACCCCAGTCACCCAGAGCATGAAGAGCTTTTGGAATGGGTAGGCGGTGAATACCATCCCGAGGCCTTTGACCTCAACGAAGTCAATGAGGAGCTTAAGCCCTTCCGAAAGCGCAAAAAGAAACAATAAATCATCCCTCTCCCTGCTGGGGGCCCCCACTCAGGCCGCGACTAACACTACGGTAACTGACACCTCAAAAGGTTCCTCTGTTCAGTTAGGTCTTGCTTTTGGCTTGCCAAGAGCGTGACCCGACTGAACGTAGAATAGCAAAACCAGTCTCATTGGTTGCCTTTTGGCCGGTTGCGTTGTATCTTTTGTGCATGTTGGATGAGATCGTCAATGCCGTGCGAAATTGCCGTTCCTGCGTGGTCTTAACCGGCGCGGGCATTTCGGCCGAATCGGGGGTACCCACCTTTCGCGGCAGCGAGGGATTGTGGGGAAAATTCAAACCCGAAGAGCTGGCAACGATGGCGGCCTTTATCTCGAATCCGAAGATTGTCTGGGAATGGTATAAGTGGCGGCGCCAGGTTGTTGGAGAGGTGAAACCTAACCCGGGGCACTACGCCCTTCGCGATCTTCAGCAGTGGTTTGACCAGTTTACCTTGGTAACCCAGAACGTGGACGGTCTTCACCGGGCCGCCGGTTCGGAAAATATCTTAGAGCTCCACGGCAATATCTACCGCAACAAGTGCCTTGACTGCAATCACCAGTTTTCCGAGGATATGGACATCGACCCGGACAATATTCCCTCCTGCCCGCACTGTGGAGGGAAGATTCGCCCCGACGTGGTTTGGTTCGGGGAGATGCTCGACCCACAGATCATTAACAAGGCGTTTTCTGAATCGGAGCAGACAGAGCTGTTTTTCTCCATCGGGACATCGGCCATTGTTCACCCGGCGGCCAGCCTGCCGATCACCGCCAAACGCCGGGGAGCCACCCTGGTTGAGATCAATCCGGAAATGACACCGCTGAGCGGACTGGCCGATTATTACGTCTCAGCCAAGTCTGGAGAATTTCTGCCGACATTGGTAGAGCGGCTCAAACAGACCTCCCCTCCAGGCTGAGTTGCTGAAACGGCATTCTTATTTGTAGAGTATAAAGAGTCACGGATGCGTCATGTAGGATCTCGCGATGGCTCGAAGTTTTAGAAATACCATCACATACTTGCTGCTCCTGCTGTTTGTCTTTAGCTTGGCCGGCGGCTGCGTCTATTACAACACCTTTTTTAACGCCCGCCAGGCCTTTAACAACGCCGAGAAAGCTCGAAAAGAAAGCAACTACGGGCGGGCGCAAATCAGGGCCAACGACTACAAGAAAGCCATCGAAAAGTCGCTAAAAGTCGTGGAGAACCACCCCAACTCAAAATGGTATGATGATGCCGTGTATATCCTGGCTGTTTCCTACTATTACACCAAGCAATACCGGAAATCTGAGCGCCGCTGCCGAGAAATCCTGGCCAATTTCCCTGATTCCAAATATGCCCTGGACGCCAGACTGTACCTTGCCAAGGCGAAATTGGAGCAAAAAGAGATAGACGTTGCCATGGATCTGTTCGGGGAGCTCTTCCACAGTGACGTGGAGCGGAGTTTTAAAACCGAGGCGGCCATGGCGCTGGGGACGTTTCATTTTGACAACAAAAGGTACGCCGAGGCCCAGCAATATCTCCTGGCTGTGCGCGATTCCCTTGGGAGCGAGCCACAGAAAAAGGTCGCGCAAAACTATATCGCGGACGGATACTTTCAGATGTTTCAGTTTAAGGACGCGCTCGGAGCATACCTGCAGATACTCGGGATGAATCCGGACAACAACGAACGGTATCATGCTTTGTATCAGGCAGCCCTCTGTTCATACCGTATGCAGCAGATCAATACCGGGCTGGATTACCTTCAAACGCTTATTAAGGATGAGGTATATTTTGACTCACTGGGTGTACTAAAGCTTAAGCTGGCTGAAGGTTATGAGTACAAAGATGATCTGGATCAAGCCGAAGCCATCTATCAAGAAGTGGCCACTGAGGAGAAAAACAGGCGGGTTGCGGCTGAAGCTTATTATATCCTGGGGCTCATATATCAGTTTGACCACGACGATCTCAAAAAGGCAAAAGAGTACTATGACAAAGTGGTTGAACTAGACCGCTCTTCTGAGAATGGACGGGACGCCCTACAGCGGTCCTCAGACATTGGAAAACTTGAGAGGTTTGCCCGGACCCTTGAGATCGATTCCACCACCACCCAGGATGCCATAGACGCCGCTGCCTACACCCAGTATCAACTGGCCGAGCTGCACTGGTTCAAGCTGAATAAGCCGGACACGGCAATTTTAGAGATGCAGTATCTGGTCGACTCGTTCCCCACCGCCTACGATACGCCGAAAGGAATGATTAGCCTGTCCCAGATGATCAGGGAGCACCATAAGGATACGTCCAAAGCCGATTCGATCCTGCGAGCGGTTCTGGGAAAATACCCTCAGTCTGATTTTGTTTCCGAAGCGATAGAACTGCTGGGCTTGCTGGGCACGGCTGCCGATACCGGTTACTCCGGCGCCTACATCAAAAAGGCCGAGAACTTTCTTATCGACGAAGAAAACATCGATTCGGCCCGTGCCTACTACACCTACCTGGTCGATCACTTTCCCGATTCCAAGTACTACCTGCAAGCGCGTTTTGCCCTCATCTGGCTGACCGAGACATACGAAAGCCCGGGTGACTCGTCAGTTATCTTTGCCTACGCCGAGTTTGTGGATTCGTTTCCCGGTTCCATTTGGGCTACCGAGGCGAGGAAACGAACAAGCTATCGCCCTCCTCCCCAGACCCCTCCAGGCGAAGCGGCTGACTCCACCGCGGAGGAGGAGACGGAGGGTCCCTTCACGCCTGAGGGTGAAGTGGTTGGAGAGGAGGAGGACACGGCGGCCTACATTGATCCCTTAGAGGCGCTTTACACGGCTCCTGACGGTGAGAAAGCCATAGACCTCCCGTCCCACGTAAAGCCCATTGAGGTTCGGTATGAGTTTGAGTATCCCACCGAGGCGTACGCTGCCGAGTGGGAGGGGGACTTGAATTTCCACATCAAGCTTGATTTTACCGGAGAAGTTACTGATTATGTGCTGAAAACGTATTCCGGCATCGATGAGATCGACCGCCGGGCAAAAGAGGCCGTCGCCTCAACGACTTTTGACGTAAGCCAGTTGCGGCCGGAGGAGCAAGGAGCATGGTTTTTGTATAAGTACAGGGTGACGTTGCCGGGACATCTGAAATGATTAGACCAGCGTGTGAAGACACGTTTGTCATAAAGAATCGAAATCTGGGAAACGGTTATTACTCACTTACCTTTGGGCCATATTCCCGAGCCTCCGAGTGCAAACCGGGCCAGTTTGTTCACATCAGACTGCTCGGGGCGGATGTTTTCTTCAGGCGAGCCTTTTCCGTGGCTAATGTTTCCACGAATAACAACGAGATAGAGATTATTTTGAAGGTCGTCGGCCGCGGTACAAAAGTCATGGCCGGACTGCGCAAGGGTGACCTGGTCAACCTGTTGGGGCCGCTTGGAGTACCTTTCAAGCTGCCCAAAAAAAATGAGACAACACTTATAGTTGCCGGCGGCATTGGCGTACCCCCACTATTGTTCTTGGTCTACAAAATGATCAGGCGGGGGTGCGACCCGAAACAGATAATCTTCTTTTACGGTGGGTGCTCGGCAGTGGACATTGTTAAGCGCTCTCGCATCAAAAAGATGGGAGTCACCTTCCTCCCGGTAACCGAAGATGGTTCTCTGGGAGAAACCGGGCTGGTAACGGAGTTCGTAGAAATGTATCTCCTGGCCCGCCGAACTGACAGATTCAGAATCTATGGCTGCGGACCGCCCGGAATGCTCAAAGCAACGAATGACCTGGGGCTTAAGTATGGCATCCCGGGCCAATTGTCCCTTGAGGCTCCCATGCCGTGCGGCATTGGGGTCTGTCTCGGCTGTGTCGTTGAGCTGACCGGGGGCGGCTACGCCAGGGTTTGTCGCGACGGGCCGGTTTTTGACATCGGGGAGGTGGTGTTGTGACTCCTGATTTGAAGGTAAGCATCGCCGGGGTTAAATTCGCTAATCCCATTATGACTGCCTCTGGTTGTTGTGGGTACGGCGAAGAGCTGGCGCAACTCTTTCCCCTTTCAAAGCTGGGAGCGCTGGTCACCAAGTCAATTACCCTCAAGCCACGCCCCGGGCATCGGCCGCCGCGCACAGCCGAGACGACCGGCGGCATGCTTAATGCCATCGGCCTGGCGAACGTCGGTGTCGACTGCTTCCTCAGTGATAAAGTCCCCTTTCTGTCAAAGCAGAAGACAAAAGTTATCGTCAACGTGGCCGGTTCGACCCTTCAGGAGTATGTTGACATCTGTGCCCGGTTGAATGATTGTGAACGAGTAGATATGATAGAGCTGAACCTGAGTTGTCCCAATGTCGACGAAGGGGGGATGGTACTTGGAGTTGATCCTGCCTTGACGGAAAAAACGATTACGGCAGTAAAAAAAGTCTTTTCGAAGCCGGTCATTGCCAAACTGTCTCCCAACGTAACCAGCATCGTTGAAATTGCCAAGGCCGCCGAGCGGGGCGGCGCTGACGCCCTGTCACTTATCAATTCGGTTGTCGGCACGGCCGTAGACCCTGAGACCTGGCGCCCGAGACTTACCTACAACAAGGGGGGGCTTACCGGTCCGGCCATCAAGCCGATTGCTCTGGCGATGGTTGACGCTGTCTATAGTAACTGCCGGCTGCCCGTTATCGGCATCGGCGGCATAAGCAGCTACCGGGATGTGATCGAGTTTTTGTTATGCGGGGCCACGGCGGTGCAGGTGGGGACAGCTCTGTTTATCGAGCCGGATATACCGGTCAAAATTATTCGCGACCTGACAGGTTACCTGAAGAAAAGAAAGCTGAAATCAGTTTGTGACCTTGTCGGCAAAGTGAGGAAGTATTGATGAGTGCTCTCAAGGACCTTCAGAAGATACAGTCAGAGACGAAGTCCATTATTTGTCTCGGGCTCGACCTTGATCCCAAGCGTATGCCGCCGGACTACGCCAAAAACGTGAAAGGAATGTTTGACTTTGCCGTTCGCATTATCGATGCGACCGCCGATTTGGTCTGTGCCTACAAGCCGAATTTGGCCTTTTACGAAAGCCTCGGAGCGGATGGGATCTCGCTGTTGAAGCAGATTGTGACGCGTATTCCGCGGGAAATCCTGGTCATCCTTGACGGCAAACGAGGAGACATCGGCAATACTGCCGCCCATTATGCCGACGCTCTCTTCTCCAAGTTGAAAGCCGACTGGGTGACGTTGAATCCGTATATGGGGTATGATTCCCTGCGGCCCTTTCTGGAACACAAGGACAAGGGAGCGTTTATCCTCAGCCTGACTTCCAATCCGGGTTCCAGGGACTTCCAGCAGTTACGCGTTGACGGCAAGCCTCTCTACCAAATTGTGGCCGAAAAGGTCTTGTACTGGAATAAGGATCACAACTGCGGTTTAGTCGTGGGAGCAACTGTTCCCGAGCAGCTGAAGGAAATGCGGCAGCTGGCCGGTGAGATGCCGCTGTTGATTCCCGGTGTTGGCGCCCAGGGCGGGTCTCTTGGGGAGGCAGCCCTTTTCGGAACGGACAACTTCCGCAAGACGGCCATCATCAATGTCTCGCGCTCAGTGCTATATGCCTCCCGTGGGGATGATTTTGCCCAACGGGCAAGAGAAGAGCTATCGAGACTCAACAAAACGGTGGACACCCTGCGCCCTGGTGACGGATCATCGGCAGAGGCTGATACGATGGCTGATATGATTTCTTAGTTGTTATGAGGGACTGTCGAAAAAGCCTTTCATCATACCCCGAAACGGTTCGGATTCGTCATGCCCGTGAAAACGGGCATCCAGTAACCCTTTGATTTTCCTGGATTCCCGCTTTCGCGGGAATGACTATGGGTAGATGGAAGTTGCTGTTTTGTGTTAAGTTCCGAGTTTTTCAACAGCCCCATAATGTAATCTGATAGGACCTCTCTCTTTGCTCTTTACAAATCGAGGGCAAGCTGCTTATTTCTTGACAATGTTAACGACACCTGAACGCGGCACTTTGCTGCAAAGCTACAGGAGACTGACATGGACCCGCGTGTGAAAAAGCTGGCCAGGGTATTGATACACTATTCACTTAAGCTCAAGAAGGGGCAGCTCTTCAGGATTGAGGGTGAGGTCGTCACGCTGACGTTAATCAAGGCCGTTTTCGAAGAAGCGATAAAGGTCGGCGCCCACCCCTACACCACTATCCGGCTGCCCGACACCGAGGAAACTTTTCTAAAGCATGGGTCCGACGCCCAGTTGAAGTACATCTCCCCTATTATCAGGCATGAGATCAACAAGATGGACGCGCGGTTGGTTATCTTAGGCAGTGAGAATACCCGCTATCTTTCGGGGGTGGCTCCCAAAAGACAGGCTTTGCGTCGACGGTCTATGCGGCCCATTATTAACCGGTGGTTCCAACGCACTGCCGACAAATCAATCTCCTGGTGCGTGACACTGTTCCCGGCCGCCGCCGAAGCCCAGGAAACGGATTTGTCTCTGGCTGATTACGAGGATTTTGTCTACCGGGCGGGTTTTATCCATGCGGCGGATCCGGTCAAGCATTGGAAAAAAGTGGCCAAAGAGCAGGATCGATTGGTGAGAATACTCAATAAAGTGGACCGTATCCATATTCGTTCTGCCGACACCGATCTGAAGCTGCGAGTGAAGGGGCGCAAGTGGGTCAACTGCGCCGGTACGGAAAACTTCCCCGACGGCGAGATCTTTACCAGTCCGTTGGAAGGCTCGGCGGAAGGCTTCATACGCTACACTTTCCCGGCGGTCTACATGGGACGGGAGGTCCAGGACGTTCGCCTTGAGTTCAAAAAAGGGAAAGTGGTCAAAGAGACGGCGAGCAAAAACCAGCGGTACCTGACAAGCATGCTCAATATAGACAAAGGCGCCCGCCACCTCGGGGAGTTTGCAATCGGCACCAACTACGCCATCAAGCGCTTTTCAAAGAATATCCTTTTTGATGAGAAAATCGGCGGGACCTGTCACCTGGCGGTGGGGGCTTCCATTGCCGAGGCAGGAGGTAAGAACAAAAGCTCGCTGCACTGGGACATGGTCTGCGACCTGAATAAAGACAGCGAGATTGTCGCGAACGGCAAAGTGATTTATCGCAACGGGAAATTCACCATTTAGAACCGGTAAACAGCATAAACAAAAAAGGCCGACGTCTCTAAGGCGTCAGCCTTTTCTGTCTTGCATCTTGGCCTACGGGGACTGAGGTGGCGGGCCACCCATGAAAAGATAATCAACCAGGTAGATGATGTCACTCACGTTAATTGCAAAATTAAACTGTGCATCGCCGGATTGAATCGTCACCGGAGCAGGCCCGCTGCCAAACAGGTAGTTCACCAGGTAGCATACATCAGCAATGTTGATGGACTGTCTATAGTCGGCGTCGCCTCTGATAATTGCCTTGGTCCCAATTGTCCCGGAATAGAATACTGGTTCGTAGCTGAGGGCATCGGAGCTTAGTTCGAGCGAGTAAGCCTCTTTCATTGTATCGACCTCGTTGGTCAAGTCGCCGAAGGCATAGGGGTCAATAGTAATATATATCTTCAAGACTTCACCGGAGCCGGTTGCTAGGGGCGGTGAGCCGCCGCCATTGTCGGCAACCAACTTGACAGTGTACTTGTCATGGGAAGGATCAAAGGTGAGGTACTGAAGCCTCTCAAAATAGTCGGTGCGACTTCCCAGCGTGACCGAGTCAAGTGACATCTCCATCAAAGGGGCCGTCTCATGCTTGAAGGGGATGACTAAGAAGTCCAGCTCTTGTGAATTCACCACGTCAACCGACATGACGACCTGCTCTCCGGCGAAGGCTGAATCAGGTCTGAATCTGACCGTGTCGGCCAACAAAATGATGTAGGCGTTTTTTTCATTGGTAATATCGCCGAACTCGGTTTCAATAGTCAGTGAGACGTCAAACGCACCGGGATTAGTATAATAGTGGGAGGGGTTCTGTACAAAAGCAGAGTCACCATCGCCAAACGACCAGGCCCAGCTCGTAGGAGTCACCGAAGAACTGTCATTAAATTGGATTGTCAAAGGCGCGTAGCCGAAGGTTACGTCGGTATAGAAGTTGGCGCCCCAGCCCAACGCTGCATTAAGGTCAATAATGCCCCAGCCATAGGCGTTGTTCGGTGCGGCCGCGTTATCAGCGGTCTCCATCAAGGCTAAACGAATCATCTGCGGTCCAAAGTCCGGTCGAGCCTGAATCAGCAAACAGGCGGCGCCGGCAATGAGAGGCGTCGACAGGGACGTGCCGTTGGCGGCGCCGTAGCTGTAGTCTGACGAGGCCGTGGCGCAGGCCGTGGAGACCCCCCGGGCACAAACTTCCGGTTTGGTCCGCCCATCGTACGTTGGACCCCGTGACGAGAACGACGCGATCGTCCCTGAAGAATTAACTGCGCCCACTGCCAGCATGTCAAAGGCATCGGACGGCGCCAGGAGGGTACCGGTGCCAGGGCCGCTGTTGCCCATGGAATTGCAGACCACAATTCCCAGACCGGCGGCGGTATTGGCGGCCAAAGTGATGGTAGCGGTGTTGCCGTCCAAGTCTTCGTATGTGTACCAATCAGAGTAGCACAGGGAGGAGGTTACCACGTCAGCCCCCAATGGATCCGCCCACTCCAGAGCGGCCACCCAGTTGTCTTCCTCGACTGGCGTTTCAGAGCGCATATCTTCAGTTTTGGCCAGCAGGAAGTTGGCCTTGAAGGCCGGGCCGTATTGGACTCCATCCTTATGCCCGCCGGAAGTGGACCAGATATACGTGCCATGGTTCCACTGATTGGACCAGTCTTCCGCCTCATTGGCGGTGTTGCTGTCATTGAAAACAAAATCCCACTCGGCCAGCACTCGACCCTCAGCGTAGTGCGGCGCAAAGACCTCATGAGATTTGCGGTAGCCGGTATCGAAGATTGCCAGGGTGACTCCCTCGCCGTGATATCCTTTATCGTGAACAACCGGCACGTTGATCTGCTGAAGCTGCGCATAGGAGTTGCCGTAGTCAAGGGCGTCAGGCGCCAGCGACTGCCGATCGGGCAAATCAAGACGAATAGGCTCGACCGTTTCCGGCTCGCTCCTGAAGCTGGCCACCGGCCTAATCTGCAAGACGAACGGCAGGGCACCGATCTCATCAAGTTTGTCAGGAGAAATCTCAAAGCTGGCGGCATTCAGCCATCGGGAAGTCCGTCGGTGTTTCCCTCCCAGGCTGATGACCTCATCAATGTAGACTTGCATCACCGGCAGGTCGGCAAATACCACGTGGTCCATAACAACTTTGGCCCGTCTTTTCATAACCTTCTCGCTGAACCTTACGGAGAGAGCTTTGGCGCTAAACTCTTCCTTGGTGAAAACACCCTTATCGGTGAAAAAGACCCAGACCTTGGCGGTCTGGCTGTCCTTTTGATTGAGGAAACTTCTTACGTTAGCTGAAAGGGCCTCCGGCCCTTTTTTCAGGATAACCGGCTCGTCAGTCAAAAATGGAGGGGCATTTTTGGCCGAGGTAAGAGTGGTTATCATCATTAGCAGGATTGAAGCTAAGATAAGCGGGTACAGGAAACGTTTGCTAAGACCTTTCATTAAATAATCCCTTTCGCTGAGGATTGTTAACCAACTCTTAGTATCGTAAGGCATGTACCTTTTTATAAAGTAGGCAGATTTCCATATTTGTCAACACCCAATTGCCTGCCTCCCACTTGTGTGGGGGCTTTCCCATACATTTGAAATCGG
>Ga0209986_10002954_pt1 | contig 15147 bp, 14 predicted proteins | sample BlataG_FD_183168 | JGI IMG/M metagenome (GOLD analysis project Ga0209986, IMG submission 183168) | Deep subsurface microbial communities from Black Sea to uncover new lineages of life (NeLLi) - Black_00105 metaG (SPAdes) (version 2) | ecosystem: Environmental > Aquatic > Marine > Oceanic >...
GGATAACTATCAGGAGAAGACCTGCAGGAATAACAGCAACAAAGATGTACAAAGGAGGCGCGGGAATTAGAACAGAGACTGTAAGATAACCGCTTTGGAACAAGTCCCATGTAACCTTCACTCCATGCCAGACAAGGAAGGAGCAGGCTATTGCGCAAATAGCAGAAATAATGGCATTTATCAGGCATTGTGTTCTCGAACTAAAACGGCTAAACACGATGTCAATTTTCACGTGTGCCTCTTGTCTCAGTACCCAGGCAGCCAAAAGAAAAGTGATGTAAACCAGAAGAAATTGGCAGATCTCGACTACCCATCCTATCGGGCGCCCTATAGATCTAGTAACAATACCCACGCACACGATTACCATGGCAGAGAGAAGGAGAACGCCTGAAAAGAAGGCGAACGAGTCAAGTGCACGGTTAAAAACAGGTGCAAGTTTACGTAGCAACTTCATAAAATAACTTCCTAATAGAGATATGCCGGCGCAAACCAACCGATTACCAGCCATCTCTGAAGGTGAACAAACCCTTCAGAGATGGTTGCTTTTAACTACCTGATACTGCAGTATAATAAACTAACACAGCTTATCACGAGCTAACCAGGGACTCGTAACTATATCGCTTTTACTTTGTATACAGCTCTTTCAATCTGGGAGTAACCTCTGGAAACTTCTCTTGCTGAAGTTCCCATCCTTTATCATAAGCACTTGTGATATACCAATCATTAACCTCCGGTGATAACTTATAGAATTCGACTCCCTCATCCATCATATTTTGCTTTGCCGCGGCTAAATCAGCCTCTGTTAAAGCTATTAGATCTTTTTCCGCCTGCTTAAACGTCTCAACCAGCAGGTTCTGCAAGTCCTCGGGAAGGCTGTTGAAACTGTTCAGGTTCATTATTATTGAACTGGCTGAGTCATAGTACGGCTGGTCGATAACATACTCGACTATCTCATAACCACCATAATCATTCATCGAGTGCATTGGAAAGCCAGCAATGCCATCAACCACATGCCGCTCCATGGCGGAGTAGAATTCTGAAGGCGGCAACATAACCTGAGCTGCTCCCCATCCCAGAATTGCGGGCCTCCCTGCTGTGGCACTACCTAACGTAAGTTTAGCGAAATCCTCGGGTTTCTCAACCTTATCGTACAGATACGTGGAGTAGAAACTGCATGGGCCGGTGCGATCAGCTCTGCCAAGGTAGAATAAACCTTTCTCCTGATGGAGTTCCAGCATGTAATCGTAGGCCCCTCCAGGTTTTCGCTCCTCTTCAGGTGTGATCTCAGTAAGCAGACCGGCATTAACCCCGGGTACTACCGATTCATAAGCGCCATAGTAAATGAATCCTATATCCGCCACACCACTCTGGACCGCCGAGCCGATATCATTAGCGGCAAATGTCTCTGGTCCACCACGCCACTCAATTACAAGTCTACCGTTGGCTAGCTCGTTGACTTTGTCGACGAAGGTCGCCTGTATATTCTTGACATTTTCATGGTTTTCTGGAAGAAATGCTATCCAGCCAAGCTTTATCGGCTGCTCAACTGGAGCCGGCTTAGCACAGCCAGCAACAAGCAAGCTTGTAATTACTGCTACTGCTAAAACTAATGTGATTAATTTACCTTTCATTTAATCTCCTCTGCTATTAAATTTCAATATTTTAGAATATTCTCTACCTAGAATTACATCATTGTATTACCTCCTCTATGGTTCTCGTAATAACTTTCCATAGCCCTTGATTGGTTCTTTGAGATGAATTATATCAAGGGCGTTCCAAAGAGTCGCAAGATTACTGTTGGTTACAGGCTTACTAAATTCATTTTCCAACATTTCTACTACATCACTCGACCTCCATCCTGTACAACTAATAAATGCCCCATCAGCTTCAGGGACTTCCACCAAACCTTCCTTCGCAAGCCTATATGGATAGGCATAGTGTACGTGAGCATACTTATAAGAATCCTCCCACCCCATGGTTTTGATTTTAAGTACTTCAAAGCCATTATCTTCCAAGAAAGTTTTTTCCCTTTGATTCACTGAATCAATATAAGGAGTAACTAGAACGAGTTTCTTAACCTTCAGATGGTTTAGAGCGGCAATCATCGCTGTGGATGTTGTTGATGCAGGTACTCGGTATCCAGCCACTTCCGCTGCGGCTTTCTCCATTTTCTCTATTAATTCTTGGTCGTAGCCAGCCTTACCTGATATTAGACTCCCCGCTGTGCAAGCAAATGTTATAACGTCTGGATAGTTCTCTGCTACCAACCTAGCGCAGGCTTCAAGGTCTCCCGCCATTCTCTGTAAAACTTCCACAGTAGTTTTCTCAAGCGATATTCGTGTTACAGCAAAAGCAACACCTTCAGGAGCAATCCTGCTGTACTCCTCAACGAGTGAACCGCGTGCTGGGTATATTAAGCCTATCCGCGCCCTCCAACCATACTGACAATTGTAATAAGGTATGGGATAGTAATTTTTTTCTTCCATTTTATTCACATCTCCTGTCTAATTTAATTACATTGAAATACCGCTTAATCAGCATTCTTAAGAAATCAACAATGGGAATACCCAATCTTCTGGATTCCCGGGTAATTTCCTCCCAAATTTCTTCAAGTTAGCACGAAATCGCCCATTCCCATATTGACCACACATCATTCACATGTAAAAGATACATCATATAAGACTTATTAATTCCTTGTCAATAGATGTGCTGGCTGTTGTTGATGTTCTACGATTTTGTCACCCTCTAATTATTCAGGGAAAATGTCACTATGAAGGAGATGGTGCCATTGAATAAGAAGGAGCTACCCAATTCGCTTGTACCACAGGGACTTTATTCGAATTCGCCTTTCCCAAGCACCACAAAGATAACGGATGGTATCCCCAGATACAAAAAGCATATTAGCGAACAGATGGACCCCGCAAGCGCCAGACCCCACTTCCTTCTCTGTAACGCGCAGACGCCACCTGCGATGGCTACTACTCCCAGTATGGTTATAGGAATACCAATTGCACCAATTACGGGAACAGCAACTAAAGCGAATGTTTTAGGTATTTCAGGGATAAGGCTCAGGCCCGCAGCAATGGCTCCCCCCAGCAATATGACTACCACACCCATGATTGCACCCACAGCTCCAGCGATAATGCTAAGTATCCCTGCTGTTGTCGGTTTCCACGTCTTTTCCATTTTTGTTACCTCCCTTGCTTCGATTCCACTAATATATTGTTGCCTCCCCATCCCATGCCAGATATCACCATATTAGCCTGCTACCAGGTAGTTACACCACCATCAACATAGATAATCTGCCCGGTAACGAAATCTGACGCTTTTGAAGCCAGAAACAAGGCGGGGCCAACGATATCCTCTGGCATTGCCCAGCGGCCAAGCGGGATTCGAGCCTTAAACTTCTGAGCGCTTTTAGCATCAGATAATGAAGCACGGTTAAAATCAGTCTCAACAACAGTAGGGGCAAGCGCATTTACCAGCACGTTATACCTGGCCCACTCACAAGCAAGTGTTTTCGTAAGAGTGTCAACCGCCCCCTTGCTGGGACAGTAAGCCGCCTGGCCTGCAGGTAGGCCATACCTGCCCCTCACCGATGACATATTTATAATCTTGCCACTGCGTTGCTTTATCATCACCCGCCCAACTGCCTGACAGCAGAGAAATGTCCCTCGGGTATTGACATCCATGACTTTTTGCCACTCACTAATTGGGAAACTATCAGCAGGCTTTCGATTCGTAATACCAAAAGCATTTACCAGGATGTCAATACGACCAAATACATCCAGAGTGCGCGTCACCATATCGTCCACTGATTGCTTCTGGCTAACATCTACCGTAAGAGTCAGCGTCTGTCTGCCTAGAGAACGTATTTCAACAGCTGTCTTCGCCAGGTTATCAAGCCGCAGGTCAGCTACTATTACATCCGCACCCTGTTCAGCAATACCTAGAGCGAGAGCGCGACCAATCCCACCAACGCCGGACACCAATGCCACCTTGCCTGTTAAATCAAATAAATCAGTCACATTCCTTCTTTTGTCCGTATTGTTGTTTTCTGCCACGAATTGACACACCTATCTCATACGGCCTCTTGTCATTGCTCTATTTATCCTGTCTCCCAAGCGCCTATTAGCCCATTATACGCCCAACCAACTTCAAGTAAAAAACATTGCGGCTCAACTACACCCACAGTGAGTGCCCTAAAATAATGAAAAGAGGCAAGTCATACGACCTGCCTCTCTTTTTCTCATTGGTAGCGGGGGCAGGATTTGAACCTGCGACCTCCGGGTTATGAGCCCGACGAGCTACCACTGCTCTACCCCGCGTCACATTTTCAGTTAAATCGAACAAGTTTTGCGCTCAGTATGATGTAGGTCAAGGCCTCGACCATTAGTACGGCTTAGCTAAACGGATTACTCCGCTTACACACGCCGCCTATCAAGCAAGTAGTCTTCTTGCGGTCTTACCCGGTCGAACTCTTACGAGTTCTTCCGATGGGAGATCTCATCTTGGGGTGGGCTTCGCACTTAGATACTTTCAGCGCTTATCCCATCCAGACTTGGCTACCCAGCAATGCTGCTGGCGCAACAACTGGCACACCAGAGGTCTGTCCCTCCTGATCCTCTCGTACAAAGGAGAGCTCCCCTCAAATCTCCAACGCCCACGACGGATAGAGACCAACCTGTCTCACGACGGTTTGAACCCAGCTCGCGTGCCGCTTTAATGGGCGAACAGCCCAACCCTTGGGACCTTTTTCAGCCCCAGGATGCGACGAGCCGACATCGAGGTGCCAAACCTTGCCGTCGATGTGAACTCTCGGGCAAGATAAGCCTGTTATCCCTGGCGTAGCTTTTATCCGATAAGCCACGGCCCTTCCACACGGTACCGTGGGATCACTTTGCCCGACTTTCGTCTCTGCTCGACTTGTAAGTCTTACAGTTAAGCTCCCTTATACCAATGCGCTCCACACACGATTTCCATCCGTGCTGAGGGAACCTTTGGACGCCTCCGTTACCTTTTAGGAGGCAACCGCCCCAGTCAAACTACCCACCAGACACTGTCCCCACCATAAGGCGGGTTAGAACCAAAACTGAACAAGAGTGGTATTTCACCGTTGGCTCCACCGAGGCTAACGCCCCAGCTTCACAGCCTCCCACCTATCCTACACATGTACAGCCTAAGCTCCATGCCAAGCTATAGTAAAGCTGCCAGGGTCTTTTTGTCCTGTCGCGGGAAGAGGGCATCTTCGCCCCCATTTCAATTTCACCGAGTCCCTCGCTGAGACAGCGCCCAAGTCGTTACACCATTCGTGCGGGTCGGAACTTACCCGACAAGGGACTTCGCTACCTTAGGACCGTTATAGTTACGGCCGCCGTTCACCAGGGCTTCAGTTCAAAGCTTCGAATTAAAAATTCTAACCTCTCCCTTTAACCTTCTGGCACCGGGCAGGTATCAGCCTCTATATTTCAGCTTTTTCGCTTTAGCAGAGACCTATGTTTTTGTTAAACAGTCGCTTGGGCCAATTTTGTGCCCCCGTCTTTTCAGACGGGCCCCCTTATCCCGAAGTTACGGGGTTAGATTGCCGAGTTCCTTAGCGAGGGTTCTCTCGAACACCTTGGGACTCTTACCCCCACCTACCAGTGGCGGTTTGCGGTACAGGCGCTTAGTATTTTAGCAACGAGGCTTTTCTCGACAGCATAGGCTCAGTTGAGTTATCTCAGGTTGCCCCTCAATTTCTCCCTCCCCTCAGCTTAACGTCAGAGTGGATTTGCCTGCCCTGACACGCCTTGAGTCGGAAACACACCATGTCCATTAGGCATGCTCAACCTACCTTCCTGTGTCCCCCCTTTGCCTTAAAACAAAAACTAAGCGGTATGGGAATATTAACCCATTGTCCATCGCCTACCCCATTAGGGTTCGGCTTAGGCCTGACTAACCCTATGTTGACTGACATTGCATAGGAAACCTTAGGTTTACGGTGGGCATGGTTTTCACATGCCTTAACGTTACTCATACCGACATTCTCACTTGTCATTGCTCCACCCTGGTTTACACCAGAGCTTCTCAGCCATGACAACGCTCCCCTACCCATTGCCTTAACGGCAATGCCATAGCTTCGGTAACAGACTTAAGCCCCGTTGAATTTTCGGCGCAACATCACTCGACCAGTGAGCTATTACGCTTTCTTTAAAGGATGGCTGCTTCTAAGCCAACCTCCTGGCTGTTAATGCAATACTACTTCCTTTCCCACTTAGCCTGTATTTAGGGACCTTAGCTGATGGTCTGGGCTGTTTCCCTTTTGACCATGGAGCTTAGCCTCCACAGTCTCACTCCCAGGATTACATTCATGGCATTTGCAGTTTAGTTGAGTCTGGTAACCTCACGGTCCCCAACTCATCCAGAGCTCTACCTCCACGAATTACTACCTGAGGCTGCACCTAAATGCATTTCGGGGAGAACCAGCTATCTCCGAGTTCGATTGGCATTTCACCTGCACTACCCACAGCTCATCTTAGAGTTTTGCCTGACTCACAAGTTCGAGCCTCCACTCAATTTTACCTGAGCTTCACTCTGGCCATGGGTAGATCACTCGGTTTCGGGTCTGATTCATGCGACTTGTTGCCCTATTCAGACTCGCTTTCGCTTCGGCTCCGCAACTGAGTTGCTTAACCTTGCCACATAAATCAACTCGTCGGTTCATTCTTCAATAGGCACGCCATCAGTTTGCTAATGCAAACCTCTGACTGCTTGTAGGCATAGGGTTTCAGATTCTATTTCACTCCCCTCCCGGGGTTCTTTTCACCTTTCCCTCACGGTACTGGTTCACTATCGGTCATCAGCAGTATTTAGCCTTGGAGAGTGGTCTCCCCAGCTTCCCACAGGATTCCACGTGTCCCGTGGTACTCAAGAACACAAGCAGAGACCTCAATCTTTTCGCCTACGGGACTCTCACCCTCTCTGGTCGCCCCTTCCAGAAGCATTTGGCTAAGATGAAGTTTTGTAACTCTGCAGCAGACCTTGGAATCTGCTCCTTGTGCCTTACAACCCCCAGGTAGCTTAGGTCCCAAGCCCACTTAGCTACCTCGGTTTGGGCTCTTCCCCGTTCGTTCGCCACTACTCAGGGAATCTCTTTTGATTTCTTTTCCTCGGGTTACTTAGATGTTTCAGTTCACCCGGTTGCCTCTCGCTTAAAGCGAGTGCTTGGGTTTCACCCAAGCGGGTTGCCCCATTCGGGAATCCCCAGCTAAGCTAGCTAGACAGCTCACTGAGGCTTTTCGCAGTCATGCCACGCCCTTCTTCGGCTGCTGATACCAAGGCATCCACCCTACGCCCTTTTTCCCTTGACCTACATCAGGCTGAACACAAAACCTATTCAATTTTTAAAGTGCATACTATAGTTCTTCTAATTGACAGAACAGTAGATTATATACTAGAGCACTATTTAGTGTCAAATGAAATTAGAAGTTAGACTATCCACCTCTCTTGCTACCATTCAAAGAGTGATATTATCCACGAGAGGAGGTGCCAGGACATCAGGGCCCCTGTCACACAGTATGTTATCTATCAACCTTGTCTTGCCTATCCTGACAGCTAAAGAGACCAGGGATGGTCGGTCTATAATATCCAATTCTTCCAGCGTATCAGCATCGGCAATGCTAACATAATCAAGCCGAGCCAGCGGTTCCTTCTCAATAAGCGATTTCATTTCGTACCGGATTTTGCCGGCATCTTTCTCTCCAAATTGCCATAACCGCCTGGCCAGCGACAGTGCCCCGAACAGAATAGTCGCCGCCTGTCGTTCCTTTACATTAAGATAGATGTTACGGCTGCTCATAGCCAGGCCATCGCTTTCCCTGATTGTAGACGCGATTACAATCTCCAGGTTTATATTAAGATCAGCCACCATTCTCCTGATGACGATAGCCTGCTGGGCATCTTTCTGGCCAAAATAAGCCTTAGCTGGCTGGATAATATTAAATAACTTGGCTACTACCGTAGCCACGCCTCTGAAATGCCCCGGTCGTAAAGCTCCCTCAAGACACTCTGTTATCTTCTCCACACCCACCCATGTGCTGAACTGGCAGGGATACATTTCTTCATCAGAAGGGATGAAAACGATATCCGTTTTTTCCTGCTCCAGTAGCTTTAAATCACGACTCAAATCTCTGGGGTAAGTTTTTAAATCCTCTGCCGGACCAAACTGGGCAGGATTGACAAAAATGCTAACCACAACGGCAGAATTTTCCATTCTGGCTTGCTTCACCAGAGCTAGATGACCATCATGAAGATAACCCATAGTGGGGACGAAGCCAACTGAGTCACTGAACTGCTGCCTCCATTCCCTCATCCCGGCGATTGTCTTTACTACCTGCATGGTTGCTCACAGCCAGACGAAGCGTTGTGTAGAATTAAGGGCTATCCCTTAACCCTACCCCTAACAGGAGATGAGGATAAAGTATCAAGAGACTTAAGCACGCTCTCATCCATGGCATAGCTCTGCTCCATAGTGGGGAAATAAACAGACCTGACTTCAGATACATAATCAGAGACAGCAGCCTTTATTTCTTCAGCCAATTTAGCATATCGCTTGGCATGTTTGGGTATAAAATCAGTGTAAAGTCCCAGAATATCGCTAATTACCTGAACCTGACCATCACAATCAGGTCCAGCCCCAATGCCAATCGTGGGAATATTTAACTTCCGCGTAATCAGCTCCGAAAGAGGAGCTGGAACGCACTCCAGGACGATAGCAAAAGCCCCTGCTTCCTCCAGAGCACAAGCATCTTTAACCAGCTTTTTAGCCATCTCCTGCGTTTTCCCCTGCACTTTAAAGCCTCCCAACTGATACATGGACTGCGGCGTAAGCCCGATATGCCCCATAACAGGAATGCCACACTCAACAATACGCTTTACCGTTTCAGCAACAACTTCGCCACCCTCCAGCTTAATCGCCTGAGCTCCGCCTTCCTGAATAAATCGCTTCGCATTACGCAGAGTATCAGCTATATCAACCTGATAGGTCATAAAAGGCATATCGCCTATTACTAACGCCTTCTTAGCTCCCCGGACCACAGCCTTTGTATGGTGCAGCATCTCCTCCATGGTCACTGGTATGGTAGACTCATAACCCAGCATCACCATCCCCAGACTATCTCCAACCAATATCACAGGCACACCAGCTTCATCTACTATCCTGGCAGTCACATAATCATAAGCGGTAAGCATGGGTATCTTTTCACGCCTCTGCTTCATCTCCTTGATATCACTGATAGTAATCCGCATTCTATCACTCCTGGCCCTTCACTCCTGGCCCTCACCTAACCTGGTAGAGAAGCTATGAGCGATGGCTCAATAATTCTATTTTCTCTGTCAACATGAACTACAGTCGGTCTTATAGCTACAGCTTCATCATCAGGAACCTGGCAGTAAGAAATGATTATGACTGTATCCCCTTTGGCTACAAGCCTGGCAGCAGCACCATTAAGCCCAATCACCCCTGAATTATCCTCGCCTTCAATGGCATAAGTGCTAAATCGGGCTCCATTATTGATATTGAGCACCTCTACCCTTTCAAAAGGTAAAAGGTCACCCGCCTCCATAAGTGCTCTATCGATAGTAATACTGCCCTCATAATCCAAATTGACCTGGGTGACTCGAGCCCGGTGGATTTTACTTTTCAGCATAGTTCTCATTGTTCGCCTCCCTTTGATACTGCTCCATCTTCGGTCTGGTAATGACCATTTAAAAGCACAGTTAATTCTCTAGCTCTATCTTCACCAATCGTACCCTTGGCCAAAGCAAGGGGAATAGCCTGGAGTCCTAATCCCTTATAGATAGCTAGCAATGAAGGGTTGTTAGCCTCAAGAGCGCTCAGGTGCTTACCTATGGTACCAAGGTCACCACGCGCGATAGGGCCGGTAAGACAACCAGGCATGCCAACATTCTCAATGTTATTCACGGTTCCCTTTAGCAATGGAAGCAGTGCTTTTGTAGCCTGCTCAGGCGGTACTCCAAAATCTTGCCATAAATTCAGTGCTAAGCTGACCAGGGTCACCAGGTAATTGGAGACAAAAACAGCCGCCGCATGATACAGCACTTTATCTCCCGGCTTGAGCTCCATCCAGCTGCCATTTAAAGCGGAAGCCAGTTCTTTTAGCGTAGCTAGCAGGGGTTCTTCAGCTTCCAGTGCAAAAGAGGAACCAGGCAAATTATCTATGGCTTCGCTAACACCAGCGAAAGTCTGCAATGGATGGAAGGAACCCACATTAGCACCAAATTGCCTGGCTGGCTCCAGAATATCAACAGAATCAGCACCACTGCAATGTACGACATTCTGCCCTCTATGCCACCTAACCCCATTCGCTATCTCCGAAATAACACCGTCTGGAGTGGTGATGAAGACTAATTCGGCAGCATCAGCTACATCCTGAGCCGTCTGGCAAACCCGACAACCAGCCACCAAGCCCGCCAACCTTTGCGCTGATGCCAGACTCCTGCTGGATACGGCAACTACTGCATACTCTTTCCTAAAAAGCCCTACCGCCAGAGCTGTGCCCAACTTTCCTGCGCCAATGAAACCAATTTTCAACATCTTCTCAAATCCTCCACAACTGGTAACACCCAATTACAAAACTCAATAAAAAACCCTCCCGGCAATACCGAGAGGGTAATAATCACTATCCCTTGCCGTCTCGGTCGTTACCGATCCAAGCGGAAACTTCTCTATATCCTTACTTCAAGCTCACTGCCTATATAGGTCAGTTGCTAATTTGATACTAGCAGATTTCTCCCATTCTGTCAAAAATCACGAAGCTCACTATAAATTACAGGTGCCAAGCTTTGAAGGCATTGTCTAACGGAATTCACGGCAGAGTTATCAAGCAGTGGTGTAATAGAAATCCTGTTAAGCTCCAGCGCCCATACATCACTGCCAGGTTCACCATTACATGCATCCCCATTACGCATAATTCGGTAATACTCTTCCTCGCTACCCTGGCCCCTTTGTATCAAGTCACAGTAGCTTCTCTCACTCAACTCCGTAATCTCTATCCCGTCAATTTCACTTAGAGCCAGGTCAGGCAGGTTAACATTTAGCAGGATTTTCCCAGATAAAATCCCATCCTTAACCCTGGCACCTAACAAAGATGCCAACTTAACCTCGCCAAAATTCGACCTTTCATAAGTGTTAACTGAAATGGCCAATGACGGAATACCGCGCAAATAGCCTTGCATAGCAGCACCCACTGTACCAGATACAAAGACATCATGCCCTATATTAGGTCCCCTGTTAATGCCAGAAACAACCATCGCTATCCCCCCTGGAAATAAGGAGTTCAGGGCAATAATGACACTGTCAGCCGGCGTGCCTTCTACCGCATAAGCCTCCGTCCCCTCTACCCCTGGCTCCAATTTTTTTACCCTGATAGCTCGATGAAGACTGATAGAGCTCCCCACTCCACTTTGCTCTTCGTGAGGAGCCACAATAACCACCTCTCCCACCTTTCGAAGCTCCTCCGCTAATATCCATAGCCCCGGAGCATCTATGCCATCATCATTGGTAACCAGTATCTTCATATTTCTGCGTCACAATTTACTGAGACAATAACACAGGGAACCTTCACCATACATCAGGCTCAAGAAGTTTCCCATCGACATATAGCTCATAGTCATACGCTAACATGCCGGGATGTATCTTTAACATACAAGAAACACCAGAGACCTCAAAGTGAATTTCTGGATGGGAAGAAAAACCCATTGATAATGCTTTAGCCGCAAACATCTCCACCCTTTCACCATCAACCTCCACTATCCCTATCCCTAACCAGGGTTTGCGCCTGACCCCCACGGTGCGCTGCTTGTGACCCCGTACTTTTACCGTCCATGATTTACTAACCTTAGACATCGTTTAATCCCTTTCTATCCTGTTCATTCAATTTCATATTTCGATATTCTGCTTTTTCAGGCAAGTTCTGTCAAGCTCAGTACAGCTTTTGTTTGACAGCGCGAAGATTTCCTTGATAGACTTAGATTTGATAGCTTTTACATAAGGCCCCGTGGTGTAGCGGTTTAACATGCCACCCTGTCACGGTGGAGATCAGGGGTTCGAATCCCCTCGGGGTCGCTTCTTCAATACGTAGTTTGACAATCGCACATATCAGAGATCAAGGAAAGGTCTGAATTCACGTCTCGGTGTTACAGCCAATACCTTCTAATCTTCGACCCATATAGCTTCAAAGAGGCACGAAACTGGCTCATTTCTTTGCCCTCGGTTAGCCTGCTCTCAGGTTAAAGCTATGTGCTAAAAGAATGAGGCTAATCTTATAAAACTCCCTGGGTAAATGTTCAATGCAGTTCGAGTCGTCCATAAGGTAACAACCATAGGCTCTTATTGAGGAACCGTCATATTTCCACCTACTAGCTTGCTGGCACAGCGAGACTACAGACAGAGGGATTAACCATAGGCTCCGAATTCAATTGACGAAGTTTCCCCGCTATTATATTATGATGCAAGCAACTATCGGCAAGGTAGAATTTGTACTGAAGATTGGACCCGTGGACAAGCAATTACGCTATCCCCTGATTGAAGAGATAGATACAGAACTGTCACCGATTGATGTCTTCGAACTCCTCTTTGAGGGTAAGTATTTCTGCTTCTTTTTGGATAGCGGTATGGACCCTGAAAAGCTAGGACGCTATTCTTTTATGGGTAGTAATCCTTTTCTGGTACTGAGTTCCCGCGGCAGCGATATTACTGTTACCAGAGGTACTGAGAAGAGCAGTTTAACAGGCAATCCCTTTGATGTAGTCAATAGTACTCTAGAAGTATATCACCTGGACTGTCCTTCTCCACCGGTACCATTCCTTGGCGGAGGGGTAGGTTACTTCAGTTATGACCTCTGTCATTTTATTGAGCATTTGCCCTGTACTGCTGTCGACGACCTCTGGTTACCTGAGTGTTATTTCGGCTTATATGACTTGGTGATAGCCTTTGATAATCTCCAAAGTAAGGCCTATATCATCTCCACTGGTTTCCCGGAATTGAGGGAGACCGAAAGAATGGAGAGAGCCAGCCAGCGCCTCAGGGAAGTTAAGGAGAAACTGTCCGATGTGTCAGCTTCTAGAGGAAATACACCGTTAATGCCGATATCTGCTACTATGGAGCAGGTGACCATTGCAAGGGGTTTTAGTCACAAAGAATACGTTGATGCAGTCGAGAAAGCCCGGCAGTATATCATTGATGGTGATATTTTCGAAGTGAATCTCTCTCAGCGTTTTGAAGCCGAGCTTTCCATTACTCCTTACGATCTATACCGGCGGTTGCGGCAGATAAACCCTGCGTCCTTTGCCTGTTATCTCGGCTTCGATGAGGTCTCGGTGGTCAGCGCTTCACCGGAGAGATTTCTACGGACACGTGGAGACTGGGTGGAGACGCGACCGATCAAGGGTACCCGCCCGCGGGGGAAGACCCTGGAGAAAGATAATGCACTGGCCAATGAACTGATAACTAGCACCAAGGACCAAGCCGAGAATATCATGATAGTGGACCTCGAGAGAAATGATTTAGGTCGCGTATGTCGTTTTGGCACCATTAAGGTGACCGAATTGACTATACTGGAAGTGTTTCCAACTGTCTTCCATCTTACCTCTACAGTGGAGGGAAATCTCAGGGATGGCAAGAACTGTTGTGACCTACTCAAAGCTACCTTCCCTGGCGGTTCCATTACGGGAGCTCCTAAGATACGCGCTATGGAAATTATAGATGAATTGGAGCCTACAAAGAGGAGTGTATATACTGGAAATATCGGCTATTTAAGCTTTAATGGTGACATCGACCTCAACATTGCTATCCGTACTTTTTTAGTCAAAGGAAGCAAGGCATACTTCCAGGTGGGCGGTGCTGTGGTTTATGATTCTGATCCTGAAGCTGAGTATCAGGAAACATTGGTTAAGGCGAAGGCATTGTTCAGTGCCCTGAACACAGTGGCAACTGTAGCAAGGTAGATATGGTTATAGTCATTGATAATTATGACTCCTTTGTTTATAATCTTGTCCAGTACATGGGTGAGCTAGGCTGGGAGGCGACGGTTTACCGTAATAACAGGGTAACCCTAGCGCAAATTGAGAGATTGCGACCATCCCACATTATCATCTCTCCTGGACCAGGCACCCCGCTTGATGCAGGCATCTCCAATGACATTGTCTGGCACTTTGCCGGGAGAATTCCAATTCTCGGTGTCTGCCTCGGGCACCAGTGTATCGGCTACGTCTTCGGCGGGCAGATTGTCCATGCCACTGTGCCTACTCATGGTAAGAGTTCCCTGGTCTATCATGATGGTAAAACTGTATATCAAGGCCTTTCCAATCCCTTCGAGGCAGGTCGTTACCACTCCTTAGTAGTTAAACGGGCTACTCTCCCTTCGTCACTGGCGTTAACCGCAGAGACCGATAAGGGAATCATTATGGGTGTCAGACACAAGGATTATGTTGTCGAGGGGGTACAGTTCCATCCAGAGTCAATCATGACTGACACAGGTCACGATATCCTCAAGAACTTCCTTAGCTTCATGCAGCCACGGTGGCTTGGACGTTAGGCTTATGAACGAAATAGTTTACCTCAACGGTTCCTTAGTTCCGCATAGCCAAGCCAAGATATCGGTTCTGGACTACGGATTCCTCTACGGGTTTGGTCTCTTTGAAACTATGCGTGCCTATGAAGGGCAGGTATTTCGTTTGGATAGCCATCTAAACCGGCTAGCACGTTCCGCTGAAATACTGGGATTACCAATTCAGGCGTTAGACCTGAAAGATGCGGTAATGCTTACCATCCAGGCTAACAAACTTGGTGGCGCCCGCATCCGCATCACTATCTCCATCGGTGAGGGAAATATGACTCCAGACACCAGCATGTGTACACAACCTACGGTGCTAATACTGGCGGGGGAATACCATCCCTATCCCGAACAGATTTACCAGAAAGGATTTAGTGCAGAGGTCTGCTCCATCCGTCGCAACAGTCAATCACCCCTCTCCAGACTCAAGTCAGCCAATTACCTGGAGAATATACTCGCCAGACAGGAGGCAAGGGCGGTTGGGGTTGACGAAGCCATCTGCCTCAATGAGAAAGGGCTTCTTGCTGAGGCTAGT
>Ga0209986_10002955_pt1 | contig 15137 bp, 19 predicted proteins | sample BlataG_FD_183168 | JGI IMG/M metagenome (GOLD analysis project Ga0209986, IMG submission 183168) | Deep subsurface microbial communities from Black Sea to uncover new lineages of life (NeLLi) - Black_00105 metaG (SPAdes) (version 2) | ecosystem: Environmental > Aquatic > Marine > Oceanic >...
GCGACGGCCGGTTGCTGATCTACGACTCCGAACGGATCGGGCCGGCCTAGGCGGGAATCCTCAGCGCACCAGGTGCGGCCGGCAGAACGCGCACACCCCCGAGCCGAGGCTGGGATAGCCGCATTCGCGGCAGGTGCCGACCTTCGGCGTAGGCCTTTGCCGTCCTTCGGTTCCGTCCGCAAGTCTGCTGTCCAGGTCGTTGAGCTGTCTTGCCAGCACGCCCAGGCGGGCGGTCAGCCTATCCCGCTCATTCTCCAGAGCTGTTTGCGCGCAGGGTATCTCAGCCAATTCGAGACCTGTCGCAGGACGGTGATGACGCCAGGTGAGATCTGCCAGATCGCGATCCAGTTCGTCCAGGCGCGATGCCAGGCCCCGCAGCACGTGGGTCAGCTGCTCCCGCTCGGCTGACAGTTGGGGAAGGCCTCCGGCGACGACCGGGGCGCACCAACCGGGGGCGTGCCGGACGGCAGTTGAACCGGTCACGCCGAATCCTTTCCGGAGGTCGTCCGATGTCCTGCGGCGACGTCCGCTGGCTAAGCTAGCAGCCGCTCCAGCTATCCGGTAAATTTTCGCCGTCTTTGTCCGACGGATCGTCGGTTTAGACGGCGAAGGGGGCTGGTGATGGAGGATGTGACCGGGATTGATCTTCCCGACGTGGCCGCACGGCAACGGGTGATCGATGCCGCATTGGTCGAGTTGACCACCAGGCCCATCGACGCGTTCACGCTCCAGGCGGTGGCGGTCCGGGCGGAGATGGACGTTGGGGTGATCCGACAGGTCTGGCCCAGCGCAACCACACTGATGACCAACGCTCTCGACCAGTTCTTCGACCGCATTGTGCCGGCTCCCGATACCGGATCCCTGCCGGGCGACCTGCGCGACTATGCGCGGTCCTACGCTGCCTTGATCAACTCCGCGATGGGCAAGCGGATGCTGAACGCGTTGATGATCTCGCCGCGAACCTGGGACCTCACCAATACGAGGGCGACCTATCTGGCGGAACGGCAGGCGAAGGTCGGGGCCGTCGTGCAACGCGCTGTCGGCCGGGGTGAGTGCGTCACCGGCACCGACCCGGACCGCCTGATCGACCTGCTGTGTGCGGGATTGGCCTACATCGTGTTGGCCTACGGTCGCGATGTCACCGACGATGATTGCGAATACGTCGTCGATACGTTGCTGAACGGCATTACCCGGAATCCGTGAACGGCGGACGCATACGATGCGGCCATGCCGTCGCTGATCCCGCCATTCCCGCGGCCCCCGTTGGGACTGCCGGACCCACTGCGGCGGATTCGCGTCCCGCGAGACCTCGATGCCGTGACCGATATCGGCGAGGAGGCTCCGGCCGAGGACGGCGACGTCAGCCCCGGTCAGGTCGAGGCAATCTGGTCGGCGGTGCTCGACTGGTATCGCAGCGGTGTCCACCCCGCCATCCAGGTGTGCGTCCGCCGGCACGGCGAGGTGATCCTCAACCGGGCTATCGGGCATGCCCGCGGCAGGGGCCCGGGCGACCGCAGGGGCGCCGAACGGGTACCGGCCACCGTCGACACCCCGTTCTGTGTCTACTCGGCATCCAAGGCGATCACCGCCTTCATAGTTCACAAACTGAGCGAGCGCGGACTGCTCGACATCGACGATCCCGTCGCCGCCTACATCCCGGGCTACGAGAAGCACCGTAAGCACGAGATCACCATCGGCCATGTGCTGTCCCACCGGGCCGGCGTGCCCAACCTGCCGCGCAGCGCGCTGGACCTCGACCGACTCGGGGACCGGGAGTACCTGACCGACATGCTGGTCAACGCGGCACCGTTCGCGAAACCCGGCCGCTACCTGGCCTACCACGCTGTATCCGGGGGTTTCATCCTCGGCGAGGTCGTGCACGCCGTCACCGGCAAGGACATCCGCCAGGTGTTGGCCGAGGAGTTCCTGGACCCACTCGGTTTCCGCTGGACCAACTACGGGGTGGCTCCCGCCGATGTCGGCGCGGTCGCGCGTAACTACATCACCGGCCCGCCGACCGCACCGCCGCTGTCGAATCTGCTGACCCGCGCACTCGGCGTCGGGCTGGATCCGCTGGTGAAGATGACCAATGACCCGCGATTCCTGACCGGGATCGTGCCGGCCGCCAACACCATCACCACCGCGTTCGAGCTATCCCGGTTCTTCGAGATCATGCGGTGCGGCGGGGAGTTGGACGGGGTGCGGGTGATCGAGACCGACACCGTCCGCCGTGCGCTGATCGAACGGTCGCATCTGGAGATCGACTTCTCCCTGGGGTTCCCCACCCGGTTCTCCAACGGCCTGATGCTCGGGGCCCGGGTCGTCAGCCTGTACGGCCTGGACACCCAGCATGCCTTCGGGCACCTCGGATTCACCAACATGTTGGCCTGGTCCGACCCCGGGCGGGCCATCTCGGTGGCGGTTCTCAACAGCGGAAAGCCGATCGTCTATCCGGAGTTGCACTGCTTCCTGGGCACGATGCAGCGGATCACCACGGAAATGCCAAAGGTGCCGAAGGCCGAGATTCTGCTCTGAGCGCGGGCTGTCTTCTCAGAGCCTCCTGTCGGGATTGAACCGACGACCTTTCGCTTACAAGGCGAGTGCTCTACCACTGAGCTAAGGAGGCACGGCCGACCGGTGCGGACCGGCTTGGGCCGGCTGACAGCTTATCGGGTCATGCGTCGTCGTCCCGGAACGGCCAGAGCCGTCGACCGGGCAGCGGGATGCGTTCGGCGATAGTGCTGAGAGGGTCGACCACCCGGGTCATCGCGATGACGGCATCGCGCAGGGCCTCGACCGTCGGGGTGAGGGCCTCCATCCCGGGCGCCAGCCGGTTCAGTGAGTCGGTGACGGTGGCGAGTTGCTCCAGCGGGCCGTCCTTGGCGGTGAACTTGTCTACCAGGCCGCCCTGGGCCAGCAGCCGGTCGGCGAGTCCGTCATCGGCCAGCACCCGCTCCAGAATGCCGTCCTCGTTCAGGAGTTGGTCCACCAAACCGCCGGGTGCCAGCGCGCGGTCCACCCCGCCACCCTCGGCGGTCAGCCGGTCCAGCACGCCGTCCGGAGCGGTGAGCCGGTCGATCAGGCCACCGGGGCGCATCAGCCGGTCCACCGCGCCGTCCGGCGCCAGGGCGCGACCCAGCGGAGCGTCCTCGTCGATGAGCGAGGCGAAACGGTTGGCCCGGTCGATGGTCTCGTCCAGACCCAGCAGGTGTGCCACCGACTCTCCGGCCGACGGCACGGTGGCATCGCCCAAGCTGCGCTTGGCGAGGTCGATCGCCGCTTCGGCGATGTCGAGCCCGGCATCGGCTGCCGCCAGCCCGACCCGAACCGGTGTGGTCGCGATATCGACCAGAGCCTTCGCCAGATTCATGCACCGAGTGTATGGCGGCTGAGGCGCCGCCCACGTCTGTTCGCAATCACCCGCGCTCAGGCGGGATCGGCCAGGGCATCGATGATCTTGGCCTGCGCCTCGTCGAGGGATTCCGCCGACGGGTTGCGGTCGACGTGGGCGAAGCCGAAGTCGGTGAGGTTGTAGGCCGGGAACACGTGCACGTGCAGGTGCGGCACCTCCAGGCCGGCGATGATCATTCCGGCTCGCTGGGCACCGAAGGCTTGACACACCGCCCGGCCGATGCGCTGCGACACATCCATCACCCGGCCGAACACGTCCGGGTCGACGGTCTGCCAGTTGTCCACCTCGGCGCGCGGAACCACCAACGTGTGCCCCTGGGTCATCGGCTCGATGGTCAGGAATGCCACCACGCCGTCATCGCCCAAGTCGTCCTCGTAGACGAATCGGCCCGGCAGTTCGCGGTTGATGATCCTGGTGAAGAGGGATGTCATCGGCCAAGAATAGGGTCCGTCGGGCGATGGTCGACGCAAAGCCTCGGCTCAGGGCAGTATCCGGTCGATATCCGCCACCGACCACGGCGGGTTGTCCCGGAAGTCGCGGTAGGCCAGTGGCACCGGCGTCGGCCGGTCGAATCGGCCGATGAAACCGCCTGCGGCGATGAACATCTGACCGGTGACCCGCTCGGCCAGCCGGCTGACCAGGTAGGCGTATAGCGGAGCGACGTAGGCCGGTGGTGCCGGGTCCAGTGCAGCGCGGCTGCTGAGTTCATCCAGCAGGCCGCGGCGGTTCAGATCGGTGATGTGACGCTCGTAGTCGGTACCGGTGGACAGCCGCGTCCGCGCGCCGGGGCAGACCAGATTGGCCCGCACCCCGTGCTCGGCCAGTTCGGCGGCGATCGCCATGGTCAGACCGTTGACCGCGCCCTTGCCGGCCGGGTATCCCGTTCCCCCGTAGTCGCCGAGGAAGGCGAACGACGTGGTGTTGATGATGGAACCGCCGCCCTCGGCCACCATGCGCGGCGCTGCGGCACGGCAGGTTGAGAAGACCGTCCCGAGGTGCGCGTCGAGGAGTTCACGAAACTCCGCCGGGGTGACGGTGAGGATCGACGAACCAGCCGGCTCGGCCATGCCGGCACAGTTCACCAATGCGTCGATCGCCCCGAATTCGTTCTCGCACAGGGCTGTCAGGGCTTCGGCGACGTCATTGTCAGCCGCTGAGCCGGACAGTCCGACCGCGCTGCCGCCGTCGGCGGTGATGGCATCCACCGCGGCGTCCACCGAGTCCCCGTCGCGGCCGTTGACCACCACGCCGGCGCCCAATTCGGCGAGTAGGGCGGCCACCGCCGCCCCGATCCCGTGCGATCCGCCGACGACGACCGCGCCCAGACCCTGAAGCAACAGGTCAGTCACGCTGACCGAACGCCATTCCCTCCAGGTTCCAGTAGCCGCGCATATTCGTGATCAGACCGGCGTCGTCGACGCGATAGCAGAACACCCCGCGCACGGTGCTCGTCATACCGCCCTCGAACTCGCTGCGCAGCACCAGGATGTGGGCCACCTCGTTGGGCGAACTGGACGGGAAGGTTTCCTCGCAGGTGACGGTGAGGTTGTTGACGGAGATATTGCTGTCGTAGAAGGCCGCCACCGCCTCCTTGCCGCGCACGCCCAGACCGTCGGGGTTGGTGAAGGACTGTCCGATCGGATCCTCGATGACGACATCGGGTGCCATCAGGGCCAGCCAGCCTTCGCGGTCATGGGACTGCACGCACCGCCACGACGCCTGCGAGGCGGCCATAGCGGGCGTCACATCGGTGGCCTGATCGGTCATCGCCGGCTCAGCGATCCTCGTCGGTGTAGCGGATGACACCGCGGATGTTGCGACCCTCAAGCATGTCCTGGTAACCCTCGTTGATCTGCTCGAGCCGGTACTGGCGGGTCACCATATCGTCGAGGTTGAGCCGGCCCGCCTTGTACATCGACAGCAGCAGAGGGATGTCGTAGTACGGGTTGCCGCCGCCGAAGATGGTGCCCTGCAGGTTCTTCTGCATGAGCGTGAGCATGGCCAGGTTCAGCGTCACATTGGTGTCGACCATGCTGCCGATGGCGGTCATCACGCAGGTGCCGGACTTCGAGGTGATCATCATGTAGTTCTCGACGTCGGCGCCGTCCAACTCGCCGACCGTCACGATCACCTTCTTGGCCATGAAGCCCTCGGTTGCCTCGGCGATACCCATCAGGGCGGCATTGATGTCCTCGTAGACATGGGTGGCGCCGAACTTCAGGGCCTGATCGCGTTTCCACTCCACCGGGTCGATGACGAAGATCTTGCGGGCTCCGGAGATGACCGCACCCTGGAGGGCGGCCATGCCGACACCGCCGACGCCGACGATCGCGACATCCTCGCCGGGCTTGATCTGGGCGGTGTGGGTCGCCGATCCGTAGCCGGTGGTGACACCGCAGCCGACCAGGCAGGCCACCTCGAACGGGACCGTCGGATCGATCTTCACCACCGACGATTCGTGAACCACCATGTAGGGCGAGAAGGTGCCCAGCAAGGTCATCGGGAAGACCGGCTTACCGTCGGCCGTGTGGATGCGGTGCGTTCCGTCGGCGATCGCCACCCCGCCCAGCAGTCCGGCGCCGAGATCGCAGAGGTTGCGCAGTCCGGCCTGACATGACGGGCACTTGCCGCAGGACGGGATGAACGACATCACGACGTGGTCGCCGACGGCCACGCTGTCCACGCCGTCGCCGACCTCGGTGACGATGCCCGCACCCTCGTGGCCGCCGAGAACCGGGAAACCCAGCATCGGGATGCCGCCGGTCACCAGGTGGTGATCGGAATGGCACATGCCCGAGGCTTCCATCTGAACCTTGACCTCGCCCGGTTGCGGGTCACCGATCTCGATCTCCTCGATCGTCCACGGCTGGTTGAACTCACGGATGAGCGCGCCTTTTGTCTTCACTGCAACCTCCGCTTGACGGTGTGGCCGATCTAGAACGTGTTCTCGATCACGTAGAGATCATCCTATGACCTGACAGGTGTCAAGTCACCAGATGGGTACCGGGGACTGCCCCAGCGGGTAGTAACCGGGCAGCTTCTCCCCGGCGAGGCTGCGCTGGATGCGTTCCTGCATACCCGTCGACAGGGTGCCCTCCTGCATGAGTTGCAGATACAGCTTCTGCACATGGCCGAAGTCGAAGAAGTCGCGTTGCCACTCGATGAGACCCTCGCCGTCAAGCCGGAACCAACTGCCGCCGATGCCGTGGATCTCCTGCTGCCGACCTTCGGCATCGGTGGCGACCTGCTTCCAGAAGCCGACCACCTCGCCGATCCTCTCGTCGATCAGCACCCGCTGGTACGGGTAGCTCCAGCCATGTAGCCCGGCCATCTCCAGGCCCAGCGCGATATCCCGGATCTCGGCCTTTCCGACGCACATCACGTCTTCCTTGGGGCCGATGTTCCAGCCGTAGGTGGCGTCCTCGGTGTAGAAGTCCGCCAGCGGTGTCCAGTCGCCGGTGCGTTCGGCCGCGCGATTGGCCTCCAGCCATCGCGCGACGAAGTCCTCCAACTGCTCCCGAGGTAGCGCAACCATCTGTCAATCCTTCTTCTCGGTGATGAAAAGTGCCCTGGTGGGGCAACTTTCGACGGACCGCTCGATCTCGGACCGGATGTCATCGGGCGGTTCCGGGTCGAGGATCTCGACGGTGTCGCGCTTGGGCACCCGGAAGTAGCCGGGTGCCTCCAGTGCGCACATGGCATGGCCCTGGCACAGATCCAGATCGACCTCGACGCGATAGCTGCCCATGGACCGCCCCTACCCGGTGCGCTTGCGATAGCGGACCCGGGCGGGCCGGGCGAGTTGGACCACCATCTTGGAGTGATCGTTGCGGTAGCTCTGCGGCGGCTGAGCCATCTCGAACTCGTACTCGCGCAGCAGAACTGAGAAGATAGCCTTGATCTGCATGGTGCCGAACGCCGCACCCACGCAGCGGTGCCGGCCCGCGCCGAACGGGATCCAGGTCCAGCGGTGCAGGACATCCTCTTCGCGGGGCTTGTTGTAGCGGTCCGGGTCGAAGGCCTCCGGGTCGGGGAAATCCTCGGCGATCCGGTTGGAGATCGCCGGGGACGCGGCGACGAAGTCGCCGGCGTGGATCGGATAGCCCTGCACCTCGAACTCGCCCTGGGCGACCCGCATCAGGATGATCAGCGGCGGGTGCAGTCGCAGCGTCTCCTTGATGACGTTCTCCAACTCCGGGATCTGCCGCAGCGCATGAAAACTCACCTCCTGGCCATCGGCATAGAGGTCGTCGAGTTCGGCGGTGACCGCGGTGTAGACGTCCGGGTGGCGCATGAGTTCGATCAGCGTCCAGGATGATGTACCGGCGCTGGTGTGGTGGCCGGCGAACATCAGCGAGATGAACATGCCGGTGACCTCGTCGGCGGAGAATCGGGGATTGCCGTCCTCGTCGGTGATGGACACCAGCACATCAAGCATGTCCCGATCGGCTTTATCCCTCGGCGGGTTCGCGATCCGCTGATTCATGATGTCCTGCACCAGACCGACGAGTCCCTCGCGGGCTTCGTCGCGCACCCGGAAGCTCTCGATCGGCAGGTAGGGGTCGACGTAGCAGAGCGGGTCGGTGCCGCGCTCGAGCAGGTGGTAGTAGTTCGCGAAGCGGGAATCCAGCTGTTCGCGGAACTTACGGCCGATCAGACACGCCGTTGAGGTGTAGATGGTGAGTTCGGCGAAGAAGTCCAGCAGGTCGATCTCGCCCTGATCGCCCCAGTCGCCGATCATCCGGCGCACTTCGTGCTCGATGGTCGCGGCGTGGCTCTTCATATGATCCCCGCGCAGCGCCGAATTGTGCAGCATCTCCTTGCGCCGTTCGGGGCTGGCGTCGAACACCACGCCCTTGCCGAAGATCGGCGTCATGAACGGATAGGCCTGCGCCTGGTCGAGGTCTTCGTCGGCGGCCCGGAAGAAGAACTCGTTCGCCTCCGCCCCGGTCAGCAGGATCACCTTCTTGGTGGCCAATTGGAAGGAGCCGACATCGCCGCACTCATCACGGACCCGCGCCATCAGGCCGATCGGATCGGTGCGGAACTCCTCGAGGTGGCCGTGTTCCCCCTCGGCACCGGACACCTGCCGGACCTCGTTGTGCGGCATGGTCATCTGCCCTCCGGGTACTTCAGCTGCTGACGTTCCTTCGGGGCGTCCGACAGCGGCGCCTCCGGTTGAAGCTCCATCGACACCACGAATCCGCCGCGCGGGGTCTCGGCGACGAAGGCGATCGCCCGGGCCAGGTCGGCGGCGCGCAGGAAGTAGGAGTGCCGGGCCTGCCCCCATCTGGCCCAGTCCTCCAGCGCCGGTGCGATGGACTCTGGTGGCAGGCTCCAGCCCATCGAGGTCTGGGTCGGGCCGGGGTGCACGATCGACGCCCGGACACCGGTGCCTTCCAACTCCATCTGCAGGTTGGTCACCATCGCGGTCAGTCCAGCCTTCGCGGCACCGTAGCCGCCCATATGCGGGCGCTGTCGCAGCGCGACATCGGAGCCGACGAAGATGACATCCCCGCGCTGCCGGGCCACCATGCCGGGCAGCACCGCGGTGGCGAGCCTGTTGGCGCCGATCAGATGAATCTGCACCTGCGACTCGAAGTCCTCGGTGCCGGTCTCGTAGAGCCGGCCGAAGAAGGTGTCGCCCGCCCCGGCAACGAGCAGTTCAATGTCGCCGAGTGCCTCGGAGGCGCGGTGCACGAACCCCCGCACGGATTCGGGATCGGTGACGTCGAGGGTCAGCGCGATCGCCTCGCCGCCATCGGCGCGGATCTGTTCGGCGAGTTCCTGACATTTGCCCACGCGCCGGGCTCCGAGCGCGACCGGGAAGCCGCGGGCGGCCAATTCAATTGCGGTGGCGGCGCCGATACCGGAGGAGGCGCCGGCGATGAGGGTGGGCCGGCGTTCGGGGTGCGGGTCGAAACGGGGCATCAGGCCTTCTTCGCGATGGGCTTGACTTCAATGGGCAGCGAGGCGAATCCGCGGACGTTGCTGGAGTGCACCCGAACGGCGCGGGCAGCGTCGACCTCGTAGCCGCCGATTCGCGCAAACAGTTCGGTCAGGGCGACCCGCGCCTCCATCCGGGCCAGGTGCGCGCCGAGGCAAAAATGCGCACCGCTGCCGAAACTCAGCAGCTTCGAGCCGATATCGCGGCCGATGCGGTACTCGTCCGGGTCGTCGAACACCCGCTCGTCGCGGTGGGCGGCACCGGGCACCAGCAACACGGTGTCGCCGTCGTGCAGGGTCGTGCCGTGGAACTCGACATCCCCGACGACGACCCGGGCCAGAATCTGGCTGGACGTGTCATAGCGCAGCGTCTCCTCGACCCACAGCGGGATCCGGCTGTGGTCACCGAACACACCGGATAGCTGATCGGGGAACATCCCGCCCCAATAGACCGCATTGCCAAGCAGTTTCGTGGTCGTCTCGTTGCCCGCGACCACCATCAGGAATAGGAAGGCCATGATCTCGTCGTCGCCGAGGCGGTCGCCGTCGACCTCGGCCTCCAGCAGCGCGGAGGTCAAATCGTCGGTGGGCCGGCGGCGCCGCTGGGCAACCATGTCCGCGTAGTAGACCAGCAGTTGCATCGAGGCTTCGATCGCCGACATCGGGACGTCGGTGACACCGTCCTGGCGGTGCATCACGTCGTCGGCCAGCGCGCGCAGGTGCTCGCGGTCGGCGACCGGCACCCCGACGAGCTCGGAGATGACATCCATCGGAAGCTTGCCGGCGAACTGGGCGATGAAGTCGAAACCCTCGGACTGCAGAGCGACGTCGAGGTGCTCCCGGGTGAGTTCGAGCACCCGAGCCTCCAACTCGCGGACCCGTCGCGGGGTGAAGCCCCTGGACACCAGGGTACGAAGCCGTAGATGCCCGGGATCGTCCATGGCCAGGAACGACATGGTCCGGTAGGCCTCGGGGGTTCGGGAGATCGGGTCCAGCGAGACGCCGAGCTTGTTCGACAGCGCGGCGCTGTTGCGAAACCCCCTGTGCACGTCGGCATGCCGGGTCAGCGCCCAGAAATTGAGGTCGTCATTGCGGTAGAGCGGGGCCTCATCGCGCAGCCGCCGGTAGTAGGGGTAGGGGTTCTCGTGGAAGTCGTAGTCATACGGGTCGAGAACCAGGTCGACGTGGTGCGCCGTCATCCGCTGTCTCCCAGGATGAGGCCGACGACGTAGCCCAGTCGGTCGGCGATCTGCCGGTAGGTGAAGGCGCCGCTACCGGCGTGCACCAGCGCGCCGAAGTAGCTCATCTCCAGTGCGGCCACCGTCCTGGCGTCCGAGTCGGGACCCAGCGCCGAGCGGATGCGTTTGTGGATCTCGGTGCCAATGCGATCCCGCACCGTGCGGACCGCGGCGTCGTTGCTCAGCAGTGCGGTGGTGCAGGCGGCCGCCACCTCGGGTTCGTCCGCGACGACCAGGGCCATCGCGCGCAGGGCCTGCTGGACCCGATTGAGCCGGGTGTCGTTGACATCGGTGAAGTAGGGAACCTCGCGCACCAAGTCGAGGTACACCTCGGCGACCAGGTGGTTCTTCGAGGAGAAGTAGGTGTACGCCGTCGCTGGGGCCACCTGGGCGCGGGCCGCCACACCGCGAACGGTCAGATCCGCATAGGACGACGCGCGAAGCGTCTCCAATCCGGCGCCGACCAGCTTCCGAAAAGTTTCCTCCTGTCGGGGCCGGCGCCCGTCCGGGCCGTGCCGCATCGCAGTCACCACGGAATCGCTGGACACATGTCCACCGTACTGTCCGGGGTCCTTCCCGCGCAAGATGGGCGGCCGAAAAGCCACGTCAAAACGACCACGGTGGAATTCGGCCTTGCACCGGAGAGGTAGCCGGGATTAGGGTTCAGCGCAGTGATATCGGACAGGTGTCCATAGACTGTGTAGTCGGGAGAGTGGATGGCGATAGCAGCCGAACGCGCGAGCGACCTGTTCATCGACGGGGTGCTCACCGGCGGCGGCGCAGGCCGCTTCGCCACCGTCAACCCCGCCACCGAGGAGGTCCTCGGCACCGCCGCCAACGCGGATGCCGACGATATGGACCGTGCGATCGGCGCCGCCCGGCGCGCCTTCGACAGCACCGACTGGGCAACCAACACCGACCTGCGGGTGCGGTGCATCCGGCAACTGCGCGAGGCCATGCGCGAGCACATCGAGGAGTTGCGCGAGATCACCATGGCGGAGGTGGGCGCGCCCCGGATGCTCACCGCCGGCGCGCAGTTGGAGGGCCCGGTGGAGGATCTGGGGTTCTCCGCCGATACCGCCGAGTCCTATCCCTGGCGCACCGATCTCGGCGTGGCCGCTCCGATGGGAATCACGACCCGGCGCACCGTCGTCCGCGAGGCCGTCGGTGTGGTGGGTGCGATCACGCCGTGGAACTTCCCGCATCAGATCAACCTCGCCAAGATCGGTCCCGCGCTGGCTGCCGGCAACACCGTCGTACTCAAGCCGGCCCCCGACACCCCCTGGTGCGCGGCGGTTCTCGGCGACCTGGTCGCCGCGCACACCGATATCCCACCCGGTGTTCTCAATATCGTCACCTCCGAGGACCATGCGGTCGGGGCGATGCTGACCAGTGACCCGCGCGTCGACATGGTGTCGTTCACCGGGTCGACGGCCACCGGGCGAGCGGTGATGGCGGCCGGCGCCCCCACCGTCAAGAAGGTCTTCCTGGAACTGGGTGGCAAGTCCGCGTTCCTCGTCCTCGACGACGCCGACCTCGCCTCGGCGTGCGCCATGGCCGGGTTCACCGCGTCGATGCACGCCGGTCAGGGATGTGCCATCACCACCCGACTGGTGGTGCCCCGGGCGCGCTATGACGACGCTGTCGCCGCGGCGGCCGCCACCATGTCCGGTATCACGCCGGGTGACCCCACCAAGCCCGGAACCATCTGCGGGCCCGTGATTTCCGCGCGCCAGCGCGACCGGGTGCAGTCCTATCTGGACCTGGCGATCGCCGAGGGCGGCAGTTTCGCCTGCGGCGGCGGGCCCCCCGCGGACCGGGATCGCGGCTTCTTCATCGAACCGACGGTGATCGCCGGGCTCACCAACGCTGCCCGGGTGGCGCGCGAGGAGATCTTCGGCCCGGTGTTGACGGTGATCGCCCACGACGGCGACGATGACGCGGTCCGCATCGCCAACGACTCGCCCTACGGGCTGTCCGGCACGGTGTTCAGCGCGGATCCGGACCGGGCCCAGGCGGTAGCCAACCGGTTGCGGGTCGGCACCGTCAATGTCAACGGCGGGGTGTGGTACTCCGCCGATGTGCCGTTCGGCGGGTACAAGCAGTCCGGTGTGGGCCGGGAGATGGGTCTGGCCGGTTTCGAGGAGTATCTCGAAACGAAAGTCATTGCCACAGCAGTATAAAACCTCGAAAGGAAGCTCAGTGGGACAGTTCGACGACAAGGTCGGCATCGTCACCGGGGCCGGCGGCGGGATCGGTCAGGCGTACGCCGAGGCGCTGGCCCGCGAGGGGGCGGCGGTGGTCGTCGCCGATATCAACGCTGACGGTGCCGAACGGGTGGCCGCCGCGATCAGGTCGGAGGGGGGCACCGCGCTCGCAATCCCTGTCGACGTGTCCGACCCGGTCTCCGCCAAGGCGATGGCGGACCGGACGCTGGCCGAGTTCGGCGGCATCGACTACCTGGTCAACAATGCGGCGATCTTCGGCGGGATGAAGCTGGACTTCCTGATCACCGTGGACTGGGACTACTACAAGAAGTTCATGAGCGTGAACCTCGACGGTGCGCTGGCCTGCACCCGCGCGGTGTACAAGAAGATGGCCAAACGCGGTGGCGGGTCGATTGTCAACCAGTCCTCCACCGCCGCATGGCTTTACGCCAACTACTACGGACTGGCCAAGGTCGGCATCAACGGCCTGACCCAGCAACTCTCTCGCGAACTCGGCGGGATGAACATCCGGATCAACGCGATCGCCCCGGGCCCCATCGACACCGAGGCCAATCGCACCACCACCCCACAGGAGATGGTGGCAGATATCGTCAAGGCCATTCCGCTGAGCCGGATGGGACAGCCGGAGGATCTTGTCGGCATGTGCCTGTTCCTGCTGTCCGATCAGGCAAGCTGGATCACCGGGCAGATATTCAATGTCGACGGCGGTCAGATCATCCGCTCATGAACGACGGGAGTGTCGGGCGATGACTGACATGGTGGGCTTCATCGGATTGGGCAGTATGGGTGCCCCGATGGCCGGACGGCTGGTCGGCTGGCCGGGCGGGGTGATGGTCTACGACGTCCGTGATGAGGCGACGGCGCGGTTCGCCGGGACGGGCGCGGACGTCGCGGCCGGCCTCGCCGATATCGCCGCCGCCGACATCGTCAGCGTCGCCGTGCTCGACGACGCACAGGTGCGCGAGGTGGTGGCGGATCTGGCCGGTCACGCCGCGCCGGGCACCGTCATCGCCATCCACTCCACCATCGGCGACAGCACCGCGGCCGAACTGTCCGACCGGTTCGCCCCGCAGCGGATCCACATCGTCGACGCACCGGTCAGCGGTGGCGCCGGAGCCGCAGAGAAGGGCGAACTGGCCACCATGGTCGGGGCGCCCCGGGACGTCTACGAGCGGGTGAAACCGATCTTCAAGCAGTGGGCGTCGTTGGTGATCCACGCCGGCGATCCCGGTGCCGGGACCCGGATGAAACTGGCCCGCAACATGCTCACCTTCACCGCCTTCGCCGCGGCCTGTGAGGCGATGATGTTGGCCGAGGCTGCCGGGCTGGACCTGCAGGCGCTGGGCCGGGTGGTGCGCCACACCGATGCGCTGACCGGCGGACCCGGGGCGATCATGGTCCGCGACAACACCCACGAGTTGGAGCCGGGGCACTGGCTCTACGACACCTTCACCCACACCCGGACGCTGGGCGAGAAGGACCTGAGTCTTGCCCTCGCATTGGGTGATGCCGTCGGGGTCGACCTTCCGCTCGCGCAGAGCGCGCTGGGCACGCTGGCTGCCGGCCTCGGCGTGCCGCACCGAACAAGGGAATGAGCATGGACGAACCCCGCCCCATGGATGAAACCCGCCGCAAGGGGCTGGCCAAGATGAACGAGGTCTACGGCTGGGAGATGCCGGATCTGCCGGGTGACTACTTCGCACTGACCGTCGACCATCTCTTCGCCGACATCTGGAGCCGACCCGGGTTGTCGATGCGGGACAAGCGGATCATGACCCTGTCTGTCGTGACGGCGTCCGGCTTAACCGACCTCGCCGAAATCCAGGTCAACGCCGCCTTGCACAACGCGGAGATGACCGAGGATGAGTTGCGCGAGATGGCCATCTTCATCACCCATTACGTCGGCTTCCCGCTCGGCTCGACATTCAACAACGTCATCGAGAAGGTCATCGCCAAGCGCAGGAAAGCCGCCCGGGATCAGCCCCCGACTGCGACGAAGTAACCCACAAAGCCGCCGAACAGGACGACCACGCACAGGCCGAGCGTGCCGGCGGCCAACGGCCAGGATTTCTTCCGGCGCCCGATCGCGACCATCGTGAGCACGACGCCGGTGACCCCCACCAGTGCCGCGACGGCCAATGCCCCCATCACCGCGGTGACCGAAACTCTTCGGCGCAAGCCCCCGACTTCAGTCGGGGGATAGCCGATCCCGTTGTTTGGGGGCCGCGCAGCGGGCCGTTCTTGTCGTAGTCGAGGTTTATCGTGAGCCGCATGCAGTACCGGTCGACGCGTAAGTCGGTGTTTTCGGCGAAG
>Ga0209986_10002956_pt1 | contig 15134 bp, 11 predicted proteins | sample BlataG_FD_183168 | JGI IMG/M metagenome (GOLD analysis project Ga0209986, IMG submission 183168) | Deep subsurface microbial communities from Black Sea to uncover new lineages of life (NeLLi) - Black_00105 metaG (SPAdes) (version 2) | ecosystem: Environmental > Aquatic > Marine > Oceanic >...
CATAAACGAGGCTATAGAGTTGGCCAAGAAATACGGGAGCGATTCTTCGCCCCGGTTGATCAACGGAGTATTGGGCGCGATGACCACCGAACGTGGCCTCGAGCAATGAGGTCGCCCACGGCTATGGGAAGCCCTGTCTGCTCTCCGGAAAGCTCTTGACTGGGATTCATATCTCAGCTCAGGTAAATTTTCTGGACAATGCACTCCTAGATAGTGTAAGATTATTATACAATGGGTAAGCTAGAGATTCTACAAGCACAATCGTTGCAGACGCGACAGGAGTTCAAGATGATCGCCGGCATGGAACAGGCCAATCTGCTGGAGATGCCTGACGAGGAGTTCAACAAGCTCACCGCTGAGGTAGAAGACAGCCCGCTGTTCAAGAAGTTATGTCGCAATGAGAGAATCGTTCGTTATCAGAGATATCCTAGGACGGATATTTCCTCTCGTTTCTATCAGCTTAATGAGGGAATTGCCGCTGGCACAGGCACTCTCGATATCGAATCCATCTTATCTGACAAGAGGGACATAGTCCGCCAGATACAAAGAATGGGGCTGGAGAGGTTCAAGCGCTATTTCTTGTATCCTGAACCAGAGGTAAGCGTAGAAGAGATCGCTCAAGAGTGCAACTTGAGACTTCCAGAAATCGAGAAGATAAACAACCTCATTAACGAATTCTCCATTATGAGCGAGTTTTACAGCCCGTCAGCTCTTAGTTCAGAGCATGGAATCCACTACTCCAAGGTCGCTTCGATAGAGAAGGGGCCGGAGGGATTCATGATCGGCTATCTCTCACCTTCCTATGCTCGGGGAAGATATTCGATTGATTATGAGAGATTTGAGGCATTGAGAGAGGGCAGAGCTATCACTGGGGCTGAATTGAAGGAAATCAGGCAACTGCTCAAGAGGCTGGAGCTAATCAACACCCGCAAGGATACGGTAACTCGGATACTGCAGAACATCGTGGAAAAGCAAGCACCTTATTTCGAGTCTGGTAACGCCAGGGCTCTTCTGCCATTTAGTCAGAAAGAGCTAGCTGAAAGGATTGGTCTTGCTCCAAGCTCGATTAGCCGCGCTATTGGCGGCAGAAGCCTTGAAACGCCTTGGGGTGAAGAGAAGGCTCTTAAGGATTTCTTTCCTCGGCCGAGAAGGTTTAAGAGGGAGCTGGTCAGGCAAGTCCTTGAAACAGGAGAAGAGTTTCCCTCCGATGAAGCGATCAAAGCTGAACTCGAACAGAGATTTGGCGTCTCTATTTCCCGTCGCTTAATAGCAGCTTTAAGGAAGGAGTTGAGATTCCCGCCGGCTGCGAAGAGGAAACAGACTTTGCTTCAACAGAGGAGACTATGATTGATCATCCCGCTCCAAAGAGTACGTGGCAGCGCTGGAAGGACAGCACTGCAATGAAGATCATTGAATGGTTACCGGAGAACCAGGTGTCCAGGGGGGTGCGAAGCCCCCACTTCTGGATAATCGTGGTCATAATGGCAGTTCTTACGCTCATTTACTATGCCGGACATACTCCCTTAGCTCAAATCGGGAGCTTTTTCACCGATGCTTTTCCTCACGATTTGCATCGGACTCTGTTCTTGATTCCCATAATCTACGCATCTCTAACCTTCAGGGTGCGGGGGGTCTTAAGTACTTCGTTTCTTCTGCTCTGTGTTGTATTACCACGTACCTCTTTCTCCCCATACGCTGACCCGCTAGTCAGGCCGCTCCTCTTTGTCCTGTTTGCTGCTTTCCTCGGAGCGTTAACTGCGAGATTGATAGATCAGGTTGAGAAAGAAGAAGAGGCTCGCGCCGAGCTAAATATAGCTCACCAAGAGCTTAGCGCCTATGTTCAGCAGCTAAAGGAAAACCAGGAGCAACTCATGCAGGCTGAGAAGCTGACCTCCGTAGGCCAAATGGCTGCCTCCATCGCTCACGAAATCAATAATCCTCTGGCCGGTGTCCTGATATATACCAAGTTGCTGGCCAAAAAACTGGCTGGTGACACCTTGAAGAAGGAAGAGGCTCTCGATCACCTTTCGAAGATGGAATCAGAGGTGAGCCGTTGCTCGAGGATAATCCGAAACCTCCTGGATTTTGCTCGACAAACTGAACCAATGTTGAGGCCGGTGGACATTAATCAGGTTATAGAGCAGGTCTTGGCCATGGTCGGACACCAGGCTGAACTTCAAAACGTTGAGATTGTAAGAGAACTCAATCCTTCCGTGCCTAAGGTCATGGCTGATTTTGACCAGCTTCAGCAGGTGTTTACTAATCTCACGTTGAATGCTATCCAGGCGATGTCGAAAGGGGGTAAGCTCACTCTCCGCACATCAGTGGCGAACGGTCAGCTTAAGGTTGATGTCCAGGACACAGGCTGCGGTATTCCCAAAGAGAACCTGAGCAAACTTGGGACGCCCTTCTTCACCACTAAAGAAAAGGGCAAGGGTGTAGGATTGGGAGTGGCGGTGGTTTACGGAATCGTTGAGCGACATAAAGGAGAGGTTACGGTGCAAAGCGAGGTCGGAAAGGGAACTACTTTCGCCGTATGTTTGGGGGCCTATGACGACAAACAAGGTCAAGATACTCGTGGTTGATGATGAGGCTATTGTCCGCGAGTCGCTGGGCGACTGGCTCAAGGATGCTGGCTATCAGGTCTTCACGGCAGAAAGCGGTCACGAGGCGGTAGAGGTGATTGAGAGGGAAAGGCCGGGCATCATGATCACCGATCTGGTGATGCCAGGGATGGATGGCATTGAGTTGATGAAAAGAGCTAAAGTTAGCCAGCCCGGGATTGAGGTTATCATCATCACGGCCTATGCCAGCATTCCCACCGCCATCGCTGCCATGAGGGAAGGAGCATACGACTATATTGAAAAGCCCTTCTGCCCCGAGAGGGCAGAGCTACTGATCAAGAAACTGTCCGAACACCGAGAACTGGTTGAAGAGAATGTTGCTCTACGTCAAAAGCTAGAAGACCATTACCGCTTTGAGAACATCATCGCCAAGAGCTCCAAGATGCAGAGGCTGATTGAGCTAATAAAGGTTGTGGGGAAGAGCAATGCCACGGTATTGATCACAGGTGAGAGCGGCACGGGGAAGGAATTGGTGGCACGGGCCATCCACTTACAGAGCCATCGTCGGAACAGGCCCTTCGTTGCTGTCAGTTGTGCAGCCTTACCGGAGAGCCTCCTGGAAAGCGAGCTGTTTGGCCACGAGAAAGGTTCTTTCACCGGCGCTTACGCTCAGAAGAAAGGTAAATTCGAGTTTGCCAATGGGGGGACGCTTTTCTTAGACGAAATCGGCGAGATGAGTGCCAACATCCAGGTGCACCTGTTAAGGGTCTTAGAAGAGAAAGAATTCACTCGTGTTGGTGGCAATGAGCCAATCAGGGTCGATGTAAGAGTTGTTTCGGCGACCAATAAGGACTTGAGAAAGGCCATAGAAAAGCAAGAATTCCGAGAGGACCTTTATTACCGACTTAATGTAGTTAACGTCGAGTTGCCTCCCTTGAGAGAAAGAAAGGAAGATATCCCTCTGTTAGCTGAGTATTTCTTACACAAGTCTGCCGCAGAAAACCGGAAAGGGATTACCGGGTTCTCTACCAACGCTATGGAGTCTCTGCTTAATTATGACTGGCCGGGTAACGTCCGTGAGCTGGAAAACGCCGTTGAAAGGGCAGTCATCCTGGCTAAGGATAGCGTTATCAATATTACTGACTTACCCCGGAAACCTATGTCGACGCCTCATTCAACTGCGCCAGGGAAAAACCTTAGAGAAGTAGAGAAAGGCCACATCTTGAATACCCTCCGTGACGCCGGTGAGAACTACAGTGAGGCAGCCAGAATCTTGGGCATCAGCAGGATGACACTCTATAAGAAGGCAAAGGAGTATGGCTTCAGTGTAAAGAAAGTGGACAATGATTGACTGAATTCTTTACATAGTCTGGAAAGAAGATAATCCATTAACCCGTTCCGTTGGCGAAAGAAACTACCCTGAGAATTCAGGGTAGTTTCTTTATTCCGGCAGAGGAATTGCGGTGCATTACGGTTAGAGGGTCTGGATAGAGGGAAAAGGGTTGGCAGGAAAATTGCCATAACTGAAGTATGGAAGGAGGTTAAGAAATGGGCAACCAAGCCGTCTCACCAAAGAAGGAAAAGGAGGTCAAAGAAATGAAACCAGTGTTAATCGTTGAAGACGAAGCCATCATGCGCGAATCGCTCAGGGACTGGCTCAAGGACAGTGGCTATGACGTAGAAACTGCTGAGGAAGGTGAAGAGGCATTGCAGAAGATTGGGGAGAAAGAGTTCAGTGTCGCCGTTCTTGACCTGAGGCTGCCGGGGAAGGATGGGCTAGAGGTGTTGAAGGAAGCCACAGCGAAAGACCCTAAGATCAAGGGCATAGTCATGACCGCTTATCCTTCTGTGGAGACTGCCGTGGAAGCGATGAGAATGGGCGCGATTGATTACATAGTGAAGCCCTTTGCACCCGATGCCCTGGAGAGGACCCTTCAGGAGGTTCTGGGCCCCGTTCAGGTGGAGGTGAAACCCAGGGAGAGTAAGGTCGAAGAAGCCGCAGCAAAACTACCGGTGGTTGAGGAGGCCGAGATTGAGGAACCTATAGCAATAACTGAGGAGGAGATTCCTGCCCGTCTGGAGCAAGGTCGGACTCACTTCAAGGCAGGCCGCTATGGGGAGGCTCTGAGAGCATTTCAGTCGATTTTACACGTCGCCCCGGGACACATAGAAGCCCGAACCTGGGTCCGAAGGGCCAAGGAAGCACAGGTGAAGCCCAGAGTTGAGGTATCTGAGGAAGAGGGGGCTGCTGCAGAAGGAGCGAAGGTCAAAGAGTGTCTCTGGGCAAAGATGGGAGTAGTGTCTCACAGGATTTGCACCCGAGATTATGACTGCCTCACCTGCGAGTTCGACCAGACGATGCAGGAGAGAATAGCCAGTGCTGAAGCATCAGGGCTTGACGAAGCTGTAGAGAAGCTCATCGAGCTGACAGGACCTCGGAGGGCCTGTCGTTATGCTCTCAAGGGCGATGTTTCCTATCGGCTGTGCACCCGTCTGTTCCGGTGCGCAATCTGTGAGTTTGGTCAGTCCATGGAGGATGCCCTGGAGCAGAAGCTGGTTAAGCTGGCAGCGCGTCGAGAAGCCCTGCGCAAGAAGGAACAAACAGCCAAGGCGTAAGCCAAGCTAGGTAGCCTTGCGGGAAGAGGGTTCCCCTGAAGCTGTTTAAGCGTAAGCGGGGCCAGGTAACTCATGACAGAGCACCTGGCCCCCTTTTGGTTATGCGGCCAAGGACTCTTGGCATCTGAAATCCGATCTGGTCCATACGTGGTTCGTGGATAGGGAAGGTCCGGGGTTGTGGTCTTCCTCGACCTATGGTAAGCCCCAAAGCTGGTCCTGCGGAGAGAGATTCCTCGGAGCAAACGTCGGGACAGCTTTTCCGCCTCGAGTTTGCTTTCGTTGCCGGGGTTTGCTATACTTCTGGCCTGTGCTCCAGTCCGTGTTATGGAGAAACTGGGTGGCTACAATGCTTTTGCGAGAGCCACCTTTTTTGTGGCCGATTCTGAGGAGTCACGGTGAATGTTAAGATGGAAATTCTAAGTCCTTACAAAGAAGCTACAGATGTGATACTCGAGGCTGGTGGTGAGCCTCTCAAATTGTGCTACCAATGCGGTCTTTGCACCGGTGTTTGTCCCTGGAACCTGGTGCGGAGTTTTCTCGTTCGCCGCATCATCCATGAAGCACAGCTCGGTGCAGTTGATTTCGGGAGTGAGGATGTCTGGACTTGCGTCACTTGTCGAGCTTGTGTTGACCGCTGTCCCAGAGGTGTTGAGATAATAGATGTTATGAGAGCTATACGCCGAGCTGTAGCTAGTTTGGGCATTGGCGCCGTTCCTGATGCCCTGAGGATTTCGGCTAAGAACATCGCCGGGGTAGGTAATCCGCTTGGTGAGGCACCGGAAAGGCGAAATGACTGGGCCAAAGATCTTAAGGCAAAGGATTTTGCTGCGGGCGCCGAAGTGCTCTATTTCCCTTGCTGTATCCCTTCCTATGACCCTGATGTAAAAACCGTCGCTCGCTCTGTTGCCACAATCTTCAACGAACTCAAGATCGACTATGGCCTTATCGGCACTGAGGCAAAATGCTGCGGTGAGGCAATTAGAAAAGCCGGGCATGAAGATACATTTCGAAGTCTGGCCCAGAACAACATTGATCTCTTTGCCAGCAATGGAGTGAAAACAGTGGTAGTGTCCTCGCCGCACTGTTATCATACCTTTAAGCATGAGTATCCCGAGCTTGGAGGCAAATTCGAAGTCATTCACATCACGCAGTATTTGGCTTCGCTTATCAAGAAGGGGAGCTTGAAGCCCTCTAAAGAGATAAACAAAAAGGTGATCTATTCCGACCCCTGCTACCTGGGGAGACACAACGACATCTATGATGACCCCAGGGAGATCCTGCGGAGCATTCCCGCCCTGGGACTAGTGGAATTCCCTGATGCTCGCGAGAATGGCCTTTGTTGTGGTGGTGGCGGTGGTAGAATCTGGATGGATACCGCCAAAGGGGAAAGGTTCTCTGACATAAGGGTGGAGCAAGCTGCCGAGAAAGGCGCTGACATAATTGCCGTAGCTTGCCCCTACTGCCTTCTTAATTACCGAGATAGCGTGCTCTCCATGGGCAAGGCAGAGACCATGCAGGTCAAAGATATCACTGAGCTCGTTGCTCAGGCGTTATGATGACGGAGTAGCGAAATGGAAGAGATAAGGACTGGCGTCTACATCTGCCACTGCGGGTCAAACATCGCTGGCGTAGTGAATGTGGAAGAGGTAGCCAGGTACGTTGGAACTCTGCCTAATGTGGTAGTCTCTCGTCACTACAGGTACATGTGTTCTGACCCGGGGCAGGACCTCATCAAGAAAGATATCAAGGAGTTGGGCATTAACCGGGTTGTGGTTGCTTCCTGCTCGCCGAGGATGCATGAGCCTACGTTCCGCAAGGCTGTTGAGGACGGAGGACTGAATCCTTATCTATATGAGCATGCGAACATCAGAGAGCATTGTTCTTGGGTCCACGATGATAAGAAACTGGCCACCAATAAGGCAAAAGACTTAATCAGGGCTGCCGTAATGCGAGTATCTCATCACGAGCCTCTTGTGATTAGGGAGGTTCCGCTTAATCCCAACGTGCTGGTTATTGGCGGCGGCATTGCAGGGATGCAGGCGGCGCTGGACATTGCCAACGGGCAGAACAAAGTGTATTTGGTAGAAAGGGAGCCCAGCATCGGTGGGCATATGGCCCAACTCGACAGGACCTTTCCCACTCTAGACTGTTCCGAATGCATTCTCACTCCTAAGATGTCTGACGTGGGGCATCATCCTTTTATTGAGCTTCTAGCCTATAGCGAGGTAGAGGAGGTCTCAGGCTCTATAGGCAGTTTCAAGGTGAAGGTTAGGAAGAGAGCACGCTACGTAGATGAGAACAAGTGTGTTGGTTGTGGAGACTGTGAGGAAAAATGCCCCCGCAGGACAGATAGCGAATTTGAGATGGGTCTGGCAAAGAGAGGGATGGCTTATATTCCGTTTGCTCAGGCAATTCCCAATATTGCCACAATTGATAAGAGGGAGGAAAGGCTTTGTAAAGCAGCCTGCAAAGAAGCTTGCCCAATTCGTATGAATGTCCTGGGCTACGTGTCCTTAATCAAAGAAGGAAGATTCAGAGAGGCTTGCGAGGTTATGAGGAGAACCAATCCACTCCCTGCCGTCTGTGGCAGGGTTTGCTATGCTCCCTGTGAAGAGGCGTGTAACCGAGGGCAATTCGATGAACACATAGCTATCAGAGGGCTAAAACGTTTTGCAGCTGACTATGAACTGAAGATGGGCAAGCACAAGGCTGTGCCGGTGGAAAGGAGCAAAGAGGAAAAGGTAGCTATTGTCGGCTCCGGTCCAAGCGGTCTGGCCTGTGCTTACGACCTGGTCAGGCAGGGATACTCAGTTACAGTGTTTGAGTCTGGCCCGGAGGCTGGAGGAATACTACGCTGGGGTATCCCTGAATATCGATTGCCCAAAACGGTGCTTGCCAACGATATAGGTCATATACAGGATTTGGGGGTGGAGATCAAGGTAGACACACCGGTGAAGAGGCTCGGTGAGATTTTCGACCAGGGATACAAAGCCATTTTCATGGGCACAGGTGCTGGCATGAGTCAGAGAATGGGAATTCCGGGTGAGGATAGCCCAGGAGTGCTTCACGCACTTGACTTCCTGAGACAAGTCAACTTTGGGGTCAAGGTTGACTTGGGGAGTAAAGTGGCGATCATCGGCGGTGGTAATGCTGCTGTTGACGCGGCTCGAGTAGCCGGGCGCCTCGGCGTTGAAGAAGTAACCGTCGTTTATCGGCGTAGCCGGGATGAGATGCCAGCTATCCCCAGTGAGATTGAAGAAATGGAACATGAAGGAGCCAAGATTCAGTTCTTGGCCGCACCAGTCAAGATACTATCTGACAATAATGGGGTGAGAGGGATTCAATGTATTCGTATGGAGATGGGTGAACCTGATGCCAGCGGTCGCCGACGTCCCGTACCCGTCAAGGGCTCAGAATTCACAGTGGAAGTTGACAATGTGATCATGGCTATCGGCCAGCGCGTGGATAAGGCAATGCTGCCCAAAGAACTGGCCTACACTGACTGGGGAACCCTCTCTGTTGACCCGGTTACTCTGCAAACCAACATTGATGGCGTATTCGCTGGTGGAGATGTGGTCTCCGGTCCGTCTGACGTTATTGCCGCCATAGCCGCAGGCAAAAGGGCAGCTTGCTCCATAGATGCATATCTGAGAGGCGAGGAACTAAGCGTTGAGGAAGGTGGGAAAGTCGAGAGGCTTAGTGAAGAGGAAGTTACCAAAGTCAAGGAGCGTTTTGTCTCTCGAAATAGAGTAGGAGTTAGTAAGCTGAAGCCCGAGACGAGGGTCAGTGGCTTTGAAGAGGTTGAGCATACTTACTCGCCGGATGAAGCTCAGGATGAAGCTGGGCGCTGTTTGGCCTCGCTAGTAGAGGGGTGTTTTGAGTGTGGTGAATGTAAGGAAGTATGCGAGGCTGACGCCGTAGATTTCGACCAGACCGATCAAATCATCGAGTTGGAAGTGGGCACAATCATTGTGGCGACAGGCTACGATCAGTTTGACCCCTCCGTAATACCTCAATATGGATACAAGAAATACGACAATGTGTTAACTGGGCTCGAACTTGAGAGATTAACCTGTGCTGCGGGACCGACTGAAGGCAAGATCCTGTTGAAGGATGGTCGGGAGCCAGAAGGTGTAGCCATTGTACACTGTGTAGGCAGTCGGGACCAGAACTACCATGAGTATTGTTCCAGGGTATGCTGTATGTATGGACTCAAGTATGCCCATCTGGTAAGAGAGCTCACCAAAGCCGATGCATATGAATTCTACATTGATATGCGTTGCTTTGGCGAAGGCTACGAGGAATTCTACAAACGTCTTTCGGAGGAAGGGGTTAATTTCATACGGGGAAAGGTGGCTAAAGTTACGGACGAAGCCATAACTGATGAAGAGAAGGGCAAGCTGATTGTGGTCAGCGAAGATACGCTTCTGGGTAAGATTGTACGGGTTCCCGTGGACATGGTTATACTATGCTCTGCTCTGGAAGCACGCTCTGACGCGGACCATGTCGCCAGGCTCCTTAGTATTAATCGTAGGACGGACGGCTTCTTCTTGGAGAGGCATGTTAAGCTTGACCCTGTGGCCACACCGACAGATGGCGTTTTTATCGCCGGCTGCTGTGAAGCTCCCAGGGACATTCCTGATACTGTAGCGCAAGCTGAGGCAGCAGCAGGCAAGGTCTTGTCGTTGATAAGCAAGGGCACTGTAACGCTTGAGGCTGCTATATCAACCGTGGATGAAGCTATTTGCCACGGCTGCGGACGCTGCGAGGAAATCTGCACTTTCAATGCACCTAAGGTCGCTATCAAGAACGGGGCTCTGGTCTCCAGCATAAACGAAGCCTTGTGCAAAGGCTGTGGTTCATGTGCCGTGGTCTGTCCCACGGGGGCAATAGCCATAAGACATTTCACCCAGGATGAGATATTGGCTCAAGTCGCTGCTTTGACGGAGGCATGCTAGTGGCCGAATTTGAACCTCAAATCATTGCTTTTTGCTGCAATTGGTGCACTTATGCCGCTGCTGATTTGGCTGGAACAGCCCGCGTTCATTATCCACCGAACGTCAGGATTGTGAGAGTAATGTGCAGCGGCATGGTGAACCCTATATACGTGCTGAAGGCCTTTGAGGGTGGCGCCGACGGGGTTCTGATTGCAGGTTGTCATCTTGCCGATTGTCATTATCTGGATGGCCCGGTGAAGTGTGATGACGCAGTTGGCAAACTGAGAAAGGTGCTTCATGTGCTCGGCCTGGAGGATGAACGCCTCAGGCGCGAGATGGTATCTACGTCTGAAGGAGTGCTGTTTGCTCGGGTAATCAAGGAAATGGTGGAGCAGCTTAAGACGATAGGGCCGTCGCCTTTTAAGGTCAAAATGGAGGCTCTGGCGTGAACTTAGAGGATATTATTCAGGAAACTAAGACTTACTACTGCCTGGAGTGTGGCAAGTGCACAAGCGTCTGTCCCGTCGCCAGGTATGACACATCTTTTTCTCCGCGCATGATGATTGAGAATGCCCTTCTGGGCTTTGAGGATGAACTGGTACTCGATAAGGAGCTCTTTTCCTGCCTGACCTGCTATACGTGCCAGTCGAAATGTCCCAGCGATGTTGATTTCCCCGTCTTCGTACGCAAAGCTAGAGCTATAGCTCAAGGCAGGGGGCAACGTGGTATTTGTGCCCACTCTGGACAACTGCAGTCTCTGGCCAGGCTCATGACCAGCCCGACTATTAAACAAAAGAGACTGCAATGGCTTTCCAAAGAGTATCGTGTTTCAGAGAAAAGCGATATTCTGCTCTGGGTGGGATGCGCCCCGTATTTTGAGCCCATCTTTGAAGACATCGAGTTCAGTGCTCTGGGCATAACGAAGGCAAGCCTCAAGATCTTGAACTCACTGGGGGTCGAGCCCAAGCTCCTTCCCAACGAGAGATGCTGCGGCCATGATGCGCTTTGGACCGGTGATATAGAGACATTTAGGAAACTGGCCGAGCACAATGCAGCCCAGATAAAGGAGGCGCAGGTCAAGAAGATAGTCTTTACCTGCCCTGAGGGTTACCGCACATTCAAACTTGACTACCCCGATCATGTGGATTTGGGTTGTGAAGTCCAGCATATATCTGAGTTTTTGGCGGAGAAGATAGAGGAGAATCCCGATATATCGGTTTGGCGGAGAAGATAGAGCAAAATCCCGATATATCGGCCAAGTTCAAGGAAACCAAGAAGAAGGTCACCTATCAGGACCCCTGCCGGTTAGGAAGGCATTTGGGCGTGTACGATGCCCCTCGCAGGGTCCTTGAGTCAATTCCTGGCATAGAATTGGTTGAGATGAAACACAGTGGACAGGAGTCCATCTGCTGTGGCACCAGTGCTTTCACTAACTGTGACTCGTGCTCCAACAAGCTGAGGTCTGAGAGGTTATCTGAGGCGGTGGCCACAGGGGCAGAGATGCTAATAACCGCCTGTCCTAAATGCCAGACTCATTTCAGGTGTGCTATGGTGGATAAAGGAGAGGAGCACAGACCAACTCCGAAGATTGAGATAATGGATTTAGTGAATTTGGCAGCAAATGCTATTGGGGAAGGAGGGAAGTCCAGCAAGTAAGGATGAGTAACGGCGAAAACGGACGCAAATCAGTACTAGTAATCGGTGGTGGCATAGCCGGGATTCAGGCTTCGCTTGACCTGGCTAATATGGGCTTCAAGGTACATCTGGTGGAAAAGTCGCCCAGCATCGGGGGGAGAATGGCACAGCTGGACAAGACCTTCCCCACCAATGATTGTGCCATGTGTATCCTTGCGCCCAAGATGATCGAGGCCAATTCGCATCCGAATATAGAGCTCTTAACCTATTCTGAGGTGGAAAAGGCCTCCGGAGAAAAGGGGAAGTTCAAGGTCAGGATAAAGAAGAAAGCGTCTTTTGTCGATTGGGACAAATGTACGGGCTGCGGCCTCTGCGTGGAGGGATGTCCGGTTATCATACCAAACGAATTTGACCAGGGGATTGGAAAAAGAAAAGCCATATACATGTACTATCCTCAGGCCGTTCCTAAGAAATGCGTCATAGACAAAAGGGAAGAGAGGCCCTGCAAAGCGGCCTGTATAGATGCCTGCCCGGTTCACACTAATGTGCCCGGGTACATCAAGCTCATTGCAGATGGGCAGTTCAGGGAAGCCTATAAGCTCATAAGGGAGACCAATCCCCTCCCCGCTGTGGTGGGGCGGGTCTGCTATGCACCCTGCGAGGAAGTCTGTAATCGCGGAGAAATAGACGAACCGCTGTGTATACGTGACCTTAAGAGAGTTCCCTCGGACCAATGGAATATCGAGGAACTGGAAGTTCCGGCTGTTGCCAAAACCGACAAGAAGGTAGCCATCATAGGCTCGGGGCCTGCCGGTCTGGCCGCGGCCAATGACCTGGCCCTGAAGGGTCATGATGTGACTATCTTTGAAGCCCTGCCCGAACCCGGTGGTATGCTTCGTGTCGGCATACCGGAATACCGTCTTCCCAACGAGATTCTGCGCCAGGAAATAGGCTACATCCAGAAGCTTGGCGTGGAAATAACGACGGGCGTGCGGGTGGGCAAGGATGTTACGCTCGAGAAGTTGAAGAAGAGCTACGATGCCATCTTCGTCGGCGTTGGAGCGCACGGCGGGATGAAGCTGGGAGTGGAGGGCGAAGATGTTCCTGGAGTAATGGAGGGAATCGGATTTCTTCGTGCGGCAAGCCTGGGGGAAAAAGTAAAGATCGGAAAGAAGGTGGCGGTCATCGGTGGAGGTAATACGGCGATCGACTGTGCCTGCACGGCAAGGCGCCTGGGAGCAGAAGAGGTAACTATCGTCTATCGTCGTTCTCGCTCTGAGATGCCAGCCGCCGTGGAAGAGGTGGCGGCAGCAGAAAAGGAAGGCATAAAGCTGGAGTTCCTGACTGCTCCAAGCAGATTCCTGGCGCAGAACAAGAACTGACTGCTCCAAGCAGATTCCTGGCGCAGAACAAGAAGCTTGCCAAGATGGAATGTGTGCGCATGGAGCTTGGAGAACCGGACGCCAGCGGTCGTCCTCGTCCCGTTCCTATCAAAGGCTCTGAATTCACCATGCCGGTGGATACAGTGATTGCTGCCCTGGGACAAGTTCCCGAAACAGATTTCCTTAAGGAGCTGGGGGTTTCGCTTTCCAAGAGAGGAACGGTAGAAATCGATCCTAAGACCGGGGCGACTAATATTGAAGGGGTATTTGCCGGCGGCGATGTAGTCAGCGGACCTGCCTACGTGATTGACGCTATTGCAGGAGGTAAGAAAGCAGCCAGCTCCATCAACCAGTACTTGAACGGACAACCTGTGGAAGGTGAGGCACCCTGGAAGGAGCCGGAGAAGTTCTCGCAGAAAGAGAGAGAGGACCGCAAGAAACGCTTTCCTGCCACCAATAGGGTGAAGATGAGAGAGGAGCCCGTCAAGAAGAGGGTGCAGGACTTCCGCGAAGTGGCTCTGGGCTATTGCCCAGAGGAAGGCAGAGAGGAAGCTTCACGCTGTCTTGCCGGACAGATAGAGGGATGCATTGAATGCCGTGAATGTGAACGACGCTGTGAGCCAAAGGCGATAGTTCACACGATGAAGGATAGAAGCATTGAACTGAACGTGGGCGCGATTATAGTCGCTTCAGGACTGGGCTTATACGATATTTCATCGCTTACAGAATACGGCTATGGCAAGATAAAGAACGTTATTACTGCCATGGAGTTTGAGAGACTGACCGCTGCCTCCGGCCCCACCATGGGAGAACTCAGGCGGGCTTCGGATGGCAGGGTACCTGAGAATATAGCCTTTATCCAGTGTGTCGGCTCCAGGGATTTGAGGAACAAGGCTTATTGCTCCAGTGTCTGCTGCATGCACGCCACCAAGGAGGCAATGCTGGCGTTTGAGCATCATCCCGGGACGAAGTCCACGATCTTCTATATGGATATGAGAGCCGTAGGTAAGAGGTTTCAGGAGTATATTGCCAGGGCTAAGAAAGATTACAATGTGACTTGTATCCGCGGGCGTCCTGGCAGGATTGAGGTTAACCCCGAGAATGATAACCCCATTATCTGGTACGAGGAGACCACCACCGGGGAGGTAAAGAGCTTCGAAACGGAACTGGTGGTTCTTGCCCAAGCGATGGTTCCTCAAATCAGCGAAGAACTGGCGAAAACACTGGGTATAGAGTTAGACAGCGAGGGTTTTGTAAAGATTCCAGACAAATTGCTGCAACCGCTGGATACTACACGGCCGGGCATTTTTGCCTGTGGCTACGTGCATAGCCCCCGCGATATCCCGGATTCAGTAACCCAGGCCTCGGGGGCGGCAGGCAGGGCAGCTGAAGAGATGGCATCGCTTCGCTCACAAGGAGGCAAGTAAAGTGGACGAACCTCGCATCGGTGTCTTCATCTGTCATTGTGGCATAAACATTGGGGCCTATGTCAAAGTCCCAGACCTTGTTGAACGTGTCAAACAGCTACCAAATGTAGTGCATGCCGAGCGCAATTTATTCACCTGCTCTGAGGAAGGCGTCTCGGCCATTAAGAAAGCGATAAAGGAACACAATCTGAATCGGGTCGTGGTAGCTTCCTGTACTCCCAGAACCCATGAGCCACTCTTCCGAGCTGCCTGTGAAGAGGCGGGCTTGAATAAATACCTCTTTGACTTTGTTAACATAAGAGACCAGTGCTCCTGGGTACATATGCGCGAGCCTGAGAAAGCTACCGAGAAGGCGGCGGATCTCATCAGAATGGGAATCGCTAGAGCCAGGTTGCTGGAGCCCCTGGAGGAGATTGAACTGCCGGTAACGCCTGCCGCACTGGTGATTGGTGGAGGGGTTGTGGGAATGGAGGCGGCCTTAAACCTGGCCAAGCAGGATTTTGATGTTCATATAGTGGAGAAGGAGCCGGAGCTCGGAGGGACTCTTCGCAGCATTAATAAGCTCTTTCAAAC
>Ga0209986_10002957_pt1 | contig 15133 bp, 12 predicted proteins | sample BlataG_FD_183168 | JGI IMG/M metagenome (GOLD analysis project Ga0209986, IMG submission 183168) | Deep subsurface microbial communities from Black Sea to uncover new lineages of life (NeLLi) - Black_00105 metaG (SPAdes) (version 2) | ecosystem: Environmental > Aquatic > Marine > Oceanic >...
GAACTCCGCTCTGTTAGCCAGGTGTTCCAGATACCTTCGGTGATCCGCCTTGCTTATATGGTTAGACCGCCTCGTCATCGAAGAAAGTTGACTAAGCTTGAAGTATTCAATCGCGATCAGTATGCTTGCCAATACTGTGGTAGAAAGACCAAGGAACTCACCTTGGACCACGTCATTCCAAGGCGGAGGGATGGGGAGCACAGTTGGGAAAATGTGGTTAGTGCCTGTATTCCGTGCAACCGCCGTAAAGGTGGGCGTACCCCTGAGGAAGCTGGAATGAAACTGGTATGCCGGCCACGCGCACCCCGTAGCAATGGGTTCTATATTCCTTATGCTTACCTAAACAACCACAGCGAATGGCAGAAATATCTGTTTCAATAATTCTCTAACCTAGTTCCTCGGCGGTTTTCCCAGATTTGCCTGATCAAGGGGTAGCTCTGTAACCGTCCCGCTCTCCGGTCTTATCGTAATCGTTTCCTCTAGAGGGTTTGTATCAACCGCCTCACCTTTACCTAACGATGTTGACACCTTTTGACCTATCTGAGGCATTCTTTCTTTAATTTCTGCGTATTGTTTGCTTTCGTAACCAAGGCAACAAAGGAGCCGACCGCATAGCCCCGAGATCTTCATGGGATTCAGAGCCACATTCTGTTCCTTGGCCATTCTGATAGAAACAGGGGCGAAGTCACTGAGGAAGCTCTGACAGCATAAAGGATAGCCACACCTGCCAATTCCTCCTATCAATCTGGCTTCATCTCTTGGCCCCACTTGTCTCAATTCCACTCTTGTGTTGAGGCTGCGACTCAGCCTCCTAATCAATTCCCGAAAGTCGACCCTCTCTCCTGCACCGAAGAATATGGTAAGGTGACTACCATCAAGATTATAGCGGGCCAAGAGAGGTTTCATAGCTAAGTTGAGCTTAGTTGTCATCTCTTTGCATTTGACTAACGCTTCCCTTCCCTTTTCCTCATTCTGTTCAGCTTGCTCAATGTCCCCTGGTTCAGCCCGGCGTATTAGTTTTATGAGGTCGCTAGAATTGTCTATTTGCGCCTCAGGGACTATGACCTTGGCTAAGTCAAGGTTGTGAGGAGTCTCTACTACTACACGGTCGCCAACCTGTAGTGTAGTCTCATCACCAGCATCGAAGTAGAATAACTTATCTCCTGGTCTGAAACGAACCCCTACTAGCTTGCCCATTCATCCTTTCCTTTCTTGGCATATCAAGCATCAGCACTTCAAGTGTCAGAAGAGCATTAACGTTCTTGGAGATATCCTCAGTTGCCGAATATAGTCTGGCAATGAAGTCTTTGATCTGGACTAGAGTCAGCTGTCGTGCATATGCCTCTACAGTTTCTCCATAATCGATGTTTGTGATAGCTTCTTCATAGCTACATTTCGTGAGCATGAAGTCATGCCATAAGCCTAGCCATATTTGCATTACTTCCGCCGCAGTTCTTCGATCCCGGCTGAACTCCCTAGCTAGCTCCTGAGCGTAGGTGAACCTCTGCTGTAAGCTGGCATCTAATAGAGAGGTTAGCTTGTCTATCCTTTCAAACCGCTGCTTCAGGAGCTTATCATTGGCTACAGCGGATAGTGCCCAACCAAGGCAACCACAGGACAATCGCGCTAGGAGTTTTGCTTGCTCTGGGGTGCCACACGAGTCAACAAGTACTCTCTCTATTTGCTTGACGGGCATAGGCTTTAGCTCTAACCGGTGGCATCGAGAAACAACCGTAGGCAAAAGACGTCTTTCCTCACAAGCTAACAGAAGCCAGACTACTTTTGGCGGTGGCTCCTCCAGGATTTTGAGTAAAGCGTTAGATGCTTCGTTTGATAGATATTCAGCATCATGCACAATAAATACCTTACATCGGCCTTCATAAGGTGGCAGATTGGCCAAGCGCTGAGCTTCTCTGACATCATCGATGCTGATTTCCGTTTTGGAGTTCAATCCTATGGGGATAACATCGGCGTGCTTACCTTCGTGGATTCGACGACAAGAGCGGCACTGGCCACAAGGTGGTTCAAGATCGTCACAGTTCAAGGCTTGAGCCAAATTAAGGGCTAAGGTTCTCTTGCCTACATGGTGCGGTCCTACAAGAAGATAGGCATGGGCTATGCTACTTTCCTTAAGGCTACGATCCAATAAAGCCAGGTTCTTGTCTTGCCCCATAACTTGCCACACGTTCACTCCACATCCAGTCTCGTCAAATCCTCATAGCTTTCTCGGCGGCGGATAAGACGCGCTTCACCGTTCTTCACGATGATTATGGCCGGCCTGAGCGCGGCGTTGTAATTGCTTGACATCGGAATGGAATAAGCGCCACAAACCGGCACGGCGATGATATCACCGGGACGAGTCAAAGCCAAGTTAGCATCTCTTACTAACACATCGCCCGATTGACAAAGCTTGCCGGCAATAGTAACCATATCCTCTTCTGTCTCTGAAGCTCTGTTGGCTACCAGGGCCTCGTATTTAGCTCCGTAAAGAGCAGGGCGGATGTTGTCTGATATGCCGCCATCGATGCAAACCCACTTTCTTATCCCGGGTATTTCCTTTATTGCTCCTACCCGATATAAAGCCACCCCAGCTTGAGCCACAATCCCCCTCCCTGGCTCGATGATGAGTCGGGGATAACCTAATTGCAAAACTGAGGCCAGACTATTCAGTTTGTTGGCTATAGAGTCAGCATAATCGGCTATAGTAGGCACTTCGGACTCCAGGGTGTATTGGACAGCAAAGCCGCCGCCAACGCCGAATTCGCTGAGCTGCAAGCCAAATTTCCTTTCGACTTCCTTGGCAAAGCCAAAAACAAGCTCCATAGCAAGCTCGTAAGGCTCTATTTCAGGTATGGGCGAGCCGAGGTGGAAATGCAAGCCTAAGAGGTTGAGGTTAGAACTCGACATAGCTTGGCTTACGCCTTCTTCGGCTTGCCCTGTAGCTAAAGGAAAGCCAAATTTGCTATCCAGTATTCCTGTAGTGGTGAACTGATGAGTGTGAGGATCGACACCCGGAGTGATACGAAGCAAGATATTCTGGCGAATTCCCTTTTCGTTAGCCAGCTCGTTAAGTAGCCCAAGCTCATAAGAATTATCCACCACAACTCGACCAATGCCACAGTCCAGAGCTAGCTTCAGCTCGTCCCGCGTCTTATTGTTGCCGTGGAAGTATATCTTGCCGAAGGGGAAATGTACTGAATGGGCAATGCTAATCTCACCACCGGAGACAACATCAAGCCCTAAACCCTCCTGCTTGAAGATGCGAGCCAAAGCCCTATTTAGGAAAGCCTTAGAGCCGTAGATGACTAGAGTATCAGGATGGTACTTGGAGAATTCGGATGTAAATTCCCGACACTTGTGGCGCAGGGTGAACTCATCGAAGAGGTAAAGCGGCGTGCCGAATTCGTCGGCCAAGTTGACCACATCACAGCCGCCGACACAGAGATGACCTTGATTATCTACCTCCGCTGTTAACGGAAAAAGGGAGAGCTTGCTTACTCTGCTTGTATTCAAATTCAACCTTCCTTGCAAGCTGGAAACGTGCCGCCAGCACATCATCTTGGGTTTCACCTAAAGTGCCGGACCCTGCCCTGAAGAAGGCTTTGCCACTACTATTAGGCGAGGGCAAGGATTATGCTACCATTAATGTGAAGCAAGAATCAAGGGGGGCGTAGGCTATGAAAAGCAACTGCGAAGGGTCGTCTCCACTATCTCTTGCGAGTCCAGGCAGGTGGCTCTCTGGCATGGCAAGCTAATCCTTCAAATAAGCTGACCATCCGGCCTTCGCGCTATTCCCCCTTTTTTCGAACCTTGTTTGTGACCAGCTGGTTATTCAAAGGGAGCATGACATTGGGGGCACCCCAATAACACTCACACCAACAATGGATCCACAGTGTGTCTGGAAGATTCCGATACACCACGTTGAGAACCAGATCTTTGAGGGCATCCCTTCTTACGCCAGTCCGGTGATATCTTGCCGGTATCCCGGCAGCGCGAAGCAAACCAATCTGAAGCTTTGCTCAGACAAAGCTCTGCACCCCTTTTAGAGTATCTGAGGCTTTGCATCTACAACGTTAGCACCATAGAGTATTCCGTCCCTAACAAAACTGAATATCCGCATGGCCGCCTTGTTGGAGTCTCGGCGCCCTTGATGAGTCCGTGTGCCTTGTCCTTCACCCTTTCGTTATCGCAGTCACATAGCTCCGTGGGTTTCAGATATTCATCCATCCCTTCTGGTGCTTGCCAAGCCATTCTATCACCCTCCCCTTTAGTATCTTTTGAAGCTTGTCTGTCGTTGGATTCCCCTCTTACTCTTATTCTACACTCAAACTTAGGTTTTTCAGTCGGGCGAAGGGCAGTCTCGCTTAAGGTCGGACTGTGTGAGAACCATTTGCGCAGCCAAGTTATCCTGATATCAGTGCACGCGTTCTTTTTGGCCCTCGTCAGAGCATGGATGCTAAGTGTTGTGTCGTGGGGCATTGGCTGCCGGTTACAGGAGAGTTCGGCGGCTATTGAGAATGCTGGGCATGCCAATCCCCCAAGGTCGGCTATTCTTCGTGAATAGTTATTCGTACTATGGTATCGCCCTGCTCAATTTCTTCGAGCACGTCCATTCCCTCTATTAGCTGACCAAACACCGAGTGTATACCGTCAAGGTGGTGTTGGGGGGCATAAGTAATGAAAAACTGGCAGCCATTGGTATTAGAACCAGAATTAGCCATTGATAGGGCACCGGCAACATGGGTATGCTCGGTGAATTCGTCAGCAAAGGAGTAGCCGGGGGTGCCCGCTCCCGTTCCCGTGGGGTCTCCTCCTTGAGCCACAAAGTCAGGGATGACGCGGTGAAATGTAGTACCATCATAGAATCCCTCACGGGCGAGGAATACAAAGTTGTTGACTGTTACCGGTACATCACTGGCGAATAGCTCTAGCACCAGATCCCCCCTTTCGGTTTCAATGGTGGCGGTGTACTGCTTGGTGGTATCAATTGTCATCGGTGGTGGTGCTGAGTAAGTTCTATCCTTTGGCGGTTCACCAGCACATGACGCTGAAAGAAGTGTTACCAGAAGAAAGATGACGCCAGCTGTTTTGGACAGAGTTCTAGTTGTCATAAGTCTACCTTCTCCTTTCTTATGAATAGGCTCAATTGAATACATGTGATCTTGAACTTCTCCTTCTAGTTGCAGTCTGCCATATTGTGACCTGTGTGTCGTCACTACCGTTGGCCCAACTCAGTAAGTGACACTTTAAGTACCTGGTCTGTTCTTGTCAAGCCCGCTCAGTGTCTGGTTATCCTCTTCCTGTGTTTGATCAAGCCTTCGGTTGCCGCTAGGGTATATTCAGTCACGCTGCCATTCGAGCTGCCTTTCCACCTCGCTGCGAGAGTCGGATATGCTTTACGGGATACAATTCGACAGGCTCGTGCCAGAGCCGTTTGCAACCGTGCGTTGATCACTTCCGCAGTCGGCAGCCAGCCCAGCCCCGATGATAATTATTGACCTCTGTGCCAGTTTTTCCTACCCTCAAGCTAAGGTGATGTCAAGTTCGCCTGTTGCTTCCGAACTTTGCGAAGTACGAGGCACTTGGGCGAGGGAAGTGAGCCGCAAAGCAGGTGTTGCCGGACCTTCCGACTCTGTCGTAACAGGTTCTCGATAAACCCTAGGCTATGGGTTTAGGGTCAGCTTGCCTTCCGCCTCTTGTTCTACCTGTTGACGTGTCCAGAGCATGGGATGGTATTCGCCCTTAATCCATAGGGCTGCCAGGTCATCGTAATGAGGACTGCCCAATTGCCCCGACTGGCCGGGTGGGTGGATGACGAGGGAGCGTGAAAGGTCGGACAGGTCCACGATTTGTCGGAACGATGGAGCCCACGCTTTGCTGTCATACGGATCGTTGGGGACCATGGTGGTGGCGCAAGGGGTGTCTGTGTCGCCGCCGATAGGCAACGGTCCCCGATTGAATACTCGGTCCAGGGGCTTCTTCATCCCCATGGCGTGGGGGAAAATGGCCCGGTGGATTTTCCCCCATTCCCAGTCATTCACGTCCGATCCTAGTTCCTCCCGCAGCCATTGGACAGCCTGTTTGAGGCTGCGCGTCAACACAGCTTCTCGCCCCCCTGCCTGGCCGACCCACCATGAGTTGGGATTGTCCAGCATACGCAGCATACTGACGGTATCGTGCCCATGGAACTCGTGGGTGGATAGTAGCAGCGGGTGGAATCCCTGACCCATCAGGCGCGTGGTCAAGCCCTTGCCCAGTCCGGGTTCTAGGAGGTTGCGCACCAGTGTGTAGCGCGTTACTTCGTACAGCGTTCCGCCGGTGCTTGTAGCGGTAAGTTGTCCATCCCAGGAACGGAGAGTGTCCAGCGCAGCTTGCACGTCGCGGTCCTTGGTTGACAGACCCTCCAGGCGCTCCACGAAGTCGCGTCCTGGGATGCAGGTAAAGTCGAGCTGCAAGGCGCGGAAATCTTCGCTGGAAAGCTTGTCTTTGCTCAGGATAATGTCTACGATGCGACGGGCTCGATAGCCGCTCCTCCAGACGTTGCCCAAGAAGTGGGGATAGTTCTCGGGGACGATGCGGTGATTACAGGTGACCACGTAGCCCTGGTCTGGGTTAAGGGCATGGGGCATCTCTTCAAAGGGGACTTCGCCTGCCCATTCGTACTCGCCGGTCCAAGCAGGCGCAGGGATCATCCCTTGCCCGCTGGCACGCACGGGCACTTTGCCCGTGACCCAGTAACCGACATTGCCCACTACGTCAGCGTAGGCGACATTGAGTTGGGGCGCTTCGATGAGTCGAACTGCCTCGACAAATTCGTCCCAGTTACGCGCCTGGTCGAGCAACAGCCAGCCCTTTATGGCAGAGCACGGGCGCAGGGCCATTGAGCTAAGGGCGATACGTTGTTCCGGGTAGCCAACTACGTCTGAAACAATCGGCCCGTGGTGTGTGACGATGACGTGCTCGGTGTGTGGTTCGGCACGCCCCTTGACGCGGATGGGCTCAGGAATTACCTCAGCGTCCAGCCACTCGCCACGGAACTGGTAGCGGTGAGGAGTCTGCGGGTCGAACCTTTCAACAAAGAGGTCCTCGCAGTCGGTGAAGGCCAGGGTCATCCCCCAGGCGATGTGCTTGTTATGGCCGACCAGTACCATTGGCAGCCCGGGCAGCGAAGCACCAGTAACGTTGAATTCGCCTGTGATGAGATGGACCTCGTACCAGAGTGAGGGGAGCGCAAGGGTGAGGTGCATGTCGTTGCACAGGAAGGGCTTGCCGGTGGTTGTCCTACGACCTGAGATGACCCAGGCGTTGCTGCCCATGCCCCGGCTAAGGAAGGGGCCTCGGGCGGCGCGCAGGGTACCGTCGGGGTCAAGGTGGTTAAACTCGATGCCTGCCGGCAACGTGATGGGGTTCTGTTCGGGGTAGCGAATCTGTAATTCGGCAGCATGCGCGTCGCCCACGGCTTCGATGAGCCAGGCGCGGATGATTTCGCCGTACCAGGCGTGTGAGAGTTGCCACATCACCACCCGCGAAAAGGCCATGCTGTCCTCTGGGTTCCAAGGTTCGGGGTGGTGGCGCAGAAGCGTGAACTCGATTGGCATTCGCCTGGAGGAGTTTTGGAGAAAGGCGTTGATGCCCTTGGTGTATGCCGAAACGACGGCGCGCATGCTGTCGTCGGCGTTAGCCCAATCGGCCTGCCCCAAGCGATGAAAGCTAAAAGTGCGAGTGGTGCGGTCGGTGTCGAGGGCAAGCTTCCCAAAGAGTTCGCTGAGTCGGCCGGTGGCGACGCGGCGGTTGAGTTCAATCTGCCAGAGCCGGTCTTGGGCGTGTACAAATCCTTGGGCGAAGAATAAATCGTGGGTGTTGGCAGCATAGATATGCGGGACGCCCCACCGGTCACGGATGACCTCCACTGGGGCGGACAAGCCTGGCAGGGTCAGCGTCCCCTCGATCTTTGGCAAACGCCTACGCCCCAGCCGGGTGAGCCCAGCCCTCAGGGGGGGGCCGAGAATACGGTGAATAACTGACACTGACAACACTCCTTTCGTATTTGAGCTCTCGCTATATTCAACGTCGAAGGACGGTACCTAACCGAATATCCGACAAGACTCTTGAGCTTTGCCAAGTGCGAACGATTTACGTGACCGAACTGAGCTGAAAAGGCAGCATTAGCCGGCCTGAATGGAAATGAAACGAAGAGTCGCCGAGTTCGCCCGCCCCCTCGCCTTATCAGGGTGACCGGTTGGCATCAGGATTGACTGCCTTCGTCATGCTGTTATGGCGTTGGCATTGCCATGTACAATTCCACTTCGTGACTCTGCTCCACCGCCTCCCACTTCGGCATGAACGCCTGTATCTCTGGGTCTGCCATTACCTTCTCAAAAAAGGCTGCCATTTCGCCGAAGCTATCCCACTCTACCTCAAAAACGATGGTATGCAGAGCATCGCCTCCACCAATGAACGGGCGGTAGGTTTTCATGGGAAGCTTCTCACGAGGCACTCCCACCAAGCGACTCACGACAACCATGTATTTTTCCAGAAGCTCCATTGCCTCTGCCATCTTGCCAGGCAGAATTTTCATAATGCCTCGCTGCATTACTTTCATTGTACCCTCCTTTTCATTGAACTTATTGGGCGTTTATCAGATCTATCGGGCTATTAAAGTGGAACGAGCTAAGCTCTGCGCGGCCCGCGGGCGAAGAAGCCAGCTTTGGTCTAGCATAGGCATCACCTCCCCACGTGGAATCTGGCACGTACCCTTCTTACCATCCTAGTCACAAAGGGAATACGGGGCAAGCGAATCCCGGTCGGCATCCATATAGACGAACTCAAGTTCACTTGATCCGCTAGAATCTACGAAATGCTATCATCGAGCGGGACTATAATCAACCACACTCTGCGCTGGGGGTTCGTCGAGGGATGAATTAAGACAACTAGGCATATCCGGGAATCTTGCGTAACCTGCCCATTTGTCATATTCATTCTGAACGTGGGTTGCCGCTCTCTCGTCGGCGGCTCGTTTCAGATGAACGACATGCTAATCAGCATAAAAGGAGATAGCGAGGACACCAGGGCCAGCATGGACTCCCATAACGGGAGTGAACTCCGTGAGATGAAGCTCAGCGCAATTGAACCCTGAGCCAATCGCGGCCTTGAGCCTTTCTCCCTCTTCCAACTCATCAGCGTGGTGCACTATGACATGCACTCTGGAATCTCCTACCCTCTCTGTCATTGTCTTCAACATGTGCTCTATAGCCTTTGTTTTTGTCCTGGGGCGTGCCAGGGGTGTTGTCTCTCCTATCGAAGGAGAATGCTCCACAATGGGCTTCATATCTAATAGCGATGCAGCCCAAGCTGCCGCCCTACCAATGCGACCGGTTCTTGCAAGATAGAACAGGGTATCCAACATGGCGAGGAAGTTCACCCTGCCCAGCATCTCTCGTGCAGCGTCAATCGCTTGAACGAGTTCTCCTTCCTCGCTGGCAATACGAGCGGCCTCAAGGACGATGAACCCTAAGGCACCAGCTACAGCTCGGCTGTCAATCACCTCGATAGCAGTGTTTGGGATCGCCTCTTTAGCCATCTCCCTAGCTACTAGCGCTGTGTCGAGGATCTTGCTTTGCAAACCAGTGAGGGTGATACAGAGTATAGTCTCCGCTTTCTCGCTTAACCGAGTGTAGGCATCTAGGAAATCCCCTGCTGATGGGGTTGAGGTGGTGGGCAGATTCTCTCTTCTTCGCATAATCTTATAGACTTCGCCGGGGCTCATATCTATTCCGTCGCGATAGCTCTTATTTTCATGGACTATCAGCAGGGGTACCAAAGAGATATCATAGCTCTGGAGCAGCTCTTGCGGCAGGCAACACGTGCTATCAGTAAGAACGGCAACCTTTTTCACTGAAACGTACTCTCAAATCGTCAGCTCTAACGGCCTTGCCTTGGGGGGTGGCGCTCTGTCAAACGATTTCTTATCTCCCCGTGCTAGACTATGGTTGTTTCGCGGCTCTGTTGGATCCTGGTAGCCCTTGTGATGAAGCTCAAGGGGGAAATCAGAGACTATCGAGCCCATCTACGTATTCTCTTGGGCCCACATGACTATCTTTTTCGTTCGTCAAGCATTTTATCACAATTACGGGCTGATCCCACCCCCGATAACCCCGAACGAGGTGAACTTCCTCGAGAATGGCGTCCGGACTTTGCCAACGCTTTTCATCAAACAGGTGGCAACACTCTTCTTCTCTGTTGGCTGGTGCTCTGGTCTGTTGTTATTGTAGTTTATGCTTCACTGCTACCTGGCAGCAACAAGTTATTGACGCTACCCTTTTGCTATGTTACTGTCTACTCAGCAATTGGCTTGCCACGAGCCAATTAGCCTGAAAGGAGGTATGCGGTTATGGAACAAGTAGAGGGCTTCATTAAGACAACGGTTGCAGAAATTGAAAGGTTGCTTAAGGCCAGAACTGTGGTTGGGGAGCCGATGACCATCGAAGGGGCAACCCTGATTCCCCTGATAAGTGTTGGCTTCTTCTTTGGCGCTGCCGCTGGCTCAGGTAAGGCGGAGGTCAAACAGAAAGGAGAGGGCACTGGAGGGGGCACAGGAGCTGCAGGGGGGGTAAAGCCTATCGCCGTGGTCATCATTGATAAGGAAGGCGTGAGGATAGAGCCAATCAAGGGAGCCGTGGCTACGGCAGTGGAGAAGATAGGTGAGGCGATACCCGGGATGATGCAAAAATGGGCGGAAGGGAAAAAGGAAAAGACGGGGGAAGGGGAAAAGGAAGGGTAGCAGTAGTTGTGGGCTGTCGTTACTTTATGTAGTCTGATTCTGGTTGTCGTCCTTCTTCTGTGCGTGCCGCTTGATGTGGTCTTTGACGTAGAGGTGTATGGAAGGCCGAAGTTTAGGATGAGGCTGACATGGCTCTTCGGTCTGGTTAGCAAGGAGGTACGGAGGGGAAGGGAAAGGCCTGAAGAGGAAGCGAGGCTGATTGAAGCCAAGAGAAAGCGTAGAGAGAGGCGGATAACAGCCAGGACAATATTCAAAATCCTGCGAACCAAAGGCCTGCTAAGGCGACTCAAGCGCTTGGTGAAGGACGTCCTTAGTTGTGTTAAGGTTAGGGAGCTGCGAGCGAACTTCAGGGTGGGACTTGATAACCCAGCCGATACGGCACTGGCCGTCGGTCCTATCGGGGTGGCTACTGTTTTTCTTCGCTCCTCTTGCCCTCACGAGATAGAGGTATGGCCCTCCTTTGATGGTGAGGCAGTCTTCGAAGGCTATTCATATGGGGAGCTAAGATTGTGGCCTATCCAAGTTGTAATACCGTTCATGAGATTTGGCTTCTCACTAGCCACGATAAGGGCGGTAAAGATACTGGTTTCGGCTAAATGGAAAAGAAAGAAGTAACAATCGAGAGTCCCGTAGCAGTCGGGGAAGTAACGCTAGTCCCTATAGCAAAGACTTCACTGAACTATGAGCAGAGTAACGGCGGTATTTTTTTCTTTGGCATGAAGCAGCCTGTTGCTGTTGTTGCCATTTCCGTGTCGGGCAAGAGGGCTTTCAGGATAACTGGGGAAGAAGTCTCAGTGGAAGAGCTCATACAAGAGGTGCCCGGCATCAAAGAAACGCTGGAAGGAATCTAAGCTTCTTTCGCCCATTTAATGATTTGTCATATGAGTGATCAAAGGCATGGGGGGCACTTCGGGGATCAAGCTGTCTCTTTCGACGGTTTTTAGGCTCGCCGCATCCTAAAGAACTATATGCTTGCTCAAGCCTGAAATAAGCCCTTCGGCTTTGAGAACTAAGGTTTCGCCAGGACCATTTCCCCAGACTCCTTTTGCCCTCTTGCTGGAGAAGCATAGTAATCAGTGTGCGTGAACATCGGGATGCTGGCCTTACCTTTTGGTGTCTCTTGGGTGAACCTGAAGTGCTCCGGCTTGCTGCGTTTTCGCTAAGGCGGGGCGGCGCGCCTTAATTCAAACACCACCGGGTTTGCTGGGTCGGGACAGGCAACAGTAGTCTTGTTTGGATCCTGCTCCCAAGGAAATGAGCCACCAAACTGCAACACCTGGGCAAAGGGAAACAGGGTGTAGAAAGCCCATGAACACAAGTCAGGTGGAGTCTTCTGCCCGATTACGAACTCATCGCCAAGCCTATGTCCGGCACTGCAAGTCCCCTTTTGGGAAATGACCTTGGCTATCACATCAGGCATCGCGTCCATAACGTCTTTCCTCCGATATCTTGTACCCTGGCGATGTCATTATAGCATCTGCGTGGTTCTATTTAGCCAGGGATAGTGCCTTAATGATCCTTCTTTTCACGTGGGGCTGGGTTGGCTTGGTGGGGCTGGAGATAGGCCCGAGGGGCAACTGATTTGTCCAAGAGGCAAACTAAATCCAGGTTCTCACTCGAATTACAGTCTGTGGGGAAATTCGCCTCCAAACTTGACGAGGAGGGAATAATTGCGGGATTGGGTTGCTCTGGAGTGAACAATAGGGTGCGTTTCTGGGGATGCTCGGCTCCCCCTAACGAGCTGGTGAAATGTTCTCCGCGACAAGCACGCTGGCTTGCACCGACCGTTGGCGAGGTTTTCTGGCGTGCAGGACATTGACCGACACAGATCCGTTTGTTATGCTGCCACTCGTAGAGGAGATACCTTCGTTCAGGGGCCTGAGGATATGAAAGTCACAGACCAGTCCAAGCGTAGCAGCCATAGTTCAGAAAGGTTGGGGTAAGCAGATTGAATTCATTTGACTACAGCAAATGGCAGCGGTGGTTCCCTGAAAGCGCGGACGAGAGGCCTGTGCAGCCTGTGCGGCGTGGACGCAGCACGAAGATAATCCTGGTTGTGGCTGCGGTCTTGGCTCTATTCATTGTCCTAGGCATATCAAAGGGATTCTATACTGAGTGGCTGTGGTTCAGCAGCTTGGGTTATGGCAGCGTCTACACCACTATCCTGAAGACCCGGGTGCTAATCTTCTTCGCCGCGGCTATCATCTTTTGCATCTTGTTCCTGGGAAACCTAGCCCTAGCTACACGTTTTGCGCCCAAGACTGAAGCACATTTTTGGCCTTGGGCTATAATGGGGCGGCTACAGAGGACATCTAAGTTGGGTATCATCATGGGAACGGCGGTGCTCAGCCTAATATTTGGTCTGGTGGCCCAGGGCAACTGGGAGGTTGTGCTTCGTTTCTTCAACGCGCAGCCCTTTGGCATCACCGACCCAGTGTTCCATAGGGAGGTTGGCTTCTATGTCTTCTCACTACCTTTCCTTCACCTGCTGCGAGGGTGGTTCCTGGCTGCGCTGATAGTCAGCCTTATTGGCAGCGGGGTGGTGTATTTCCTGAGCTATAGCGTCCAGCGGCTTAGGTTCGACTTTGCCAGGCCAGTATTGGCGCATGTTGGCGGACTTGTCATAGCCATACTGGGCCTTTTCGCCTGGGGTTACTGGCTCGGCATCTGGGAATTGGTCTTCTCCACTCGGGGGGTAGTCTTCGGAGCCGGCTATGCTGATATGCATGCCAAGCTTCCTGCACAGTGGATTCTTTTGGCAGTAGTGCTCATCTGTATGGCGCTCGTCGTGGTTTACATAGTGCGGCGCAATCGTCGCTGGCTGTACTACGGCATCGGGGGATGGATAGTGGCTGCCATCATCGTCGGAGGCATCTTCCCTAGTGCGGTACAGCGCTTTCAGGTGGAGCCTAACGAGCTGGTTCGAGAAACGCCCTACATCGAGTACAACATCCAGTTTACCAGAGAGGCCTTCGCTCTAAGCCGGGTTGAGGAGCAGTCCTTTCCCGCGGAGGAGTCACCAAGTAGCCAGGATATAGCCCAAAACGAAGTGACCATCAACAATATCAGGCTCTGGGATCATCGCCCGTTGAAGGACACCTACAACCACATCCAGGCCATTCGACTCTACTACGACTTCAATGATGTCGATGTCGACCGCTATATGATTGATGACGAGTACCGCCAGGTGATGCTCTCGGCCCGAGAATTATCTGCGGAGAAATTGGCTGTGGAAGCACAGACCTGGGTGAACCGTCGGCTGCAGTTTACCCATGGATACGGTATTGCCATGAGCCCGGTTAATGAGGTCAGTGCTGAGGGCCTGCCCATATTGCTGATAAAGGATATACCCCCCGTGGGTGAGTTGGACATAGAGAGGCCTCAGATATACTATGGAGAAAAGACGAATGATTACATAATTGTCAACACAAAGACCCAAGAATTCGACTATCCTATGGGTGACGAGAATGTCTATGGTCACTACGAGGGTAAGGGTGGGGTTAGCATAGGCAGTTTTTTCCGCCGATTAGTCTATGCCTGGCAATTTGGTGACTTCAATATTCTTATCAGTGGCGAGTTGACTCCTGAGAGCAGGGCCCTCTATTATCGAAACATTGGGGAGAGGGTAAAGCACCTGGCACCATTTTTGGAGCTGGACAGTGACCCCTACATAGTCACGATCGAGGGAAGGCTATTCTGGATACAGGACGCCTATACCACCACCGACCGCTATCCCTATTCTGAGCCGATTGGGGGTGGCCTAAACTATATTCGCAACAGCGTTAAGGCAGTTATTGATGCCTACGACGGCAGTGTGACTTTCTATGTCACTGATCCGGAGGACGCTTTAGTGCAGACTTACCAGGCCATCTTCCCCGAGCTCTTCGTCCCGGCAGAGCAGATGCCTGAGTCCTTGCGAGTCCACCTCCGTTATCCCGAGGACATGTTCAATATCCAGGCCTTGGTGTACCAAAGCTACCATATGCGTGACGCCCGGGTATTCTACAACAAGGAAGACCTGTGGGCTGTGCCCAGAGAGGTCTATGCCGGCAAAGAACAGCCTATGGAGCCTTACTACATTATCATGCGCCTGCCCGATGAGGAGAGGGAGGAATTCCTACTCATGTTGCCCTTCACCCCGGTGAACAAGAATAATACCATTGGTTGGCTTGCTGCTCGCTGTGATGGAGAAGAGTATGGGAAGCTGCTTGCCTACCATTTCCCCAAGGAGCGGCTGGTGTACGGGCCCAGCCAGATCGAGAACCGAATCCAGCAGGACACTGTTATCACTGAGCAGCTTGCCCTCTGGGGTCGTGGTGGTTCCCGCGTCATCCGTGGCAACCTCCTGATGAT
>Ga0209986_10002958_pt1 | contig 15130 bp, 9 predicted proteins | sample BlataG_FD_183168 | JGI IMG/M metagenome (GOLD analysis project Ga0209986, IMG submission 183168) | Deep subsurface microbial communities from Black Sea to uncover new lineages of life (NeLLi) - Black_00105 metaG (SPAdes) (version 2) | ecosystem: Environmental > Aquatic > Marine > Oceanic >...
CTCGAAGTATACCCCTCAAAATAAGAATGATGAGGGAATCCTTATTTACAGGCCTTTTGGGCCTAAGGAGAACATTGTGAGTACAGGTACAGTAAAATGGTTCAATTCAAGAAAGGGGTTTGGTTTTATTACCCCGGATGATGGCGGAGATGACTTTTTTGTCCACCACTCAGAAATTAAGACGACGGGCTACGCGTCCCTCGATGAAGGCCAGAAGGTCGAATTCGAGGTCGGACAAGGCGAAAAAGGGCCATGTGCGACCAACGTAAAGCTTGTCTAACCAAACAACAAGGCTTGAAAGAATCGAAAGGCCCTGCCAAACAGCAGGGCCTTTTTGCATCATATTGTATGCCCTCCTTCGCCGAGGACTCAAGTTCAGTTATGCTTTGAAAAACGGTGTATCTCTGCCCGATGTACCGTCCTTTTTTATCGCTCCAAAAGGATAAGCAATCGCAGCTCACGTCTTAACTACCAAAGACCAACTGTCGATTTCCACAGCCCTTTCATTCATACTGCCACTTGACTATCCACGGGTCTTTTGTTCGCTTCTGAAATGCCTTTAGCTGCTCTTTCAGCTCGCCAAGCACCTTCGCGTATTTGGAATTCTCAGCCAGGTTCTTTACTTCGTGCGGGTCGTCTTCCGGGCACAGGACGTATAAAAAATTTTTGCGGATACTACCAGTTTTCTTCTAATAATCAATGATTCTCGACCGATTTCGTACACGTCAGGCTTATATCGACAGAAACTGCCCGCTTGCAGGGCAAAGCCTCTGGACAAAAGGCTGCCGATTTGGTAGAATGTTATAAATAACCAACTGGTTGCCATAGTATTGGCCACAGGAGGTAAATGAAGCGCTATTTGACTATTTTTGTTTTACTCTGCACTATCAGCACTGTGCACGGGGCACGCTTTAGCTATTACGCGGGTGGACTTCGTGCCAACTACAACGTTTATGCACGGAACGACCCTTTATTCGATGGCCCCTGGATACTGACAACACCGGGTAGTACTACTGCTGCTTCTGTTAGCAAAACTGCGACCGTTTTTCAAGCAAGCAGTTTTGCACGTAATATTATCTGGAGCGACACCAGCACCAATTCTATTCGCATACAATCACTCTCTATCGCCGAAGGTGCGGCAGGTTACAGCTATTGTTACGCAGGCGGCAAAGGTTTCGGCAGAACCCAAAACTCTCAAACTTATGGGATTTTCTATAAAATTATGCCGGATGCAAACGAGCAGGTAGGCGACGATGTAATGGTTTATTATAATCACACTGCAAACATCTCAGCTAATGGCACTACGGCTTTCCAAATCGGGGGGCCGGGAACTATGAACCATCTTGTAATTACACGCGGTCAGCTCCCGCCTGTAGCCGCCGAACCGGCCAGCGAAAATGAGGTATTGAGGTTTCCAGATGTTAATGTAACAAACAGTGCTTCAACCGATTGGTTTAGTGGCATACATGCTTTCCCGGCTCTAATTGGTGATGTAATTGGTATTTTCGCAGAGAATTCTACCGCTGTTAAAGGGTGGGGCACCATGAGCGGGTCGATAGAGAGCACGTTTTCGATGGTTCTTTCCGTAGAACCCGTCTTATTAGGCGATTTAGATTTTGACGATGATGTGGACTTCTATGACTTGGCAATACTTGCCAACAACTGGCTTGTAGACGTCGGCTTTGACCCGCCCCTCGACACAACACCACCACTACCTAATCCGATGCAATGGGCTTCGGGCGGCGAACCTAAAGAAACCTATAATTGCCATGGAAACTTCTATTACTGTGCCACGATGACAGCAGAAGTAGCTATGGACCCAAGTGGAGGCGTGCAGTATTACTTCGAATGCACTGACGAGAGCGCCTTCAGCAGTGGATGGCAAAGTAGCCCGTCATACTCAGTGCCGGTAGCTTCATACCCCAACCAAAACATTCATTTTCATGTCCAGGCACGTGACATCCACGATAACAAAACCGGCTGGTCTTCTACACTGTCAATGAATCCATAACTATCGCCTCTGGCGCAACCTAAAAGGCTGGGAGAGGGAGAAGTTCCTCACTTCACTCAAAATCACGATTGCAGCGCAAAAATTCCAACACTGAAGACTCAACTATGATTTAAGGCAATACCAATAATTTTTTTGATATTTCACTTCCCCCCCGTTATACTCCGAACACGTCTGGAAAGTGCACAAACATCCGTATTTAAAGAGCAAGGAGCTGAAAAAATGAGAAGAATAGTTTGGATTAATCTTGTTTTGGGGGTAACGGCAATATTGGTGTTCGGCTGTGCCAAGAAAGGAACAGAAACTCCACAAGAAACCAAAACTGAGGAGCAACAAGTGATGAAAGAATCATTCGGCAAAACACCCGACGGGCAGCAGGTTGATTTGTACACCCTGACTAATACTAATGGTCTTAGAGCCAGGATTACGAACTATGGGGCGATTTTGGTTTCATTAGAGGTGCCGGACAAGAGCGGCAAGTTAGCTGACATTACCCTTGGCTACGATACTCTTGATGGATATCTAACGAGACATCCCTATTTCGGGGCTACTGTCGGCAGATACGCTAACCGTATCGGTGGGGCCAGGTTCAAGCTCAACGATGTCGAGTACAAACTTGCAGCCAACAATGGGCCTAACCATCTACACGGCGGCATCAAGGGATTCGACAAAGTTGTGTGGAAGGCCGAGGAGGTAACAGCCGAAAGCGACAGGGCATTGGTGAAGTTGAGCTATCTGAGTAAAGACGGCGAAGAAGGATATCCGGGCAATCTGGCGTGCACCGTTACCTATACTTTGACAAAAGATGATGAATTGAAGATTAGCTATGAAGCTGAGACGGATAAACCTACGGTAATTAACCTGACCAATCACAGCTATTGGAATCTGGCCGGGCAGGGCGACGGCGATATTCTTGGTCATGAGCTTATGCTCAATGCTGATAAGTACACTCCCGTAGATGAGGGCCTTATACCAACAGGTGAAATCAAAAGCGTTAAAGATTCACCGATGGATTTTACCAAGCCAATGACAATCGGCTCTCGAATCGGCCAGGTCGGAAGCGGCTATGACCATAACTACGTGCTCAATATCGGCGGACGCAAGATTCCTTTGTGTGCAACAGTCTATGAACCCACCAGCGGGCGGACTATGGAAATCTATACTACCGAGCCGGGAGTCCAGTTCTATACCGGAAACTTCTTAGACGGCTCCATAACCGGCAAATCCGGCAAGGTGTACAAGAAGCACTATGGATTCTGCCTGGAGACGCAACACTTCCCGGATTCACCAAATAAACCGGACTTCCCCTCTGTTGTTCTAAAGCCCGGTGATAAGTACACAACAGCTACTGTCCACAAGTTTTCTACCAGGTAAATGTAAAGTTGAGGATTGAGGCGGCTATTTTCCCAGGACAATCCGGAGCATGGGCAAATGCTCAGGCCAGGTAAAGTTCGTCCTTTGGCTTTATTGCCGGTATCTGATTTAGCTTTGCCTTGATGTCATCTTTTTCCAATGCAAAGCCGGGAGCAATTTCGATTGTGCCGTCGACCGAACCGTCCGGCTTCATGGGAACAGTAATACCGGCTGATTCCAGCCAACCGGCGGCACGGTCAACCATCATCTGCTTTGCCTTGCCTACACTATCAACACCTGTTTTATTCTTGACCGGTGCGAACTCCTCGCTTCGCTTCGTTTCCAAAATGACCGACTTCGAAGCCATCGGTATAGCATCAAAAATGAAGGTTTCCAGCTTCACGCCGTTTGGCTCGGCGGATTCCACATAACGTCCCTGCTCGTCGATATAGGGAATTTTTTTGACGGCCCTATGCAGAGGCAGAGAAATACACTCGGCGTTCAATTTTTCAACAAAGCTCACACTAATAATATGAATGGCAATACTGCCGAGATGAAAGACAAGAGAGCCATCGGGATTTTTCTTCTCAGCCAGCTTATCCGGAAAATCGCTATATTCGATGACGGTTACCTTGCCATCGACCAAACAGAAGCTGCCGACCTTTTCCTTTGGCCCCGCTTTTATCAGTGCCTTTGAGGACATCTCGGCCTCGTCGAGTGCGTGCAGACCAATAAAGAGCGGGTCAAAAATATTTACCAGGGGATTATCTACCTGCCAGTAGCTTATGAACTCTACGCCGCGTTTTTTCATATCGTCGATAGCGCCGCTTTTGCAAAGCGCCTTCAGGCTCCCGCCATGGCCGTCGGGCGAGCAGGCTATATTGGCCTTGTCGGCCAGCAGGATTTTGCCGTCGAAACCAAAATTCGGCATTGTGTCCTGCTGAAATATAAAGACGTCGCTCTCTCTCAGGCCGTAATAGTTATTCGAGCGAAAAATTTCTGTGGTCTCGGCATAATTCAAAGGACTGGTCATAATATACCAGGAACAAGCGGTCTGATATTTTTCCGAAACTGCTGCGATGAACTCGGCAAAGATTTGAAACGGCGTTTTGTTTTTAACAGGGCTTATGGGGTAATTGCCCTTCGGGCCGTCGAATCCGAGCCGGGTTGCCTGGCCGCCTGCCACGACCAGGGCGGCAACCTTGCTCTTCCGTATCAGCTCTTTGCCCAATTCGACGGCTTTTTCATACTTACTCTTTTGCTCTTCATCGGCTGGAGAACAGCCGTAGGACCAAGCAGGGGCTAAATCGGCGCCTATTTGAGTAGAAACAGGGGGTTTGACGAAGTTGGCTACCCAGTCGTCAATTTTCCGAAAATCCAACTGCTGGACTTGCACAAGCAGATTCCGCCTTTCGGCCGCATTCAGTTGCCCCCAAAATACCAGAAGGTGGCTCTGATTGTGCTTTCTTAGCAATTTTTTTGTGTTTTCAAAAGTTTTTTTGATAATCACACCTGCGATTCCAAGCCAAAAAAAGTAATTTTAAGCAAATAGTAAAAAAATTCAACAATTTTGGCGAATTTGACGAAATTTTATTTGACAGGAAATTTACCTTGTGTTAATATGTAATGTAAAGACAGGTAGGTTTGAAAAACTTATTATAACTTAAACCGCCATTATACTCGTTCTCTTCTTCATATCCTTAACCTGCCTGCCAAAAAGAGTCTCTTTGCCAAAGTGTTTGTATTGTTGAGTTGAGAATAGCTCTAAATGTAGAGAGAACCAATATATGAGCTTTACTGGAAAAATTCAATTTCTTGGATTTGAGCCAACCGTTTTTAGGCTAAAAAATAAATGAAGGAGATTCGCAAAAAACAGGATTTTTTACGTACCTACGTGGCAGTTTTCAACTGCATTTATCTATTAAATCAGTAAACTAAGAAATATAACCAAAGCGTGTCTAAGAACGGTTGTGTTTGCGAATCTCGAAAAAAGTAAAGGAGACAAAAAATGAACAGAAAAAGAAAAGGTTTTACTTTGGTTGAGCTGTTGGTCGTGATTGCGATCATAGCTCTGCTGATGGGCATCTTGATGCCAGCTCTGGCCAGGGTGAGGCAAATCGCCTTTCGAATGGTCTGCGGGTCGAACCTGTCCGGTATCGGCAGGGCGATGCTGATTTATGCCAACGATTACGAAGACAACTTTCCGCGTGCAGGTTATACAGGGACCATTTGGGCCGACAGCGTCATGAGCTGGAGTGCTACGGATCGAGCTACTGCTTATGGTGGCATTCCCGGCCAGGCAACCGTCTCGTCCAGCCTCTATCTTTTGGTAAAGTTTGCCGAGGTAACGCCCAAGTCATATGTCTGCAAGGGCGAGTCGACTATTAAGGCCTTCAAAGCTTCTGATTACCAAGCTCAGTCAACTATCGCAAACATAGAGGATGAGGAGGCCTGGGATTTCGGCCCATTCAATCCGGGCAGCGGTTATTTTCCCACCAACCATTGCAGCTACTCTTACCATATGCCCTATAACCAGCGTTTTCTCAGTCTCGCATCAAGCGAACCCGGCATGGCAGTAGCAGCCGACCGGAATCCATGGTTAGATGATGATCCTGACAATACAACCGGCTTCGTCTGGAACGGCTACGCAAAAACACCAGCACCTGAGGTGATAAAAGAGTACCAAAAAGGAAACGCCGTGGCCCACCAAAGGGAAGGACAAAACGTATTGTTTATGGACCACCACGTGTACTTTGAAAACCAATCTTCCTGCGGCATTGACGAAGACAACATTTATACATATAATCCGGGAATCCCGCCACCCATACAGCGAGGCGCTGACATTTCGTGTACTACTGGTATTTATGATGAAACGTGGCCCACGTTTGCAAAAGATTCGTTCTTGGTAAATGAGTGCGCCGACACCGGTGGAGGAACAACAACAACAACAACAACAACAAAAGGATGGGCCTGTTTCCCTGCTGATACTCGCGTCTGGATCAATGGCGCACTTGTGCAAATCTCAAGAGTTGCCGCAGGACAGAATGTCGGCAAGCTTGTCAGCGCCTCGCCAGCGACCTGCTTAGCAGTGGCACCGAGCCTTAAGGCAATTGAAGAGATCGAAGCACACCCCGCGGAAGAGGTTGGACCACTCGATTGTTACGATATAGCGCTCGAAAGCGGAAATTCTATCACCGTTGTTAATATGCACTTCGTGCTAACTGATGCCGGGCAATGGGTCGATATTCGAGATTTGACAAGCGGTTCAAAATTGATGTCAATAAATGGTCCAATCACCGTCACCAGTGTGGTAAAGAGAGCGACGCCTTTTGTGGGCACGTCCTACAATCTGAAGGTTAAAGGCTCAGAGCGGTATTTCGTAGGCAAAGATGGTGTGATTGTACGTGATTGGTGAGACATCGCGTTAATAGGTGTTTTACCTGCTCGTACAACACCTTTTTGACCTTGTTTACAGGCGGCCTTGTGCGATTGAGCACAAGGCCGCTTTTTTATCTTCCTTTTTTGTCATTCGACAATTCAAGCAGGTCTTAACAAGTCCTGAAATGCTGAGAAACCAGATTTGTCTTTAGCCGGCATTTGTGTTAGATTGTATGCTTCGATTTTTCAGGGAGTATAAAATTGGGACAGACACTTGTTTACAAGATACTTTCCGAGCATCTGGTAGACGGCAATCTCGCCGCCGGCCGGCAGATTGGCATTCGGATTGACCAGACGCTCACACAGGATGCCACCGGTACAACAGCATTTTTGCTGTTTGAATCAATGGGTACCGGCAGAGTTAAAACCGACTTGTCGGTCAGCTATGTTGACCACAATATAGCCGGCTTTGGGCCGGAAAACCACAACGACCATTTGTATCTGCAAACAATCGCCGCCAAATCAGGCGTCTATCATTCGCACCCCGGCAATGGTATCTGCCATCAGGTCCATCTGGAGCGGTTCGGCAGGCCCGGTGCGACACTTCTGGGCAGCGATTCGCATACGCCCACCTGCGGCGCACTCGGTATGCTTGCCATCGGGGCCGGCGGGCTGGATGTGGCTGCGGCTATGGCCGGAGGTCCATTCTATCTTACCTGTCCGAAAATCCTCGGCGTCAAACTCACCGGCCAACTGGGTGACTGGGTATCAGCCAAGGATATTATCCTTAAATTGCTCAGCCGGCTCTCGACAAAAGGCAATGTTGGTTGGGTGGCCGAATACTTCGGACATGGCGCCTCGGAGCTGACTGTCCCGCAGCGGGCGACGATAACCAATATGGGAGCGGAGCTGGGCGTAACAACGAGCATCTTTGCCGGCGATGAGCAAACCAGAAGATTCCTCGCCGCTCAGAAGCGAGAAAAAGACTACAAAACGTTATCCGCCGACCCGGATGCCGAATATGACCGTATCATCGAAATAAACCTGTCGGAACTTGAGCCGATGGCGGCCTGCCCATCTTCACCTGATAACGTTAAAACCATAAGGGAAATCGCCGGCGCTCAAACGAGACAGGTCTTAATCGGCAGCTGCACAAACTCGGGCTTTGCAGACTTAATGATGGTTGCACAAGTCCTCAAGGGCAGGCGTATAAACAATATGGTCGAATTTGCATTCGTTCCGGGCAGTAGAGAAGTTTTGAACATGCTGGCAGAGGCCGGTGCGCTGGCGGATATGATTTCAGCAGGCGCCCGCGTCCTGGAATGCGGCTGCGGGCCTTGCATCGGCCAGGGGCTTTCGCCAGCCGATGAAGCGGTAAGTCTGCGCACGTTCAACAGGAATTTTGCCGGCCGAAGCGGAACTAAAGACGACAAAGTCTATCTGGTCAGTCCAGAGACAGCGGTCGCCTCCGTTCTGACCGGCCAAATTACCGACCCTCGCGATTTGCCGAAAATCCTCGGCATAGAATACCCAAAAACAGAACAACCGACCGAATTTATCATCAACGACAATATGATAGAGCCTCCTTTGAGCAAACAAGAGGCAGTAAAAATAAAGGTCATGCACGGGCCTACGATTGTTGTGCCGCAAACACCGCCGCCATTGCCGCCAAAGATGCTGGGAAAGGTCCTGATTAAATGCGGCGACAAAATAACCACCGACCACATTATGCCGGCCGGGCCTTACCTCAAACTTCGCTCGAATGTACCCGAATACGCAAAGGTCGTCTTCAACTGCTTCAACGAACCGAACAAGCCGACATTTGCTCAGCGCAGCCTTGAGCTCAAGAAGCAAGGAGTTGCAGGTATAATCGTGGCAGGTGAAAGCTATGGCCAAGGCTCGTCACGAGAGCACGCTGCGCTTTGCCCGATGTATCTGGGTGTGCGGGCGGTGCTCACAAAGAGTATTGAGCGAATCCACAAAGCCAACTTGATTAACTTCTGCATTGTACCCATAGAATTTTCTGAGCCGGCCGATTACGACAAAATCAAACCGGCAGACCTGCTGCAAATCGACAATCTGCTCGAAGCGATAAAAGGAAGCGACGAAGTTAAGATTGCAAACAAGACTGCTTCAATTGAATTTGTCGGCAAGCTGATTCTCTCCGAAAGGGACAGGAAAATCTTACTCTCAGATAGGCTGCTAAATTACACATGTAAAAAAACAAATGAGTGAAAGGACGATAACAATTTTCGGTACCGGCAGGGCCAAGGCCGGCGATATTGCTTACACCCTTGCCTACAGTGTAGGCAAACTATTAGCCGAGGCCGGTTTTACTATCGCAAACGGCGGATATGGCGGAACGATGCTGGCTGCTGCCAAAGGAGCAGCCGAGGCTGGCGGTAAAATTATTGGCGTTACCTGCTCTGCCTTCAAGGGCAGCAAAGCTAACAAATATATCAGCCGTGAAATTATCACCGATTCACTTGATGAGCGGCTCGATACGCTGTTGAAAATCGGACAAGCGTATGTCGTTTTGCCCGGCGGAACAGGAACCCTGCTGGAACTGGCAAATGTCTGGGAATTAAAAAACAAAGGCTTTCCGGACACTGATAAACCGATTATACTTGTAGGCGGTTTTTGGCTGCCCCTGCTCGATTTGATTGCATCTGACGACCCCGACAGCAGCCGATACATAAAACAGGTAGATGAACCGGAGCAGGTTGTAGAATCGATTATTGACTCCTAACATGGGCAAGAAAATCACAATTTCGAGCTTAGCACTTTTTATCAGCGCTGTAGCAATAGCATCAGGATTCCGCTCATCGAAACCCCGCCAAATGCTGCTGCGGGACGGCTTTGTACTAACTGGCGTCGATGGCAGGCTGGTTATCCACGACAGCAACGAGATTACTCGAGAATCTACCTATGACAAATGGTTCTTTGAGTTTGATGCAGATTTAAGTGATGGAAGGGGCCTTATCAAAGCCGGGGCGAGCTTGGAACTGCTGCCGTCATCGGTTCTGGAAAGGATGATAGCCGACGCTAATAAAGATTCCAATACGAGCCCCGTTAGAAGTAAGACGTCGGAAACAACTACCATGCCATCAAGACAGATTTCTGACGGGGCAAGTTACAGGCTTTGGGGCAGGGTCACCCGATACCGGGGCAAAAACTTTATATTCCCAACTCATTTTCTGCCTCTTGCGACAGTAAAGCAGCCGCAGTTACCAACATCACAACAATCGCCGCAGCAGGAAAACCATCCGAGAATCAATGAGCCGAACGACGTGTTAACCATACCCAAAGAGTTAATAGAAAAGCTGCCGGACAGAAAGAAAAGGATTGACCACAGAACACGCGAACAAAACAGCGAAAAAAATGGAACCGACTCCCCCGATAAGACAAAATCGGAACTAAAGCAGGATTTTATCTTAGCTGACAGATGCGGTTTTATCCGCGAGTCGGGACAGGAAACACAAAAGACGTGGCGCCAGGTCAGCTTTGTTCCTGACGCTCTCGGCCGTACGGAAGCAAAGACATCACTTCAACTGCTGCCCTGCCAGGAACTGGAGCTGGCCCAGCGTAAGCAGTCGGCACCGCCGGATGCACTTCGGTTCAAAATAGCAGGGATTGTAACTAAATATAAAAACAAAGATTATCTGCTGCTGCAGCGAGCAACACAAGTCTACAGCCACGGCAACTTTCCCGGATAGGAGAGGACTTTGAGCAACCAACTCGACCAAATCCTGATCTCTGAAAACCAACCTGATTTCGCTTATAAATTGGGACAACTTCGTGGCTCAATGCTGCATGGCGCAACATTTGACCCTAATGAAGATGAATTCAAGAACGTAAGCAAGATTATTTGGGAAGTTACAGAACATGGTGATGACGCTCTAAGGAAATTTACAAAAGACTATGACCATGTAGATATACAACCGGAGGAATTCCAGATTTCGAAAAAGGAATTGGAACAAGCCCACGGCGCAATTGACAAAGAACTTTTGAAATCTCTTCGGCAGGCGGTTGAAAACGTAAGAAAGTACCAAAAGGAAATCTTCACCGGTGGTAAAGAGCATCCTGGAATAAAATACAAACTTATAGAACCTGTTGGTATTTGTGTTCCCGGAGCTTCGGCTCCGCTGCCCTCCACAGTAATAATGACAGCCGTACCTGCTCAGGTAGCGGGTGTTAAGGAAATTGCCGTAGTTTCACCACCGAGGCACAAAGGAAGTATTCATCCTGTAATTTTGGCCCTCTGCCATGAATTGGCAATCGACCGTGTTTACCGCATTGGCGGAGCCCAGGCGGTAGCGGCTTTAGCCTTGGGCACAGAGATTATTCCCAAAGTCAATAAGATTGTCGGGCCGGGCAACAAATGGGTACAAACGGCTAAACAGCAAGTTTCAGCTCTGGTTGGAATTGATTCTATTGCCGGGCCCAGTGAAGTGCTGATAATTGCAAATGAAAAAGCAAGGCCTGCCTGGGTCGCCGCCGACATGCTAAGTCAGGCTGAGCACGACCCCGGTGGTGCCGTTGTGGTTACAGATTCTCAAGAGCTTGCGGAAAAAGTTCTCGCAGAACTCAAGAATATGGTAAAAAAACTGGATCGGGCAAAACAGGCAATCAAGTGCTTAATAGAATTTGGAAAGATTGCTGTATTTGAGAATATGGATGATGCGATTGAATGTGCAAATGAGTTTGCCCCCGAACATTTGGAAATCCAGTGCGGAGACCAAAGCAGAGAAATCGCTGACAGAATCGACAACGCCGGTGCGATATTCATCGGCGATTATTCACCGGTAGCCGTTGGCGACTATTGGGCCGGACCAAGTCATACTCTTCCGACAGGCGGCTGTGCCAGATTCTCTAGCGCACTTACTAGTAATGACTTTGTAAAATCAATAAGTATTATCGAATACAACAAAAAGCAATTCGCAGAAAGTGCCGAGGATATTATTCGCTTAGCTGAAGCCGAAGGCCTCGACGCACACGCAAAAAGCATAAAAATCCGACAGCAGGATTAAAAGTTAAACCTCCCAGTTGAGCTTTTCCTGATACCGCCAGTAAAACCTGCCCAGCAGATGAGCGGCGACAAACACCAGATAAACACTTGCATAACGAACAATAAAGGCCAAATATCCTGAATCGCCCCCCTTCTGGCCGAGCGTACCAATCAGCAATATTGCAGCGACAATCAGCAAAACAAACCCACAGTACTGACGGAATGTATTTGAAATTGAGCTGTAGAGCAGCCGAGGATTAAGGCCGACAGGAGAATCCAGCACGACTACGGCCAGTAACGCCATCGGAAAGAAGAAAACCGCATATATCAATAACAGCCAGAAAATCACGTCAGTTCTTTTGACAAACAATACGTAAAAAACAAAAGGCATAAAGAAAACTCCAAAACAACCAATTATGTTCACCATCTGCCAGAACATACCACTCACGCCTGGAATGTCTCCTCTAACATTTGGCGCGCGCAATCCTCCATCAGCGCTGTCGCGCACGCATTCGGCAAAGTACCAATACATAAATAAAAAGACAACGACCTTTATAATTAAAGCTATAAGCCCAAATAAGCAAGAAAGCTGGATAATCATGATTTTCTGCAGAAAATCAAGTAACTCCGGCACTCCAATAACAATCGCAAGATTAACCAGGCCCCAAAAACTCACAGGATAAAGGAATATGTCGATAAAGAACGGCAGCTTCCGTTCGCCTACAGATTCGGTTTCATTTGTGGTCGTTTTTTCAACAGGTTTGTGCGATTCTTCAGGACCTTTTTCAGGCACGCTGTCCTGACTGCTTAGCTGATTCGCGGCTGCATCCTCCGGCGGAATATCAAAGAGAGCCAAGTCGAAGCCCGAATATTTTGTGCCGCCTTTCGAGTCGCTAAAATTACTTTGGTCGGCTACCGGCTCTGCGTCTTCTGCCTTCGGGATAGCAATGATATTACCACACTTGGGGCATTTGACATTTTTGCCCGCATAGCTCACAGGCACAGTGATTTTATGCCCGCAGTTTGTGCAATGAAACTTAATCATAGAGTCTCCGCTGGCTCCAATTGCTTGTCTCCGACGCTTGGAAGTCAGGCTAAGTAATTATGCGTTTGCCAGTTTTTCTTTTATTATCTCTTTTGCTTTGGCCAGAGCGTCTTTGATTTTACCCGGTTTTTTACCACCTGCATGGGCCATATGCGGCCTTCCGCCGCCACCGCCATCAACTATCGGTGCAATCTCCCTGACCACATCGCTCGCCTTCAGTCCATTCTTGACTAAATCATCGGTAAATCCAGCCAACAGCGTCACCTTACCGTCATCATCAAAGCCCAGAACAACAGCGGCGGATTTTGCCTTCTTTTTAAGCATGTCGATAGCTTCCCTGGCCTGCTCGACCGACGTCGTTGAGAGACGACCGATGATTATGGAAGTGCCGTCTATTTTTTCACACTTTTCCAGGAGCTTTTTTGCCTCGGCCATTATATCAGAGCCTGATCCTCCTGCACCCGACTTGAGTTTTTTCACAAGTTTCTTATTTTCTTTTATCAGCCGGTCAATGCGATCTACCAATTCATCGGCGCTGGTCTTAAGCATAACCGAAAGCCTGTCAACAATCTTGCCTCGGTCTTCGAGATATTTAGTGAGTCCTGAGCCGGTCAGCGCGGTAATCCTGCGGACGCCGGCAGAGATGCTCTCTTCCTTGATTATTTTGAAGCCCCCTATTTGTCCCGTATTATCGCAGTGCGTCCCGCCGCAAAATTCTCGCGAAAACGCTTCTTCAATCAGCTTTTCGTTTGCCGCACCAATAGCCACTACCCTGACCTCGCTTCCATACTTCTCGCCGAAAAGTGCCATCGCACCTAACTTTTCCGCCTCCGCTCTCGGCATCACAACGCAAGTTAAAGGCAAATCTTCCGTGATTTTCTCCCTCACTAAATCCTCGACCTTTTTTATCTGCTCGTCCGTCAAGGCCTTGGGGCAGGTAAAGTCAAACCTCAAATAATCCGGCCCAACGAGGCTGCCCTGCTGCGCCACCGACTTGCCCATTACCTGCTGAAGCGCCCACTGCAACAGGTGAGTGGCCGTATGGTTCTTCTTTACAGAGTCCCTGTCTTTGCTGACCACTGCCTTTACAGTCTGCCCCACCGCCAACGACCCTTCCGCAACTTTACCTCGGTGAATCACGCAATCGGCTATCCTGACAGTGTTCTCAACAATAAACCGTGCTTTACCCGATTCTATCACACCGCAATCGCCGACCTGACCGCCCGCCTCGGCATAAAAACAGGTCCCGTCGAGGACAATACCAGCCTCGTCGCCGAGCTCAACACTACCCTCGTTCCTGAATCCCTTCTCATCAACAAAACCTACTATCTCACCATTGAAACTGTCCGTATGATACTTATGCAAATCTTTCGTCGTCGGCAGCTTGACATCAGCTAAAGCAGAGATTAGCGAGGCGGATTTTTGGGCCGCCCTTGCGCGCTGACGTTGGGCTTCCATCAGTTCGTTAAATTTAGCCGTATCGACTTTGAGGTTGCCTTCTTCGGCCATAAGCTCGGTCAAATCAAGCGGAAAGCCATACGTATCATAAAGCTGGAAGGCATCTTCGCCATTGATAACTTTATCTTTTGATTTTTGTGCCCGCTTGGCAGCGGCGTTGAAGATTTCAATACCCCTGTCGAGCGTTCTGCCAAAGCTTTCCTCCTCTGATTCAACGACCGTTGAAACGTAGTCGGCCCTTTCCTTTATCTCACCAAAGGCATCCCCTAAACAATCAACAACTACCGGCACGAGTTTATACATAAACGGCTCGTGCATCCCCAGCTCCCTACCAAACCTCGAAGCCCTCCGAAGTATCCGCCGAATCACATAACCCCTGCCCTCATTAGACGGTGTCGCTCCATCGGTTATCGCAAAGGTGAGCGAACGAATATGGTCGGATATGACCCTGAAGGCATTGTCGACATTGTTGTTCAGCTCGGATGTATATTTGTGGCCGGTTATCTCGGCGATACCTTCGACTATGGGCATAAACAAATCGGTATCATAATTGCTCTTCTTTTTCTGCAGCACCGCTGCGATTCTTTCCAGGCCGGCTCCGGTGTCGACGTATTTAGCGCCCAGCTCAACAAGTTTGCCCCCATCGGTACGGTTATATTGTATAAAAACAAGGTTCCACAGCTCGATGAACCGGCTGCAGCCGCTGTTGACCGCGCATTTGTGGCCGGGGACACCTTTTTTATCGCACATATCCGGCCCGAGGTCGATATGTATCTCGCTGCAGGGACCACAGGGACCGATATCCCCCATCTCCCAGAAATTATCTTTCTTTCCGAAAGCCAAAACCCGCTCGGCAGGTATCGATGTCACCTTCGTCCAC